>Ga0181520_10003656_pt1 | contig 26756 bp, 27 predicted proteins | sample PEATcosm2014_Bin_29_FD_132451 | JGI IMG/M metagenome (GOLD analysis project Ga0181520, IMG submission 132451) | Peatland microbial communities from MTU Mesocosm Facility, Houghton, MI, USA - PEATcosm2014_Bin02_30_metaG | ecosystem: Environmental > Terrestrial > Soil > Wetlands > Peat | place...
CGCTTACCAAGCCCGAGGTCAACTTCCTGGTGCTGGTCAGCGCCCTGGTGGGATTCTGCCTCGCCTCGCCCGGCGCGCTGAACGGGTGGCTGCTATTCCACACGCTAATGGGCACGTTGCTGGTGGCCAGCGGCACCGGAACGCTCAATCAATATCTCGAACGGCGCACGGACGCGTTCATGCGGCGCACCGCCAATCGCCCTCTTCCCGCAGGACGTTTGAAGCATCAGGAAGCCCTGTGGTTCGGCGTCCTACTTTCTATCGTTGGCGGGACGGAACTCTGGATTGCCGCCAATCCGCTCACCAGCGCACTGGCGCTGGGAACCCTTGGCAGCTATTTGCTCTTCTATACGCCGCTCAAGCGGAAAACGCCTTTTTGCACTTTGGTGGGAGCGTTCCCCGGGGCCGTGCCGCCACTGATCGGGTGGGCCGCGGTCCGCAATGGCCTGAGCGGAGAGGCTTGGGTGCTCTACGCCATCCTTTTCTTATGGCAGTTTCCCCACCTGCTAGCGATAGCCTGGATGTATCGAGAGGATTATGCCCGCGCGGGATTGCAGATGTTGCCCCGCAACGATTGCGAAGGTCAGGCCGTGGCGCGGCAGATCATCGGGTGCACGCTGGCGCTTTTGCCCGTCAGCTTGATTCCGGCCTTAACAGGACACGCGGGAAAAGCCTATCTGGTGGGAGCGGGAATTCTGGGGGCAGGGTTCCTCTATTACGGCGCGCGCATGGCGGCAAGACGGACCAACGTCCTCGCCAAGCAATTACTGATGGCGTCGATTGTGTACTTGCCGTTGGTGTTGGGGCTGTTGATGTTTGATCGGACAAGGTAGGGACACGGGTTACGGGACACGGGATACGGGGCGGCACTCCACGGAGAGTTTGCGCGTGAAGGTAGGCAGAACTAGATTCTGACTGCTTGAATCCGCAGTGGTTTGAGATCGAGGCTTCGAGAACTTCAAGCGGCACTAAGTCGGGTCGTGTCCCGTGTCCCGTAACCCGTGCCCCGTTTCCGGTGTCCCGTGTCCCGTAACCCGTTCCTCCAGCTTCTCAATTGTGGAATTTAACCATCCCAGCAACGCCTGCTCGGCTTCCTCGCGCTTTCCTGCTTCTTCCAGTTCCGCAATGCTATTGCCTTGGGCGTCGAGTGGGATGAACTGGCAGGGGATGTCTTCGTCCTTGTGGTCTTCGGGTACCCAATCCCATAGCAGGCATTCGTTGCACGGATGCTTTTTGACCTGCTCGGTGACATTCAGGCAGGTGATCGAGTCGCGGAAGAGGCGCTCCTCTTTCCAGGGCGTTCGCACGGAGCGGCCATACCCGCCATCCTTTACGATGTCCCTTTGCAACCTAAGTTGCTCTATAATCTCTTTGATGTCGGGCGCCATGGTTTTAGCCTCCGTCCAGCGCTCTGGTGGAGCAAGGCTCGATAGACGAGACACTGGTAGCAGCAATGATAACAGCAATTGCGATGCCATAGGAAATCAATTGATTTTGAGCAAGTTAACGCGTGTTTCCCGGTATCTGGCCTTAGAGCGTTTGGGTCAAAAAGCCCATTTTGGCCGGAATAGGCGTGGGGTTTTCCAGCATCAAAACACTTGGAGGGACGGCCGTGGCGGATGCTCGAACTGAAGTTGAATCCGGGATGGGAGAGGGGCGCGGAACTATGTTTGAGGATCTGGTCATACTGGTCTTTTGCGGCATCCTGGGAGTCGGGGGACTTGCTACGGCCATATGGGAAGTTGCCACAGGCCGATTCTTCAACATCGACGGACTCTGGCTAACTTTGATTTGCCTAACCTTGGCGGTCGTCTTTGGGGGCAACATCGCGTGGTCGATTTATACGGGCGAGCTTCAGCGCATCCTACGGAAGGATAAGCCAGCGGCGGGAAGTGAAAAGTGAGGCAGAAGAAGCTAGAAGTTAGGAGCTAGAAATGAGAAGGCAGGGAGATCCTCCTCTCCTAGCTTCTAGCTCCTCACTTCTAACTCCTAACTTCTAACTTCTGATTTTACAATATGATCCACTTCCTCCCCATCGTCGATGCCACACTGAACGCCGCCAGCGCCATCCTGCTGATCTGCGGGTTCTACTTTATTCGGCGAAAGAACATTCCAGCCCACCGGGCTTGCATGCTTTCGGCCTTCGGAACGTCCGTCCTCTTCCTCATTTGCTACCTGACCTACCACTACTTCCACGGAGTGACTCGCTTCCCTGGTCACGGGTTCGTTCGTACCTTTTACCTCTCGCTGTTGGGGTCGCATACGATCCTGGCGGTCGTGATCGTCCCGCTGATCCTGACCACGCTATACCGCGCTTGGCGTCGACGTTTTGACCGCCACCGCCGCATCGCCGTCTGGACCCTTCCCCTGTGGCTCTACGTGTCCGTCACCGGCGTGGTGGTGTACTGGATGCTTTACCAAATGCGCTTTAGTTAGGTGAATTCTGTTGGAAGCCCGGGGGGATTAAGACATTTTGTCATACTCGATCCCATGCGTCCGGCCACCCACGATTGGTCGAGGCGATAACTGGAGCGTGGTGTCCCACTTTGCTGAGCCGCCGCTCGGAAGGTCCAAAAATTGAAATTCAGAGAGGCTCCTGTATTAACCCCTTTCGAACTTGAACCCGTTCAAACCCTGTGCTAGCCTTAACGCGCATGTAACCTTATCTTGATGTGGAGGTGACTTGCCCATGAGCACTATTACCGAGGCCGTCCGGGAGCAGTTGATGGTCGGCAACGAAGAATATCGGCGTCTCCGCGACGAGCACGCCCGTTATAAAAGTCAGCTCAATGAACTTTCCGCCAAGTCACATCTTTCCGAAGCAGAGCAGACGGAAGAGCTACGATTGAAGAAGCTGAAGCTGCGGGTGAAAGACCAGATGGAATTGCTGGTCCGCCAAGCTCAGGCCGTACACTAGAAAGCGCCATATCGGCATGGGCTCAGGATCTCGGGTCAAACGGCCTGGCCACCAAAGCGGGCGCCGTTGAAGTGTAAAATCACAAAGGTCTCCCAGTTGGCCGGGTAGATGGGTGCTGCGTACAGAGGTTCATGGTTAAGGACGGCTATTGGTACGGTTTGCCGCTGGTATTGATCGCTGGTGGGCTGATGGGCTTTTGGCTGCGCCAGCGAAGCCTTTTCCTGCTGATTGTTACCATCTTCTTTGCAGCCCTTGCGATTCTGGTACTCAACTTTTTTCGCGACCCGGAGCGGCTTGTCCCCGTTGATCCGCACGCCATCGTTTCGCCCGCCGACGGCTTAATCGTCCAACTTGCAGAGGAAGAATTTGAAGGCCGCCCCGTCCGTCGAGTGAGCATCTTCATGTCGCCACTGGATGTCCACGTGAATCGGACGCCCATCGCAGGCAGCATCAAGGCCATCAACTACAAAAAGGGTTCGTTCCGCGTTGCCTCAAAGGAATTGGCTTCCGTCGAGAATGAGCAAAATGTGTTCACCATTGAGGGTGAGCAGGGCGTGATTGTAGTGAAGCAAATCGCTGGCTTGTTGGCTCGCCGTATCGTATTCTGGAAACATTTAGGCGATTCCCTGGCGCGAGGCGAGCGCGTGGGAATGATCAAGTTCGGTTCGCGTGTGGACGTGCTGGTGGCCCCCACGGTCGAGTGGAGCGTCAAGGTTGGAGACCGCGTGCGGGCAGGGAGCAGCATCCTTGGAACCACAACCCCCCAAGCCGATTGAGCGCCATGGCATCCGCCGGGGTATCTATGTCCTCCCCAGCCTTTTTACCGTAGGCACACTCGTTTGTGGTTATTTCGCCATTCTCACCACCCAGAGCGCCGGGCAATTGCTGGCCGCTGCGTCCGCCGCCACCTTGGCTTCGAAGGCGGCTGAACTAAGTGCTTTGGCCACCGTCGCGCTTGACAATGCTTCCAAGGCCATCGGCTGGGCTATTGTTTTTGACGGTCTTGATGGCCGAATTGCCCGCATGACGAACACCGCCACTCCCTTCGGGCGCGAACTCGATTCCCTCGCCGACGTCATCACCTTTGGTGTGGCGCCAGCGGTATTGGCCTACGTCTGGGGTGTACGGGCCGTTGCGAATCTGGCGGGGACCGCAGAACTCATCCAGCACCTCCGCGAAATGGCTGCGATCCTCACCTTCGCTTACGTGATTTGCGGCGCGGCGCGCCTGGCACGCTTCAACATCGATACGGTCAAACCCACTACCGACCGGCGGTTCTTCGTGGGTATGCCCATTCCTGCCGGTGCAGGATTCGTGGCCGGGGTCGTCCACTTTTGGAAACAACCTTTGACTTCCTGGCAATTCTCGCTGGCTTGGTTGCTCGTGGTAGGGATTCTGGGTTATCTCATGGTCAGCCGCATGCGCTACTGGAGCTTTAAGACGCTCAACCTTCGCAAGCGCCGGTCGTATCTCGCTGTCATCGTGATCGCCCTCATCATTGGTGGCGTATGGTTATACTCTGAGCCCGTCTTACTGACGATCGGCGTCACCTATGCCATTTCCGGCATTGTCCTGCGGTTTATTTCCAAGATCCGGCCCCATCCGCCTGCACCTCAAGAGGTCCACGCCGCATGAAACCGGTTAAAGAGGGATACCGTGCCGCGGTCGTGGGAGCTTCGTCCCTACTCGGCAAAGAGTTGGTGGCCATCCTGGAACAGGGCAAGTTTCCAGTCTCGCGTTTGCTGACGTTTGAAGCCGACGAAGACGAACCTGAACTTCCCATCATTGACCTTGGCGCCATTTCCTCAGGCGTGGTCGAAGATGGCCAGATCAGCGAAGAGGAACTGGACTTCGCGTTCATCTCCGCGCCCCTGCGGCAGTTGCCGGCTTTCTTGAGCGCTTGGCGGCAGCAGGGGAGCGCCGCGCGTTGTTTGGTGATCGACGTGGCAGGTCAAGGTTTGGGGGCCAGCGTCGATTCCCCGACCGCCGAAGGCCAAACCGCCGATCTGCTGGGCATCCCCTTCCTCGACCGCCGGTATCCGGTTGCTCGAGTGCATTCGGCTGCCGGACGCCTTCACGTTTCCCCTCATCCCGCCGTTATCGTTATCAGCAGTTTGCTGCTTCGGCTGGCGGCACGCTTCCCGCTAAAGGCGGCCGTGGCGCAGGTTTTCAGCTCGGCGTCAGAGTCCGGGTCTCGAGGCGTGGAAGAGCTTCAGAGGCAGACGGTGAATATCCTGAGCTTCCAGAAGGTTCCCGATAAGGTTTTTGGGGCGCAACTCGCCTTCAATCTGCTTTCGCGGCTGGGAAGGTCGGGAACGGGCGAGATGCCGCGCTTGGAGGCTCGCCTGCGACAGCAATTGCGCCAATACCTTGGGGACAGAGTCCCCCTCCCCGCGGTTCGACTGTTAACCGTCCCTGTTTTCTATTCTATGGGCGTCTCACTCTACGTTGAAGCCGTGGAGCCCGTGACGATCGAAGCTGCCACCGCGGCCTTGGCCGGTGAGCGCATCAAGGTTCGGCGGTCGAACCTCGACGCGCCTACCCCCGTCGAGGTCACCGGTTCGAGCGATATCCTGGTAGACAGCATTTCTATCGACGCCGAGCATCCAAACGGACTGTGGCTGTGGGCGGTGGCTGATAACCTTCACTTGGCGGCCTCGAACGCCGTCGAACTTGCCGCCAGCCTGCGCGAGCAGGCCCGCGCCTGAGGAGCTATCCACAGATTACGCCGATTACACAGATGGCAGGGAATACACAAGAACGAAAATCGAAATTTGAAGCTCGAAATCGGCGAATCGCCAGGATTAGCACGGGACTCTCCTCGCCTCCCTCTGCCTGCCGGATATCCCACCTTACCCTCACGGCCATCTGTTTCCTGTCTACCGTCTACTGTCTACTGTCTAGCGCTTCCTGCGGCTACCACGTGGCGGGAACCGCTGCGCGCATTCCTCCCGACGTAAAGACCATTGCGGTGCCCGCCTTCAAAAACGCATCTTCGACTTTCCGCATCGAGCAGCAAGTCACCTCTGCTGTCACTCGGGAGTTCCTGGAACGCACGCATTACCGCATCGTTCCCAATCCTGCCGGAGCTGATGCCATCTTACTGGGAACCGTCAAAGACGTTCGCGCCCACGCCATCACCTACGACATAAACACCGGCCGCGCCACTTCTCTGCAGGTGCAAGTCACCGCTGACGTCAAGCTCGAGGACCTTCACTCTCACAAGCTGCTTTTCTCCAACGGCGCTTACGTTTTTCGTGAGGAGTACCAGGTGAGTGAATCTCCCTCCGCCCTCTTCGAAGAAGACAAGCCCGCTCTGGAGCGCCTCTCGCGCGACCTCGCACGCACTCTCGTTTCCGACATTCTCGAAAGTTTCTAGCCAGGTCCAGCATTAATGTAGTCTACGGCTTCAATCCGGCATCCAACCTCACACCGAACACGGCTTGAGAAGTCCAGCAGGGTGTAATAATATCCCTTAAGAGAACTGGCCGCAGGCGCTGGTTTGCGGCAAAAGTATGCTGACCTGTCCCCAATGCCATGTGGGTAGTCCGGAGGGAATGCGCTTCTGCCTTCAATGTGGCGCCGTTCTTGTGAGTCCTGTGAGTCCTATGGCGCCTTCTGCGGAGCCCGCGGCCACAGGACTGATCGGCGAGATGCCCCGTGTGCCGCCACGCCCGCAATCTAAGGCGTCGCCCAGTGTGGGGTTGGGCGTTCCGCGGGCGCCGGTGCTCTCTCCAAGCGCCACGCTGCCCGTGGATCCTCCGCGTCCCAGCCTGGGCGACCCCAGGCTGGAAATTAACGAACAATTGTTGAGGAAGTCCTTTGAAGAGCCGCTCGCCCCGCCGGGAGCGATCACCTGCCGCTTTTGCCGAGGGGCATTGAATCTGGAGGGGGATTTCTGCGAGCATTGCGGCGCACCGGTGACGGAAGCCGCGCCGTCCGGGGCATTAGCATCCAGAGTCCATCTCGCCCCGCCGCCTGGGCCTGCCATCAGTACGCGGGAGCCGCAACAAAGCCCGTCGCTGCAGGCTCAGCCTCTCCCACCGGAGCTTCCGGCAAAACAAGCCCACTCAGTGTATTCCCTGCCCGACGACACGCCAGGACCAGGTGCGCTCTACCCAACGCCGATGGCTACTGATTTTTCGGAGCCAACTCCTCCCTCGTCGGAAAATCGGCCAGATCCGATTGCTCCCACCTCATCCAGCATCCCTCCTGCGGGCGAGCGCCACCCCGGCTTCATGAGCCGCCTCAAAGCGTTATTCAAGAGAGGCTAACCCAATCCTGTTCAGGTAAAGTATTTTGTTGTGCTTTCCGATATGCCAGCAGGTCCCTCGAATGGCCAATGCCGGCGCAATTCAGCCTACCGGAGCGGCAGGGCAAGCTCAGCCTCTACGAAACGAATTGACTGCGGCTCCGTTGTGCTGCGCTACAATTGCTTTTGCGGAGCGCGAGTCGAGCGAAGAACCGCGGACGCCAACAATGGAAGTCCGCGCTTCGGTCGCTGTGCCTTACCCTAGACCCGCTACGCGGAGGGACCAGCATGGAACCACGGTTGAGCTTTGTGACTTTGGGCGTCGCCGACCTCAAGCGCGCGACTGACTTTTACGCTAAGGTCCTGCGCCTGCCCCAGCTTGAGACTCCTCCGGTGATTGCCTTTTTCGAATTGGGGCGGACGTATCTGGCGCTCTACCCGCGAACGGACCTTGCCGCCGACGCGGGCTTACCCGACCCGGGCCAACCCGCTCCGAGCGCGTTCCCGGGATTCACCCTCGCCCACAATGTGAGCTCGGCGGCCCAGGTTGACCAACTCCTGGCCGAGGTCGAGGTGGGCGGAGGGCGCATCGTGCAGGCCGGCCGGGCGCGGCCGGAATTTCAGGGCTACTCCGGCTACTTCGCCGACCCCGACGGCTTTCTCTGGGAAGTCGCGTACAACCCTCATTTTCCGCATGTGTGAGGACCTTATGAAAATGCCTGTGCTTTTCGTTGGCCACGGATCGCCGATGAATGCCATCGAGCGCAACCGGTTCGCGGAAACGCTCGTCCGGCTCTCGCAGCGCCTGCCGCGTCCGAAGGCGGTGTGCGTGGTCTCGGCGCATTGGGTGACGCGCGGCTCCGAAGTTCTGGCCGTCGCCAAGCCGCGCACCATTCACGACTTTTACGACTTTCCCGCACCGCTCTATGAGGTGGAGTATCCGGCGCCGGGCGCTCCCACGGAAGCCGGACGCTTGGCCACCGAACTGGAAATCCAGCCGGACGAGACGTGGGGATTCGATCACGGCGCGTGGAGCGTCCTGCGGCACCTTTATCCCGAAGCCGACGTGCCGGTGTTTCAGGTCAGCCTCGATGCCGGCCGCAGCCTGCCCCGCCACATGGAATTGGGCAGCGAGCTTGCCGGTTTGCGCGACCGCGGCGTGCTGATTTTGGGAAGCGGTAACATTGTGCACAACCTTCACCGCATGGAGGAGGAGAAGAATACCCAGCCTTTTCCCTGGACCGTCGAATTCGACTCGCAGGTGAAGAAGGCGATCGAAGCTCGCGACCTTTCCGCGCTCGCCGCACCGGAACACTGGGGCAAGCCGCTGGCGTCGCTTGCCCATCCCACGCTCGAGCATTATGTGCCGCTGCTCTATTGCCTGGGCAGCACCACCGGGCACGACGCGGTGAGCTATCCCTATGAAGGCTTTGAGTATGGCAGCCTTTCGATGCGCATGGTTTTGTTTGGGGCGGAAGCGGAGTGAACCGGCTTCCGAAGTTCGCCCGCGGAGTTGCATGGTGATATCAATATGATATCATTGCGGGCGAGGAGTCGCTATGGCCAACCTTACGGTACGCAACATCCCGGAGAAGCATTATGCCGAGATCAGGAGGGATGCGCGGCAAAATAGGCGCAGCATCAACGCTGAAATCCTCAGCATGGTCGCCGAGCGGGCAGAGATGAACCGGCGGCGCCGGCAGGCCGGCGAGGCGATGAAGAGGATTGACAAGATTCGAGAAGAGATCTTCAAGAAATACCCCAACCAGCCCGATAGTGTCGACCTGATTCGCGAAGATCGGTACAATGACGAATCTTATCGTTGACGCAAGCGTCGCGGCGAAATGGCTTCTGTCTGAGGCAGACAGCGATAAGGCTGCGGCCTTGTTTCACGCGTGGATTGCAAAACGAATTCGGTTGCTTGCCCCCGACATACTTCCTGTGGAAGTGTGCAGCGCTTTGTGGAAGAGAGTCATGCGCGGGCTTTTGCCCGTCGCGGAGGCAATGAGATTGCAACACGAGTTTGGCAACCTGGGAATCCCATTGCACCCCGTCGGGGAACTGGCTGACGCTGCTTTCGAGTCGGCCCTGCGATTTCGGCACTCGGTCTATGACGGCCTCTACCTTGCCTTGGCTCGCAAGACCGGCGCGGATTTCATAACTGCGGACGAGAAACTGTTCAATTTGGCCAGCCCAGGAAGCGCCCTCCTACTGCGGAACTGGAAGTGACTTGCAGGCATCGATCCGCATCTAATAGGTGTAAGAAACAAAGGAAAGAGCAAACATGTGGAACAACTTCAAAACAACGATCTTACTCGCGGCTATGACCGGCTTGGTGCTGGGCATCGGGGAGCTTTGGGGCGGCCAAAACGGGTTAATCCTCGCCCTGGTGATCGCCGCGGTGATGAACCTGGGCAGTTATTTTTTTTCCGATAAGATCGCGCTGGCTTCCTCGGGCGCACAGCCGATTTCGCGTGCCGACGGACCGAGGATCTATCAGATTGTCGAGCGCCTGGCCGCGAAAGCGAATATTCCGGTTCCCAAGATTTATTTTATCCCTACCGATTCGCCCAACGCCTTTGCGACGGGCCGCAATCCCAGCCACGCGTCGGTAGCGGTAACGCGTGGAATTCTGGATATTTGCGACGACGAGGAAATTGAAGGCGTGCTGGCGCATGAACTCGGACACGTGAAGAACCGCGACATCCTGACTAGCGCTGTGGTAGCAACCTTGGCCGGCGCGATTACCTTAATTGGCCGCATGCTTTTCTATGCTGAAATGTTTGGAGGCTTTGGCGGTGGCGGAGGCCGTTCGGATGACCGGCGCGGCGGCGCGCTCTCCATGCTCGCCATGATGATTCTCGCGCCCTTGGCGGCCACTCTCATCCAACTCGCGATTTCGCGTTCGCGTGAATACGAAGCAGACGCCACCGGCGCGCGCATTACTGGCAACCCTCAAGGGCTTGCCCGCGCGCTCGACAAGATCGATAAGTGGTCAAAGCGCATCCCGATGGATGTCGCGCCCTCGATGGCTCACCTGTATATCCTCCAGCCGCTCACCTCGGGCGCGGTTTTCTCCAGCCTGTTTTCCACCCATCCGCCCATTCGCAAGCGCATCGAGCGCCTGATCGGGAGGGACTTCGTTTAATTGGCAGTGTTTCCTGGATTCACCCCGCGGCGAGTGGCTTTCGCCGCGGGCTCATCGTCGCCCCGAAATTCGGAACGTTCATTTCCGCCTGCTCTATAATCACTTCCTATGCCGTCCGCCTCTACACCTGTCCCTGGCCAAGAGAATGAGTTGACCAGAGCCGCGCACCGCGTGGGCAATTTCTGGGATCGGGTGTCCGACGGGTTGGAGATTCAAACGCTCTGGTCGCAGTTTTTCTCGGAAGCTCGCACGAGCTACGGCCTGTACAGCCGCGAGATCGATTGGGACGCGCTCCGCAATCAGACGCGTTTCCACCGGTTCCTGAAAATCAGCCGCACTCTATTTTGGGCATTGCTCATCAAGCTTTCGCCCGCCCGCCGCGTGTTCCTGTTGATTGTCCTTGTGGTGCTCGGGCTTTTCGTGCTCAACATCCGGCCCGGCGGCGTCCCGCGCGAGGCAACGTTTGTTATGGCCATCGCGGGCCTGATTTTTCTGCTCGCGCTCGAGCTCGCCGACCGTGTGACAATGAAACGCGACTTGGAAATCGCGCGCGATATCCAGCGCTGGTTGGTGCCACAATCGCCTCCGCGCGTGCCGGGCGTAGACATCGCATTTTCCTCGCGCCCCGCGAACACTGTGGGCGGCGATTATTACGATGCCTTCCTGCTGGACGGCGCCGCGCCCGCGTCTGCTTCTCAACGCCTCCTGTTGGTGGTCGCTGACGTGGCTGGCAAGAGCGTTCCAGCCGCGCTCCTGATGGCCACTTTCCAGGCCAGCCTGCGCACGGTGGCCAACGCCGATACACCGCTCGGCGAGATTGTCCGGCGCATGAACGAATACGCCTGCGCCCATAGCCTTCGGGGAAGCCGCTTCACCACCGCCTTCTTTGCCGACTTCGATCCCGCGACCCGCGTCCTTACCTACATTCGCGCCGGTCACAACGTGCCCCTCCTGCGCCGCGCCTCGGGCGAGTTCGAGCGGCTGGAGGAAGGCGACCTGCCGCTCGGCATCCGTCCTGCCGCGCGTTTTCCCGCAGGCTCGGCCACGCTGGCGCCCGGCGACGTTCTCGTCATCTTTACCGACGGCGTCATCGAAGCGATGAACGAACGCGGGGAGGAATTCGGAGAACCCCGACTGCTCGACGTGTTGCGCGCCGGTCCCACCGGAACGGCCGCCGCCACGCTCGCGCGGCTCACGTCCGCCGTCGATGCCTTCGTCGGTACGACACGGCAGCACGACGACATCACTTGGCTCATCTTGCGGATGGAGTGATAACCCGCCACACGTAATCGTAGCGGGCGAGTTTACCTCGCCGAATGGCGGCGTGAATCCGCCCCTACGCCCAACATCCGACGTCATATGTATGTCCAGCCGCCTTGTCGCACCTGTACGAATACGATAAGATAAATGGTGTTTCCCGAACCTGCAATGCTACCGGAGCATCAAAAACCTTAGGGATGCGGGCCGATGGCGACGCGAGCAATCGTGTCGTATTCCCCGTCGGGAAGGGAGAACGCTGCCGGCTGCAGGCGTGACCCGGTTTTTGTTTTCGGGGCGAGTAGAACAACAGGAGAGGCTTCCACCCGCTCACAGGCAGGGCTGCGTAAGTCCCTTCGTTTGGCGGAACCATGCTGCACGATAAACTCGGGCGCGAGATCCACGACTTGCGCATCTCGGTCACGGACCGCTGCAATTTCAGTTGCGTGTACTGCAAGTCCGCCGACCCCAAGAACTACGTCCCCCATCGCGACCTGCTGACCTGGGAGGAATTCCTGCGCCTCAGCCGCGTGCTGGTCGGCTTGGGAATCCGCAAGATTCGCGTGACGGGCGGTGAGCCACTTTTGCGCGATGGCGTAGTGGATTTCATCGCGCGCCTCCGGGAAATTGATGGCCTCGCCGATGTGGCGGTGACCACCAACGGATACCTTCTGCCGGAGATGGCGCGGGACCTTGCTGCCGCCGGCTCACCTCGCGTCACCGTCAGCCTGGATTCCATGAATCCTGGAAAATTCTCCCGGATCACGCGAACGCCGCGCTCCTTCGAAAAAGTGATGGCCGGCATCGACGCCGCGCTGGAAGCGGGTTTGCGCCCGGTGAAGGTGAACATCGTTCTGGTGCGGGGCTTCAATGACGATGAGATTGTCGAATTCGCACGCCTGGCGCGGCGCCGCGACATCGCGGTACGATTCATCGAGTTCATGCCGCTCGACGCCGACCACTCCTGGAAGCGCGAACTGGTGGTGACGGCCAAGGAAATTGTTGACGCCATCCAGCCCGTTTTCCCGCTCGAGGAGATTCCACGCCACTCGCCCAGTGAAACGGCGCTGCGCTATCGTTTTGCCGACGGCCAGGGCGAGCTCGGCATCATCGCGCCGGTGTCCATTCCCTTTTGCGGGCAGTGCAGCCGCATCCGGTTGACCGCCGATGGCAAACTGCGCACCTGCCTGTTCTCGCTGAATGAGCACGACGTTCGCCACCTCGTGCGCAACGGCTCGACCGATGGCGAGATCGCCAGGTTTATGGAGAAGGTGGTACACCAGAAAGAACCCGGCCACCGCATCAATGAGCCGGATTTCGTTCAGCCCTCGCGCACCATGGTTTACATTGGCGGGTGAGCGGAATTATGAATTCGGAATTATGAATTATCAAAACGAGACCATGGTGCGGATTTTGGGACCCATGTATCCCGTGTCCCGTATCCGTTTCTTGCGCTAAAATAGCAGTAAGGCAATTATGGCCACAGCCACTACAGACATGCTCCTTGCGAACTACGCCGAACTGCCGGCGCAGGAGCTTGACGAGCGCATTATTCGCGCCAAGAGAGAACTCGGCTCGCGGCTGGTGATTCTGGGGCACCACTACCAGCGCGATGAGGTGGTGAAGTTTGCCGACTACCGCGGCGATTCGTTGCGCCTTTCGCAGCTCGCTGCCGGGCGCCCTGAGGCCGAGTACATCGTTTTCTGCGGCGTACACTTTATGGCGGAGAGCGCCGACATTCTGAGCGGCGACCACCAGACAGTAATTCTTCCTGACTTGCACGCCGGCTGCTCCATGGCCGACATGGCGAACCTCGAGCAAGTGGAGGTGTGCTGGGAAGCGCTCACAACGTCCGCAGGCGGCAGGCTCGTGCCCGTCACTTACATCAACTCCACTGCAGCCATCAAGGCCTTTGTGGGAAGAAACGGCGGGGTTGTTTGCACTTCTTCCAACGCCCGCAAAGTGATGGAATGGGCGCTTGCGCGCGGAGAGAAGGCGCTGTTCCTACCTGACGAGCACCTGGGCCGCAACACAGGCTACGGGCTGGGGATTCCCCTCGATAAGATGGCGGTGTGGGATCCTGCAGAAGAAAACGGCGGCCTCACGGACAGCCAGATTGCCGACGCGGCGATCTATTTGTGGAAGGGCCACTGCTCTGTGCACCAGCGGTTCCGTCCGGAGCATGTAGAGCGCGTGCGCAAAACCCATCCGGGTATCCGGGTGATCGCGCATCCCGAGTGCTCGTGGGAAGTATGCCAGGCGGCCGATGAAGTGGGCTCGACGGAATATATTTTGAAGCATGTCGTCGAAGCTCCTCCGGGAAGCGCCTGGGCCGTCGGCACGGAGATTCACATGATCCGCCGTCTCGCCAAGGAGCACCCGGACCGGCTGGTGGTCTCGCTCGACGATTGTGTTTGCATGTGCAGCACGATGTTTCGCATCTCGCCTCAGCACCTCTGTTGGACACTCGAAAGTCTATGCGCCGGTCAGGTAGTCAACCGCATCAGCGTTGATCCCGAAACCAAACGCTGGGCGCTGGATGCCCTGAATCGCATGTTGGAAATCAGGTAAAGAGTCGAAAGTCGAAAGTTGAATGTCGAGGACCGGCGTTACTGTTTCACGTTGCAATCCTTGACTTTGGACTCTTAACTTTCGACTATCGACTTGTCTTATGGCCGACAAATACTTTGAACGCCGCGAAGCAGAAGAGCTTCTGCCCACCCTCGTGCCGTGGCTGGAGGAAGCGCGGGACGAGAAACAAAAGATCGAGGCATTCAAAAATGAAATGGCGCAAGTGGCGTCACGCATCATGGTGCTGGGCGGGTATTCCCCGCCGCTGGGTGACCTGCTGCGGAAGAAATCCGAGCACGATGAGACGGCCGAACATTTGGTTGAGATCGTCAACCGCATTCAGGAGACCGGCGTTTTGGTGAAGGATCTCGATATCGGCTTGGTGGATTTCCCCAGCCTGGTCGACGGAGAAGAGATCTACCTTTGCTGGAAACTCGGCGAGGATCACATCACCTTTTGGCACGGCATCGACGAGGGGTTCTCAGGCCGCAAACCAATTGACGAACCCGACACGGGTCCCACACCGACGCAAGGTCCGCGGCTGCAGTAGGGCTGTAAGCAATTGGGAGTAAGCAGAATCGAGGCCAATGGTTGGAACAGGAGGGTTTGCAATGGTCCCTGGGAACTGTTTGCCAGATGGCCCGATGACCCGGTCACAAGATCGTTCGACCATGAAGACGCTTCTTTCCATCGACGAATTCGAAAGACTCCCTGAGCCAGAGCAGGGCGGCGGCTATGAACTGGATGAAGGAGAACCCGTCTACGTGTCCCCCAACAGCCTGGAGCAATTCCGGATTATTTTTCGGCTGTTTTCGCAACTCAGTGAGTGGGCGCAGACTAACAACCGAGGATTGGTCGCGGTCGACACTTGGTTTGAGCTTGCCCCAGGAGTAATTCGCGCCCCGGATGTTGCGTATGTTCCGCGAGAACGAATTGCCAATCTTGATCCCAAGCACGCACTGAAAGTCGTCCCGGCGCTGGCGGTCGAGGTCCTTTCCACCTATAACACCGCCCGTGAGATGAGCCGGAAGATACAGCAATATCGCGATGCCGGTGTTGAGTTGATCTGGGTGGTTGACCCCGAAAAATGCGAAGTCGACGTTTATAGCTCACTCCCACTTAGGACCCTTCGGCAAGGCGACAGCCTGAGTGACGATAAAATCCTCCCGGGCTTTTCCGCTCCCCTATCAGTGGTCTTTGAGCCCGTGCACTGAACGCCGCGTGTAGATGTGACGCTCTTGATATCAGTGCGCGGCGCCATGGACTGCGCTTCAAACCGGGGCTGAAATCCAAATTTTCTATTTTTGAGAATGAGTCAGGATCCTCATGAGTTCTGAAAAGCCCGGCAACGAATTAGCAAGCGCCGCGAGTGCCTACCTGCGCTCCGCCGCGCATCAGCCCGTGCTCTGGCACGAGTGGAACGGCGCGGCTTTTGCCCAGGCCCAGGCGGAGGATAAGCCGATCCTGCTTGATATCGGCGCGGTGTGGTGTTATTGGTGCCACGTGATGGACCGCGAGAGTTATGAGAACGCCGAGGTGGCGCGCGTCATCAACGAGTCGTTCATTCCCATAAAGGTCGATCGCGACGAGCGCCCGGACATCGACTCGCGCTACCAGGTGGCGGTGAGCGCCCTGACCGGCCAGGGCGGCTGGCCGCTCACGGCCTTTCTCACTCCCGACGGCAAGCCGTTTTTCGGAGGCACATACTTTCCGCCCGACGACCGCGCCGGCCGCCCGGGCATGAAGCACTTGCTGGAAGCCATCGCGCACAACTACCGCACAAATCGCGACCAGATCCACGAAAGCGCGGCGAAGATTTCCGCGGCTCTCAGCGAGGTGGAACACTTCAAGAGAGGGAAGGAACCGGCTGACGAACAGGTGGTGAAGGCGATTGTCGAGAACATTGGCGGCATGTACGACGCGCAGAACGGCGGCTTCGGCAGCGCCCCAAAATTTCCCCACCCCGCTGCCATCGATCTTCTCCTTGAAGCTCACCTTGGAACCCGCCAGGAGTGGCCGCTGAACATCGTCACCACCACTCTCGAGCACATGGGCCGGGGCGGCGTTTACGATCAAATCGGCGGCGGCTTTCACCGATACTCGGTGGACGAGCGCTGGATCGTTCCCCATTTCGAGAAGATGTCGTACGACAATGCCGGCCTTTTGGGAAACTATCTGCGTGCCTTTCAGATTACCGGCAACAAGTTTTTTCGCGAGATTGCCCTGGGGATTCTTGCCTTCCTTGAAAGCGTGCTTTCACATCCCGAGGCCGGCTTCTACGCCAGCCAGGATGCCGACATCAACCTCGACGATGACGGCGATTACTTCACCTGGACACTGGATGAACTGAATGCCGTGCTCGATGGACCTGAAGCGCGCGCTACCGCTCTCTACTACCACGTCGAAGCGGAAGGCGAGATGCACCATAACCCCGCGAAGAATGTGCTGTTCATTGACCAGCCTCTCGACGCCATTGCCGCGCGGATGCAACCAGACGAATCGAAGGTTGTGGAACTGCTGGCAAGCGCCCGACGCAAGATGGCCGACGCCCGCGCCCGGCGCGTGACGCCTTTCATCGATAAATCGATCTACGCGAATTGGAACGGCATGCTGATTTCCGCCCTGCTCGAGGCGTATCGAGTTCTGGGAATCGGCGGCGTGCGCGACCGCGCTCTCGCGACTCTCGACTTGTTAGTGAGCAAGGGCTATGACAAGGAAAAAGGGATGTACCACACCTTGGTGGATGGCGCGCCGCGCATCGAAGGCTTGCTGGAAGATCAGGTGTTCATCATTGCCGCCCTTCTCGACGCTTGTGAGATCACTGGAGCAAAGACCTATTTCGACCGCGCGCTCGAGCTCATGGAAACCACCGTGCGCCGCTTCTGGGACGACAAAGAGGGCGGATTTTTCGACACCGCTCGCGATCTGGCCGACCGCCACGGCAGCCTTACCACGCAGCGCAAGCCCTTTCAGGATTCACCCACCCCGGCGGCGAATTCGGTGGCTGCACAAGTTCTCGATCGCCTCGACGTGCTCGCCGACCGCGAAGATTACGGCGAAAAGTCAGAGGCCACGCTGGCGCAGTTTGCCACCAAGGCGGGGCAGTACGGAATGTTCGCCGCAACCTATGGCTTGGCGCTCATTCATCATCTGCGTGCGCCCGTCGATGTCGTGGTGGTGGGCAGCCGGGACGATGACCGAACGACCAGCCTTCTCCGCGCGGCATTCGATGCGCCACGCGCCGGTAAACGCGTTTTCGCTTTCGAGCCGGGAGTTGTGAAGGCGCGCGACCTGCCCACCGGTCTTGCCTCGACGCTCCCCGAACTGCCCTACGACGGCGTTCCCGTGGCGCTGGTATGCGAAGGCTTCGCCTGCCACGCGCCCGTTCAAACCTCCGTCGCCCTGCGCGAGTTGCTCCTTGCCAAACCCGCCTGACATGGCCGTATAAGTTGCGAAATTTTGAGGTGAATGCCGATTTATTCGACGCCTGATGTGCGTGGTACACGTTCCCACGACACCGCCCTGCGAGGCAGTACCGCGCTTGAGGATGTCGGCATCCTCAAACGCGATTCCGCCACCAACTATGGTTTGGCGCGGAGTCTAGCTCAGCTGGTGGATTTCCCGGATTCTTGAGGTGGTGATGACCTGATCGTGCAGGGGATGCTTGAATACCAGGTACATGCCGCGCCCGATGAACCCCGGATTGGGCATTAGCGGTGGCCCGCTTGCCAGAGACCCTTCCACTTCCACCTCGATGGGCTCGGGGCAGAGCGTGGGATGACCGGAAATACGCATGTGGGTGTCTGCGCGCTTAACCAGCCGGTAGTGATGATGTTGCGTTTCGATATCCACCACGGCCCCGTCGGCGAGGTCATTCAGATAAATCCCCTTTTCATTTCCAGCCTGATGGGCGGGGAGAGCGTTTGCCTGATTCACATTCGGTTGAGGCATCTATCAGTACCTCCTCCCTTCGAAGTCAAAACCACCCTTGTCGTGTGGCACGATTGTCACCAAACAGCGAGCTCTTATCACAAGTCCCTTGTTTCCATTGTTTAACAGCACGTGACATAAGATTTGTCGGACATTTTTGAGGGTGTAACAATGGCGAGTCGTTGCCGGGGGAGTGTAAAAATGCCTAAGAAAGCCCGAACTGAGGTCGAAAGCGCTAAGAAATGACATATAGTCCCGATCTGCCGATGGGCACAGTAACAAGATGACGGAATTCCTCACAATTCTCCCCCCAGGGAGAAATCTGACGCCCCTCGGCCTTGGGGATGGTCGCCGACTTGCTAACCTATCTCACCTTTCGAACCAAAATGGGCTCATTAATTCAGTTGCTTACCAACGGCCGGCTCTTTAAATGTTCCGATGTTCCGATCATCTGATGACCCGATAATTCTGGGGGATTTGATTTGACAATCACAGGTCACTTTTCTATTCTGAAATGCTTCGGCTCAACCGCTCAAGACTCTCGGCAAACCTCGCAAGTTTCCGCCTTGGTTTTTCCGAAGCCACCCTCAATCCCCAAAGGAAAACGATCATGCCCGGCATTATCAAAGAACGACTCTTCACTCCCGGTCCCACTCCGTTGTTGATGGAAGCCCAGGCACGCGCCCTGGCCCTGGGCAACATTCACCATCGCACCGAAGCGTTTCGCAAGATCATGACGGAGACCCTCGCGCTGCTGAAGTACTACTACGACACGCAGAACGATGTGCTGATTTTCGCGAGCTCCGGCACCGGGGCCATGGAGGGCTCCGTATCCAATCTCCTCTCCCCCGGCGAGCGCATGCTGGTGGGCACGGCCGGGAAATTTGGCGAGCGCTGGTTTGGGCTGGCGCAGGCTTACGGCATTGAGGCGGTGAAAGTGGAGTCGCCTTACGGCCAGCCCGTCAGCATCGACGCGATGAAGCACAAACTGGCGAGCGAAGGGCCGTTTCGCGCCGTGTACATCCAGGCTACGGAAACCTCCACTGCGGTGATGAACGACGTGCAGGCGCTCGGTGAGGCGGTGAAGAATTATCCGGAAACCGCTCTGGTGGTCGATGCCATCACCGGGCTCGGGACCTCTGACCTGCGCGTCGATGAATGGGGGCTCGACATCGTGATCGGCGGATCGCAGAAGGCCGTGATGATTCCGCCTGGCCTGGCCTTTGCCAGCATCAGCGACAAGGCCTGGGGCTTGATCGCCAAATCGAAACTACCGCGGTTCTATTTTGATTTCGCCAAGGAGCGCAAGAACCAGGCGAAGGGTGAGACCGCATACACTCCCGCGACCACGCTCGTCATCGGCTTGCATGCGGCGCTCGAATACATCAAAAAAATCGGGCGCGAAAATCTGATTGCCAATGCCGCGCTGCTGGCGGAAGCCTCGCGCGCCGCCGCCCAGGCGTTGGGGCTGAAGCTTTTCGCCGAGTCTTCCCCCGCCAATGCTGCCACCGCCGTGTTCTCTCCCGCGGGAATTGATTCCGGCGTCATCGTTAAAGAACTGCGCACCAGCTTTGGCGCGATTATCGCCAATGGCCAGGGCAGCATGAAGGGCCAGATCTTCCGCCTAGCGCATCTAGGTTATTACGACATCGCCGACCTGTTCGCCGTTTTCGCCGCTCTGGAAATTGCGCTGGTGAGGTTGGGACAGGACGTCGTCCTCGGTTCCGGTGTGAAAGCGGTGCAGGAGGTCTACCTGCACCACGCCCAATAATTGATGACTGGCGATCGATCAGACGCACGCGCGCGTTCGGAACGTGAGTTTTTTACACGGCGCGCATTCTTAAGGCCTAAGGAGCAGTAGGCGAGTCACGTGGTAGTGCAGCAACTGACCACTGACTACTGACAACCGACCTATGAAAATCCTGGTAGCTGACAGCGTTTCGGAACGAGCAGTGGAAATCTTGCGCGAGCAGGAATCTTGGGACGTGGTTTTCCTCCCGAACAAGGCGGGCGCCAAGGTCGCGGATGAAATTCGCGACGCCGACGCCCTGGTGGTACGCAGCGCTACCAAAGTGACCGCCGAACTGTTAGCAATCGCCGGGCGCCTGCGTGTGATCGGCCGCGCCGGCACAGGCGTCGACAACGTGGATCTAGCCGCTGCCACCGAAAAAGGCGTGGTGGTGATGAATACGCCCGGGGGCAACGCCCAGAGCGTGGCAGAACATACGATGGCGCTGCTGTTGGCGCTCGCCCGACGCATCCCCCAGGCCGATGCTTCCATGAAGGCGGGCCGCTGGGAAAAGAAAAAGCTCGAGGGGATGGAATTGCGCGGGAAGACCCTGGGCTTGATTGGCTTGGGCCAAATCGGTGCAGGCGTGGCGACCCTCGCCAGAGCCTTCGAGATGCAGGTCGTTGCTTACGACCCCTACGTTTCCTCCCTTCTGGCCGGCGAGCAGGCTGTGAAGCTTGTCTCGCTCGACGAGGTTCTGAAGACGGCGGACTTCATCAGTCTGCACGCTTCCTCCACGCCAGAGACTCACCACCTGATCAATGCCCGGACGCTGGCGCTAGCGCAGCCGGGCGTGCGCATCGTGAATTGCGCACGCGGCGAGTTGGTCAATGAAGCGGATCTTCTGGCGGCGCTGGAAAGCGGGCAGGTGGCCGGCGCGGGGCTCGATGTCTTCGAGGTCGAGCCGCCCAAGGATTCGAAACTCGTAAACCACCCGAGCGTGATCGCGACTCCGCATATCGCCGGCTCCACCGAAGAGGCGCAGGAAATCGTGGGTATTCGCATCGCCGAGCAAGTGCGCGATTTCCTGGTCACGGGCGTGGCGCGCAACGCGGTCAACATGCCCGCGGTTTCTCCCGAGGAATTCAAGAAGCTGGAACCCTACATCCAGCTTGGCGAAAAGCTCGGAGCGTTTCTTGCCCAGCTTGCGGGGGAAAGAATTCGTGAAGTGCGGATTAGTTACGACGGTGGATTGGCGGAGTTGAACACCCACCTGGTGAAAAACGCGGTGCTCAAGGGAATCCTGACGCCCGCGCTTTCCCAACAAGTGAACCTGATTAACGCCGGGGCCCTCGCCCAGCAGCGCGGCGTGGAAGTGGCGGAATTGCGCAGCGCGCGGCGCGCGACGTTTTCCAACTCACTGGGGATCGGACTTTACACCGAGGGCGAATCCGCCACGGGCGTGGGCATGGTGGGCTTGCGGGGGACTCTGCGCATCCTGGGGCTCAACGACATCGATATCGAAGCGCCTTTGCGGGGCATCATCCTGTTTATCCGCAATGAAGACGTGCCCGGCGTCATCGGCAAAGTGGGTACCATCCTCGGCGACCGCAAGATCAACATCGCCACCTTTACGTTGGGGCGCAACCCGCAAATGCAGCAGGCCATCGGGTTGGTGAATGTCGATAATCGAGTACCCGAGGAAGTACTTCAGGAGATTCGAGCCATCCCTGCCGTGCGCACCGTGCGGGTGGTGGAGGTCTGACCCCATGCAAGTCTGGGTGTTCAAGATCAACACCAAGCGAGGTTGGGAATTTGACGAGTACTTCCTCTCCCGTGAGCGCGGGGTGTACGAAATGGGCGACGAAGGCTGGATTCGCAGCGCTTCAAGCCTTCGCTACCTGCGTGAAGACGTGAAGCAGGGCGACCTCTTCTTTTGCTACGAGGTTGACCGCAAGCAGGTGGTGGGCGTCGCCCGTGCCGCCTCCAACGGACGTGACGCCGGCCAGGGATCGCTCGTCGATTTCTGCCCGCCGCGCCAAGCCGTGCGCCTGGAGAACCCCCTCGTGCGCAAACCGGACCTCGACCATATTCTCGCCTTCAGTCCAAAACGCGGTCGCGGCACGGTGCAAAAGATTGACCCCGATGAGTTCCGCCGCTTGCGCCGCATCATGGCGCAGAAGAATCCTCGACAGGCAGCGGCGTTGAAGCGGATATTTCAGGTTCAGTAGACGGCTGTCAATTATCCCTGGACTCTCGTGAGGTGTCGCGAAGATCCGAGAGTCGATTTTTAGCGGGTTTTACTGAAAACTGATGACTGACAGCTGAAGACTCTTATGACCCCCATCGCGAATTTCTTCAAGCTGAAGGAGCATGGCACGACGTTCCAGCGCGAAATCCTAGGGGGCATCACGACCTTCCTGGCGATGTCCTACATCATCTTCGTGCAGCCCGGCGTGCTTTCGGTTTCGGGCATGAACTTTCAGGCCGTGCTTTCCGCTACCTGTCTCGCCGCAGCCGTCGCGACACTCTTGATGGGGCTGGCGGCCAATTACCCCGTCGCTCTGGCGCCAGGCATGGGCGAGAACTTTTTCTTCGCTTATACCCTTTGCGGCGCCGTCCCCTTGGGATTCGGCCTCACCTGGCAGCAGGCGCTTGCGGCAGTGCTCCTGGCGGGCGTTTTCTTTATCGCCATTACGCTTACTGGCCTGCGCGCGCATATCGTAAACTCGATTCCCAATTCCTTGAAGTGCAGCATTGCCGCGGGGATCGGCCTGTTCATTACATTTATAGGGCTCGAATATGGCGGACTGGTGACGGCGGCGCCCGGCACGCTGGTGCGCATGGGCGATTTGCGGCAGCCAGTGGTTCTGGCCACTGTTTCGGGCCTGCTCTTGATCGTAGTACTGCTTGGTTTCCGCGTGCGCGGCGCGATCCTGATCGGGATTCTCGCCAGCACGGTTATTTGCGCGCTCATGGGTTTGGTCCATTTTCAGGGGCTGTTCTCGATGCAGCTCCACCTGGCGCCGACCTTCTGGAAGTTCGATTTGGCCGGCCTGCTCAAGGTTTCTCCGGCGCGCTTGGGGGCCGCGATTTTTGTGCTGTTCTACCTTGCCCTCTTCGATACGGTGGGAACTCTGGTGGGCGTGGGGCACCAGGCGGGCCTCGTTCGCGACGGCAAGCTGCCGCGAGTGGATCGCGCCCTGTTTGCCGATGCCGTGGGGACCACCGTCGGCGCCGCGCTGGGAACCTCTACAATCACCTGCTACATCGAATCCGCGGCGGGTGTTTCCGATGGTGCGCGCACCGGCCTGGCAAGCGTGGTAACCGCAATATTGCTCGCTGCTTCGCTATTTTTCAGCCCACTGGCGGCGATGATCGGAGGCGGGGTCAAGGTGGGCCAAGCCGTGCTTTATCCCACATTGGCCCCAGCGCTCATCATCGTGGGCGCGATGATGCTCAAACCCCTGCGCGAACTCCACTGGGACGATCCTACGGAATACCTTCCCGCCTTCCTGGTGCTGGTGGGAATTCCACTCACCTTCAGCATCGCCGATGGGATCGCCTTCGGGCTCATATCCTACGCCGTCGCCAAGCTGGCCACCGGCCGGGGCCGCGAGTGCCCGCCACTCACGTATGTATTCGCCGCGCTGTTCGTACTGCAATTTATGATTCTTTGAGGGGTAAGTTACGTAGTAATATCATGTTGTATATAACCAAACCGAAGCACTAAGGAGGTTGAAAAGTTGAAAAAGATGAAGAAGTCGAAGGAGATAGATCTTCAACTCCTTCAACTTCTTTGACTTCTTAAACTTCTTCTTAAACTCCTTCAACTCGCGCGTTGCGGCGCCACCGCGGCGGCAGCGGTGCTCTGTGAGTTGCGCATTTCCTTCCAGATATCGAGGTAAGGCTTGAGCTCCTGCATCATGGCTTGGAACTGGGGGAAGTTTAAGGATTGCGCGCCGTCGCTCTTGGCTTTTTCGGGGCAGGGGTGAATTTCCACAATCAAGCCGTCCGCGCCAATGGCAACGGCCGCCCGGCATAGCGGGGGCACCAGGCTTTGCCGGCCCGCGGCGTGGCTGGGGTCGACAATAATCGGCAGATGTGTCAACTCATTCAGCACCGGCACGGCAGAAATATCGCAGGTGTTGCGCGTGGCGGTCTCAAAGGTGCGGATGCCGCGCTCGCAGAGGATGACGTTGGAGTTGCCGTGCGCGGTGATGTATTCGGCGGACATCAGCAATTCGCGGATCGTCGAACTCATGCCGCGCTTCAACAGCACCGGCCGCGGGCATCGGCCTAGCGCCTTGAGCAAGGCGAAGTTCTGCATGTTGCGCGCGCCCACTTGCACGATGTCGGCGTACTCGGAGATCAGAGGAACATCTTGCTCACTCATGACCTCGGTGACGATGGCGAGGCCGGTTGCGGCGCGCGCCTTCGCTAGCAACTTCAGCCCTTCCAGTTCCATGCCCTGGAAGTCGTAGGGAGAAGTTCGCGGCTTGAAGGCGCCGCCGCGCAAAATCTTCCCGCCAACCGAAGCCACAAACTCCGCCGCGGCCATGATCTGACTCTCACTCTCGACCGAGCACGGCCCCGCCATCACCACGAACCGGTCGCCCCCAATAGAAACTCCGTTGATGGGGATCTCGGTGCGCTGCTGTTTGAATTCCTTACTGACGAATTTGAACGGTGAGGAGATTCTCACCGCGCTGGCCACGCCCGGAGCTACCTCCATCGCCTCCAGACAGGCGGTCACGTCGCCGACTCCGATCACGCCAATAACCACGCGTTCTTCACCCTGAATAGAGTGGACCTTGTAGCCAAACTCCCGGATGCACTCGCAAACATGATCGATTTGGTCCTGAGTCGCATCGGGTTTCATGGAAATGATCATTGCTCCCTTCCTCCCCCCTTAAACAAAAAAGCCCACTCAGTGGGAGTGGGCTGGCCTTGCGACGATGACTTTTTCGTTTGGACCAACGCCACTCTACCGGCTTGGAGTAGTGCTCCAATACCGGTAACTAAAGGACATAAACGAGTTGGCGTGGGTTCCGTCCATCGAAGAGGCAGTATACCTCAAGCCCCGAGGGCGTGCAAGGCTTATGCGCGAACCGTGATCACTGATGCTGACGGTCCGTGGGTTCGGGGGCACGGCAAGAAATATAAAGGGGAAAGGCCAAAAAAGAGGGGCTTCCCGAAGGAAGCCCCTTGAGCATTGCCTATCGACGTTCCGGGCACCGGAAGCGGAGGAAGAGGAGCCCCTCAGCTTTACTCTCGCCCCGCCTGCCTGCACCCTGGAAACTTGCTGAGAACCGCTCCTGTGGTGGGATCGATCGCTTCGTCCGGCCCGTTCACCTCTTGAGACTGGCCAGCTTTCGCAATTGCCACGAGAACCATTCTCCTCTTACCGAGCGTTCCTTTCGAGTCGAGCTTGGCACGATTTACGAAGTTTCCTTCGCTGGGGCCGTCACTGCGCCCCGGTTACTGATGATCATAGAAAGTGCGGCGGAACCGGTCAAGGGGTGAGGCACGCTCAACTGAAAATAGTTCCGATTATTATACATGCTGTTGTACCAACGTCAGATCGGCCACAAGCTATTGTAGAGTCCACGCATCAAATACGGTGGGTAGTGGTCTGGAGCGCAGATGCACTATCCCCACTCGCCTCTGCGCCGCCTGCTGATTCTCGACGAATTTGCGACGAAACAGCGTCCGTGGCTTCAATTCTCGGAGTTCGGCGCTGCCTGCGGCTGCTCTGTGATACTTCGCGATGATGGGTGAAAGTTATGAGCTGCTCCGCGAGGGCACGTTCCCGTCTTATTGACTAACTCCACGCCTGCCTGACGCCCACTCATCCCACTGGGCAAAGCTCTTCATCTGCTCATCCAGCTTTGTCCGGTGTAACAGCTTTTCCACCTCCGCCCGCGTCTGGCGCGGGGCGGGGCGCTCCGGGCTTTCGGCGAGTCCCCATACCAACACCGCGGCGAGAGCGGCATTATTCCTGGCCTCCACCGGATTTACAGCCTCATAAACGTCGGTTTCAGCGTGATAATTGGGAAGGTAAGGGGCCCATTCTTGTCTGGCGATCAAATTGGGGACGCCCGAGAGGAGAAAATCGAAGTTGTCGGTTCCGTCGATGGCCTCCAGCGAGTCGTCCGCTGCTGCCAATCCCGGGACGGCAGCAAGCGCCCGGTCGATGGGCCGGCGGAGATCTTCCCGGCCATTCAGATAAAAGCCGTTGGTGTGTCCGGAGCCCGTGTCAAACGTGATCATCGCGATGTGTTCGCCGATGTCTGCGCGGTGGTGCAGCACATAAGCTTCGGAACCGAACAGGCCTTGTTCTTCTCCGGTAAAAAGCACGAAGCGCACGGTGCGCCGCGGCACGATGCCGAGAGCCTTGAAGCTGCGCGCAATATCAATCAGCATGACGGCATTCACGCCGTTATCCTCTGCGCCGGCGCCCAGGTCCCAGGAGTCCAGGTGGGCGCCAATCAGCACGATTTCCTGTGGCCGCTCGCGGCCCCGTATTTCTGCCACAACATTCCGAGCTTGATAGGGGCCACCCAGGCGGCTGGGCAACTCCAATCGCACGCGAACCTCACCCCGGTCGGAAAGGCGTGCCAACCGCGCCGCGTGGATGCGCGCCACGATGGCGGCGGGAAAAGGGAGACTGGCGCCGCTCAATCCGAGAGGGTGGCGATAGAGGAGAACTCCCGGATGGGAAGACTGAACCAGAAGTGCGGCCACCCCGGCCTTTTGGGCTGCCGCGATCATTGGGCCGTCGCGACCGTACTCGGCGAAAAGGTCAGCCTCGGTCTTCATTTCCGGCGAGAGCACCAGGGCAATCGAGCCGCGCGATTTGTCGCCAAGCTGGGCGAAGGACTCCTTGCTCCCGTCACCCGCATTCACGAGGGGAGCCTCCAAGACGCACCCGCCCGGAGTGGGTGCGGTA
>Ga0181520_10003657_pt1 | contig 26749 bp, 16 predicted proteins | sample PEATcosm2014_Bin_29_FD_132451 | JGI IMG/M metagenome (GOLD analysis project Ga0181520, IMG submission 132451) | Peatland microbial communities from MTU Mesocosm Facility, Houghton, MI, USA - PEATcosm2014_Bin02_30_metaG | ecosystem: Environmental > Terrestrial > Soil > Wetlands > Peat | place...
CAACGATCTGGCCGAGGCGCGGGCGATTCGCGCCCTTTTCCGCCAACCGCCGGCCCTCTCCAGCACAAAAGGGATATTCGGCCACACCCTGGGCGCGGCGGGCGCGCTGGAGGCCGCGATTTGCGTGTTGGCGGTCGACAAGAATCTGGCGCCGCCGAACGTCGGCTTCGCCAATCTCGATCCGGACATCGGCCTGACCCCGATTACGGCCCCGGCGAGCCGGCCGATTCGCGCCGCCCTGACAAATTCGCTCGGCTTCGGCGGCAACAACGCCTGCGTCATCGTGCGAAAGCCGGACGCGGCGGCGCCCGATGTTTCGCTCCGCGAGCTTCGGCCGTTGGCGATCGTTGGCAGCGCGTGCCTCTCCGCGAATGGCGAATTGGAAGAAACCGTCGCCGCGCTCGGCCGCGGGGAAGATTGCCGTGGGAAATTGCCGAGCGACAGCCTTTCGCGCGACCTGCCGCCGCGTTTCATCCGCCGGTTGGAGCGCCTGCCGCTCATGGCGCTCAACCTGGCGAATAGAGCTTGGCAGGCGTCCGGCGGCGCAGAACAACCGCGGTCCATTTTCTTCGGGACGGGGCACGGCCCGCTGAGCGAAACGGACCATTTCCTGCGCAAGCTGTTCGAATCGGACGAGCGATTCGCCAGCGCGATCGATTTCGTCGGCTCGGTGCACAACGCGCCAGCGAGCCAGGCGGCGATCTTCTTCAAGGCGACCGGCGCGAACGTCACGGCGTCGGGCGGCGACTACTCGTTCGAACAGGCCCTGCTGATGGCCGAGTTGTTGGCGGACGACGCCGGCCAGCCGTTGCTGGTCTTGGGCGCTGACGAAGGCCACGAGGAATTGTCCGCGCTGCTTGATGTTTCGATACACCAAAGCGCGACGCTCAGCGACGGCGGCGGCGCACTGGCGCTTTCCATGAAAGCGGATTCTGACGCGCCGGCGATCCGCGTCTCATTTTTCAAGGTGGCGGAGGGCAATCCGCAAGTCATTCCGGCGTTAATCGCCGAACTCACTCGCCGGGGCGAACTCAACGACGACTGCGCCGCGATCTTTGTCAATTTGCCGCTGGCGTCGCGGAACGCGGGCGAGCGCCAATTCGAGCAGATACTGGCGGCCACGCGCTTCGGCGGCGCCGTGTTCGATGTTCGCCGCCGTTTGGGCGAATACCCGACCGTCACAGCCGCCGCCGCGGCCCTCGCGGCTCATTTCGCGATAGCGGGCCGGCTTCCCGATTTTCTGACGGACGGAAATGATCGCCCGTTGGGCGGAAAAAGCATCCTGATTCTCGGACTTGGCAGAGTTGTGACCGGCGTCGAAATTAGCCCGCGGATGAGGTGAATCGGCGGCTTATCAAGCCTTCCGCGCGATGAACCACGTTTCTTCGCGGGCGGGGGCGGTCGGCTCGACAATTTCGACGACAAACTTTGCCTGGCCCAGCGCTTCGCTCATTTCCTCTTCCGATCGGAACACGCAAGGGCAGCCGCCGATCGCCAGCCGAAATTTTTCCAGCCATCGTTCCCAGGCAAGTTTCTTGCCCGAAGGAATTGTGACGCGAATCACGAGCCGGCCGTTGGGCTTGAGCCGCGCGGCGAGGCCGTCGAGCGTGCGCGCCAGGTCGGCGTCGGCGAGGCAGTGCAGCATATCGAGCAGCAACACGGCGTCCGCGTCCGGGATTTGATCCCACGGCAGGTCGGGCGCGCTGCTTTGCACGACCCTTCCGGCTGGACCGATGACGCGTGCCGCAATCGCCGCGCGGTTGGCGTTCGGCTCGACGCCGAGAAATTGCAACGCCGGATGAGCGGTCGACAGCCAGGCGGCCGGCACGCCGTAACCGCAGCCGACATCGACAATCGTTCCCGTCGCCGGGACAAATTCCGCCAGCCGCGGAAACATCGGATCGAGGCGCATCTTGCAAGCGGCGAAGAAGCGCGGATACGCCTCCAAATGGGCGAAGCGCCGGCGCACGAGGCGCCGCTGCTGCGCCGACCCGACCGGCGCCGCTTCGCCGGAAGCCGCGCGCGCTTTGAACAGCAGTTCCAGCGGATAAGGCAGCAGACAAACGGCGCCGATGAACGAGTACGCCAACCCCAGCGTGGCCGTGACGCCGGCGCTGCGCAGTACCGAGTGCGACGCGAAGAAAAGCGATAGCATGCCGACAACGGTGGCGGCGGCGTTGATGAACACGGCGTCGGCCGTCGTTTGCGCGCCGGGATGCCCGGCGACCGGATAGCGCTGGCGCCAGCAGATCAGGTAGAGGCCATAGTTGACGCCCATGCCCAGGATCACCACCGACAACATCAGCGACGGAATATCGAGCGGTCGCCCGAGCAATTTCAACGTCCCCAACGTGCACACGAAGGCGAAGATCACCGGCGCCATCGCGAGCAGCACCATCACCCAATCGGCGTAGAGCGCGAAAAGCAGCACGACCAGACTGACCCCGATGATGAGCAGCATCTTGACGAAGCTGTCGGACAGCAATTGCGCCAGATGCGCGGCGAACAACCGCGGCTCGTAAACCGTGAGCCCCATCGCGGCGGCGCGCCGATAGAAGGCTTCCGCGTTGAATGCGGGGCCGTGCGGCGCGGCGGTGAACAGCGAAAACCCGGGTCCGCCCTTTTGGGGGGAGACGCCGAGCATCTCGAAAAGCGCGTCCGGAATCGGCCCGGGCCGAACGTCCGCATCGGCTGTCGTTTGCAAGAACGAAGCGAAGGCATCGGCCGTAAAGCCCGCCTCGACCGCGGCGGGCCGCAGCGCCGCGCTCAACCTCGTCCGCCGCTCCGGGCTCCAAAACTCGCGCCACGCCCGCAGGTTCGCGGCGGCGCGTTCCGGGCCGGGGCAAAGATCGGCCGGGCTCAGCGCCGGCAAGATCACGCCCGCGGCGGATTCGGCGTCGAGAAAGTCGGCGAGCCGGTCAGCCTTCTTTTGCAGATCGGCGGCGGAATCCGCCTGCAAGAAAACGTAGGCGCGGCTCATTTCGCCTTCCCAACGGCCGCGCAGTTCCTTTTCGGCGGCGGCAGTCGGCGCCGTCACCGTGTTCATGGCGTCGAGGTCGATGTCGAACCGCGGCTTCGCCAAAATCGCCATGACCGCAAAAAACACCGCCGCCGCGATCGCGAGCCGCCAGCCGCGGACCAGCCGCCCGGCGCGCGCGATTTTCGCCGCCGATAGCCGCGCGGCGCGGTTGGCCGGCGGCAACGCCGGCAGCAGCAACGCGTAAACGAGCAGCACGAAGACCAGAGAAAACGCCGAGCCGAGCGCGACGATCACGCCGAGTTGCTGGAGGATCGGGAAGCCGCTGACCAGCAGGGCCAGGAAGCCGCCGACGGTCGTCAGCGCGGAAAATAGGCTGCCCGACCAAATCTGGCGGCGCGTTTCGCCGGCGGTCGTGCGGCGGATTTGGTCCATGAACAGCAGGTAGGCGATCGGCGCGTCGATCGTGATGGAGAGCAGCGCGCCCCCGAAGCCCAACGACAATCCGGAGATGCGCGGGTAAAGGAGCGTGTAGACGAACACGCCGAGTCCGGCGCCGGCGAAGGCCGGCAGAAACGCCAGCAGGCCGATCTGCGGCCGGGGAAAAAACAGCAGCAGCAGCGCCGCAATGCCCAGCGATGAAACGAGCAGCGCGCGCGTCGCATCGCGCCGGATGATTTTTTCGTTGTCCACGGCCGGCCGGTACGCCCCGAAATGCTTCAGCGTCACCCCGCTCAACGCGGGGTCGATCGCGCGCAGCTTCGCCGGCACGGAGTTCAGAAAATCGTCGATCGCCTCGGGCGCGGGCCGTTTGGTCCCGGCCACCGCGGGCGTCGCGATCAACAGCAGGTGGCGTTCATCCGGCGTGACGAGACGGCCCTGCAAGATTCGCACTTGGCCGAACGGGTTCCGCGCGCCGAGCCGGGCGAAAACGATATTGCGCAGGCGCAGCGGGTCCTTCTGAATCATGTCGGCCTGGCCAATGCTGCGCAAATCCATCAGCAGCAGCCGGTTCTCGTCCATGATTTGCGGCAACGTTCCGGCGGCGAGCAGCGGCGCGACCTGTTCGTCCAACTCGCGGCGGTCGAACAGCAACGGCAAGTTGGTGACGATCTGCGCGGCCAGCGCCGGACCAGCCTTCGTCGTGAAATCCGCCGCAACCAAATTCACCACACCGCTGCCGGCGACCAATTCCTCCACCGCGCCGGCCGCTTTTACTAGCAGTTCGGCATCGCCTTTGCCGTCGGTCAGGCTCAGGTCGATGAGGATGCGGTCGAGAATCACGTTGTTCGTCAAAATGGTTTGCGCGGCCCGCACCACCGGATCGTTCTGCGGCAGCGCGGCGGTCAGGTCGCTGTCGACGTGCAGCCGCCGATAACCCAGCGCGACCGCGGCGCCAATCGCCAAGGCGATCGAGAGCAGAATGAACAGGCGCCGCCGGGGCGTCAGCATAACGGGCTCGAATCGGGCGGCAACGGTTGCCGCATTTTCGCCCGCCAGAAGCGCGGAATGAGTATCCGCATCGTGATCAGCCGCGTAAACGTGGCGGCGTTGCGCCAGAAATCGACAAACGGCCGGAAATGTGAGATGCGGCCGGTTTCCGGCGCGTAGGTCACGGAGATCGGCGCCTCGACGACCGGCATTTTTCGCCAGCCCGCTAGCGCCAATACCTCGACCTCGTATTGAAAGCGCCGCGCCCGCGCGGGCAGGGTGAGGATCTCGGGCAGCGGATAAAGCCGAAAACCGCTTTGCGAATCGGAGAGGCGTGGACCGCCCGACGACCGCACCCAGAAATTGGAAAACCCGCGGCCGAAACGGCTGGTCCACGGTATCCGGCGGTCGCCGGCCATGCCCATTCGCGAACCGACGACGATCGGCCGCTCGCCCGGCGGCAGGCGCGCGATCAGCGCCGCCGCGTCCGCCGGATTATGCTGGCCGTCGGCATCGACGGCGATCGCCCAATTCGCGAAGCGCGCCGCCGCCGCGAAGCCGGTCCGCAGCGCGGCGCCTTTGCCGAGATTCGCCGGATGGCGCAACACCTCGACGCCCGGAAGCGCGGACACCGCGTCGGCCGAGCCGTCGGTCGAGCCGTCGTCGACCACAATGATTGGGAAACCGAACCGTTGCGCGGCCGCGACCACTTTTGCGACCGTCGCGACGTGATTGTAGACGGGGATGACGAACGCAAGAACGTCGCCGTCGCGTTGCGGCATGGGCGGCCGGTCCGGCATCGGCGTCAGCCCGCGGCGGCGCCGGCGAGAATCGCCTGCGCCAGGCGTTCGATCGTCGCATCCAGCGGCCGGTCGCGGCCGTCGAGGCCGGCCTGCGCCAGCGCCCACTCGGCAAGCGGCCCGAGCGCCGGCCGCGTCGCGAGGCTGCCCCGCAGCCGGCAGGCCTGCGCCGCCGCCAGCCAATGGATCGCCGCCACCCGCGCGCCCAGTTCGCATTGCCGGGCCGCATCGCGCGCCGCGATCGTGCCCAGGCTGACCTTGTCCTGGTTGTGCGCTTCGGTCGAACGCGAAAACACCGCCGCCGGCATCGCGTTCTTCTGCATCTCCGCGGTCAGCGCCGAGGCCGTGATCTGCGCGCCCTTGAAGCCGTGGTGCAGCGCGCAGTCCGGACCGCCGGCCGGCGCAAGGTTGCCCGGCAGCCCGCGATTGAAGCGCCCGTCGACCAGCAGCGCGATCTGCCGATCGGCCAGGTCGGCGGCCGACGCCAGCGCGGCTTTCAGCGCATCCATCGCCAACGCGATGTGGCCGCCGTAAAAATTGCCGCCGGTCAGCACGGCGCCGGTCGCGGGGTCGAGCAGCGGGTTGTCGCTGACGCCGTTGGCCTCGATTTCGACCCAGCGTTCGATCCACGCCAACGCGTCGGCGAGCACGCCGAGAATCTGCGGGGCGCAGCGCAGCGCAGCGAATACGGATCCTGCAACGCGGACGGATCGTCGCAGCGCGGTGCGGCGCCGGTGGTGGCAAGAAGGTCGCGCAACCGCGCGGCGACGCGGCCTTGCCCGGCAAACGGCTTGACGTTGGAAATCGTCTCGTGAAAATGCCCTGGATTGCCGCCGAGGCCGTGCACCGCCAGGGCCGTCGCCTGGATCGCTGCGGCCAAGAGCTTGCGGCCGCGCCAGACGGCGAGGCTCGCGATGCCGGTCATGACCGACGTGCCGTTGAGCAGCGCCAGCGGCTCTTTCGGCGCAAAGCGATACGGCGGCAGGCCGGCGTCCGCCAGCGCTTCGGCGGCGGGCGCCCGGCGGCCCTGGTAGATAACCTCGCGCTCGCCGGCGAGCGCGGCGGCGATGTAGGACATCGGCGTCAGGTCGCCCGACGCGCCGACCGAGCCCTCGCTGGGGACGCAGGGCGTAATGCCGAGATTGAGGAAGGCGACGAGCCGTTCGAGCAGGTCGGGGGTGACGCCTGAATATCCGCGCGCCAGGCAAAGCAGGCGGCAGAGCATCGCCGCGCGCGTTTCCGCGACGGGCAGCAGCGCGCCCGTGCCGCAGCCGTGATAGCGGATCAGGTTGGCTCCGAGGACCTCGATGTCTTGCGGGGCGACGCGGTTTCCGCACGACCCGCCGAAGCCGGTGGTCACGCCGTACACGGGTTCGCCGCGTTCGATGGCGGCCCGGAGCGCGCGCACCGACTGCGCCAACCGCGCCGCAAACTCGGGCGTTTCGCTCAAGCGCACGCGCGCCTCAGACGACGCGACGGCGGCCAACTCGTCGATGCCGAAAGCGGTTTCGCCGACCGTATGAACCGGCGCCTCGGCCGGAAACGCACCGTTTTTCATTGCCGCCCAGCCATTTTTTACCGGACCAGACCCGCAGCCTGCCAAGAAATTTGGAGCACATACGTACCACGATTGACCCGCCAAAACCAGTGTTTTGCGGCCCGCCCGGCGCCCCGGCGAACGTTGACAAGCATGGGTTCGGGACTTAACGGTCAAAGTAACAACGGAGTTTGGCGTCGGAGGAATTTATGAAGAGCAAGAGCCGGGTTGGCGCGTTGCTGTTCGCTTTCTTTTTGCTGGCCGTCGCGCTGCAGATCGGGCGCGCGCAGGAAAAGTGCAGTTTGACCTACGAGAATTTCGGCAAATCCTTCATGCAAAAATACTGCGTCCTGTGCCACGACTCGCACAAGTCCTGCTTCATGCGCTTCGGGGCGCCGGCCGGTTTCGATTTCGACCAACCCACCGGCATTCAGACGCGCAAGAACGCCATCGTGCGCTTTGCCGTGACGAACACCTTCATGCCGCCGCCCTGGATGACCAAGCCGACCCCGGCGGAACGCGCGCAATTGTGGCAATGGCTGAGTTGCGAGTACGGTTCGTAGAATCGGAAATGGCGGCGACCTTTCCTCCTGGGCGCGACGGCTTCGCACGGGGCCACGGCCGCGTTACACACGGAAACGACCGGCAACGACGACGACACTAACAACGACGCCGGGGCCCGCGGCGCGGCCGGAAATTGACGCGCGGCGCAAAACCGAATTTGACAATTTCCAAAAGAGGCGCGTAATGTGGAACTAGTTGTAGCGCTGTTTGGGAATATGCGTGCGCGTTCGGTACAGATTGGCCGCTTGTCCGCGGCCGGGTAGTCGCCTGGTTGATGGTTCTCTCTAAGGAATACTCCATGAAAACAAAGACTATTTCGCTCGTAATCTCCCTGCTGTTGCTCGGCGCGTTGGCGTCCTGCACCGCCGGCGCCAGCCATCCAGCGAGCGACAACGGCGGCGAGGGCGACGACTCCGCGAACGTCGCCGACTGCGCGTCGGTGGCCGCCGGCGTGGTCAACTGCCAGTTCCAATTGAAGGATATGAACGGCACGGTCATGGGCGAAACCGAACTCATTGACTGGTGCAACGTCTGCGACCAATACGTCAAGGCCGCCGCGCTGTCGCCGTTCTGGCAATGCTGGAACAATTGCGACGCGTCCTGCAACGGCGGCGCGACCTGCTTCAACAATTGCCTCTTTCCGCCGGACCCGGGCGGGTCGGGTTGCGGCCACACTTTGTACCTGATTTATTCCTGCGACATCGTGTTCGAATTCGCCGCCCCGAACATTCAATTCGAAATTCCCGAAATGGATTTTGCGACCGTCTGCGCAAGCGACACCAGCGATCCGTGGTCCTGTTATCTAAGCTGCGCGACGGCGAACCCGTGCTCGAATCCGCCGAGTTCGGCGCAAACCCAGACGCTCCTCGCCTGCATCCGAGGCTGTGCCGCCACCGACGATGACGACGACAACGACGACAACGACGATGACACCACGCCTCCTTTGCCGAGTTGGTCGCCGATCGCGAGCGGGACGACGGCGGATTTGCGCGGAGTGTGGGGCACGGCGGCCATGAATGTGTTCGCCGTGGGCGCGGAATTGAACGCCCAAGGGAATCCGATCGCCGGCATCATTCTGCGCTACGACGGCGGGCCGATCGACAGCACGGCGACGACAGACGAGTTGAACGGCATTTGGGGGCCCGCCGCCGCCAATGAACTGTTCACCGTCGGCGGCAACGGCGCCATTCTGCACTACGACGGTTCCTCGTGGTCCGGGATGCCCAGCGGCGTCGCGACGGATTTGCACGCGGTTTGGGGCAGCTCGTCGACGAACGTGTTCGCCGTCGCCGACGCCGATATTCTGCAATACAACGGCGCCTCGTGGTCGACGATGATCACCAACGCGCCGGAGCCGTTGTGGGGCGTCTGGGGCAGCGCCGCCACGGACGTGTTCGCCGTGGGCGACAACGGTTCGATTCTGCATTACGACGGCAGTTCGTGGACGCAGACGGCGAGCGGGACGTCGGTGTCCTTGAACGCCGCGGTCGGGTTCTCTTCCGCGGACGTGTACGTCGTGGGCTGGACCGCGCAATCGTCGCCGGTCGTGATTTTGCACTACGACGGCTCCGCGTGGTCGGCGATGACGAGCACGGCGACGACAGGATTGAACGGCATCTGGGGGAATTCCGACTCCGATTTGTTCGCCGTGGGCTGGGACAACGTCGCCGGGGCGGGTTTGATTCTGCACTACGACGGCGCGCTGTGGTCGTCGATGACGAGCGGGACGACGGCGGATCTGAAAGGCGTCTGGGGAAGCTCTCCGGCGAACGTATATGCGGTCGGCTCGCGGGGAACTTTCCTGCATTACTGGATCGACGACGATGACGACAATGACACCGGCGACGACGACGACGACAACGACACCGTGGACGACGACGACGATAACGACGACAACGACGACGCGTGCGGGCCGGCGACTTGTCCGGCCGGCTGCTGCTCGCTCGGCGTTTGCATGCACGGCGGCGCCAACGTCGCCTGCGGCTCCGGCGGGGCGTTGTGCGCGGATTGCCTGACGCAGGGCGCAATTTGCCGGCATCATCAGTGCGAGATACCGGCCGCCGACGACGACAGTTACCCGGTCGACGACGACACCTATCCGGCCGACGACGACACTTTCCCTGCCGACGACGATGACGACAATGACACCGCCGACGACGACGAAGACGACGACAGCGGCGAAGACGACGACAATGATTCGACCGACGACGATGACAACGACTCGACCGACGACGACGACAACGACGACACCGGCGACGACGACGACAATGACAACGACGACAATGACGACAATGACGACAACGACGATGACTACTATAAAGCGTTCAAAAGCGCGCTGACGCGCCTATGGGAGCATTGGGTCGCCCGTCCGCTTGGCTTTCGCAAGTGAGCAAACGCCGCGAGACGAACCGTTCGCTGACGGCGTCGTAGGCGAACGCGCCCGGGGCGATTATTCCGGGTAAACGTATTGCAGGGCGAGCATCAGCGCGTGCATCTGATGCCCCGTGACATCGATGCGCAGGGGCGGTTTCTCGCGTTGATTCATCACGCCGCCGAGCGCCAACGGGTCGGTCGTCGGGCGCGCCGCCAGAAACGGATTTTTCGACGCCAGCGGCCCGCCGACCTGCCAGGCCGACAATTTGTACAAACCCTCGTCGATCACCTGCGCCAACTGCGCCGCCGCCTTTTTGTCGTTCTGCGCGCGGGCGACGTGATAGGCGCTGGCCAGGCCTTCGAAGGCATACGCCGTGTTCGCCGGCTTGTGCAGTATGTTGTGCGTGTGGACCTGCCACCACGCCAACGCCAGCGTCGTGTCGGCGTAGACCGGCGCTTTTTCCCAACCGCCGTCGGCGTATTCGGTGAACGTCATGCTGCCCCATTGGTAGAAGCCTTTCGTGTCCGGCGAATCCAACTGCTTGCGCCACGATTCCACGGTGTACAGCGGCGCGGTTCTCGCCAGGGCTTTCTGCAAAATGGGCAGATATTCCGTTTTATGGAGATATTTGACGGCTTTGACGAAGGCCAGTTGCGTTTCGCCGTCGTAGTAGGAAATGCCGTTGGGCGCGCGCTCCGCGAGGCCCGGCTCGATGCGGTAGCTGATGTTCCCGGCTGGCAACTGCATGCCTTTGAGAAACTGCAAATAGCCGTCGAGGCGCCCGTCCAGCTCCTGCCGCCGTTCGGGCGCGAGCGCCTGGTCCGACGACAGATAGTCGATCAGCGTCAGCGCCAGCAGCGCGACCTCGCCGGTGTCGACGGAATTCTGCCCGGGGTAGACGGACATCGCGCCGCCGTACGGGGCCGGCTTGTCGTGGGCGAAAAAGAAGGCGAGGCCTTTGTCGAGCGCCGCGCGCGTCTGGTCGTTGGGGGCGAACTGGTGGCAGAGGGCGATGTCCCACAACGCGCCGGCCTGCCGCACTTGGTTGTCGTCTTTGCTCTGCTGCCGGGCGACCCAATCGTATTCGTAATTGAAATTGCCTTCGGGCCGTTGATTTTTGACCAGGTTGTCGCAACCGAGCGCCAGCGATTGGAGCATGAGCGGGCGCGTCAACCGCGGCGTGAAGTCGGATGGCGCGCGCCATTTCGCCTGGCCGCGGATTTTGTGAATCTGCGCCGCAAAATTCGACGACCTGCCAGGCCAGGACATATGTTCGCCGAGCCACTCGCGATTCAGCCACGCCAACGCGCCGGCGAGGATGGCGATCGCCAGGATCAGCACCGCCAGGGTCGTGCGTCTCGCCATGGTCCTCCACACCGCCTTTCCCGCTCCCGTCGCGGACCGCGATGGCGAGCGTCCTGCAGGGCGCGACCGGCGACGGCGTCGAACAGCGCACCGCTTGCGCCTTCAACGCCTCATGGGCCGCCGCTTGCGGCAATACAATATACGCGACGCCGGCGAACACCAAGCCGGCCGCCGCGCGGACGGCGCCGTCGGCAAGACGCCGACCCAGGATTTCATTGTTCTCGAGGGGTCGTAAAGGAATAAATCTCGGCGAAATTCAACGTACGTGCACGGTGACGTCGGCCGAAAGGCCGGCTTCCGGCACGACGCCGTCGGGCGTCTTCTCCCACACAATTTTTACGGGCACGCGTTGCACGACCTTGACGAAATTGCCCGAAGCGTTGTCCGGCGGCATCAGGGAGAACCGCGCGCCGGTGGCCGGCGAAATGCTCTCAATGCGGCCTTTAAAATGCCGCCCGGGAAAGGCGTCGACCGTGATATTGGCGCGCTGTCCGGGTTTTATCCGGCCGGTTTGCGTTTCCTTGAAGTTGGCCACGACGTAGGTCGTCAACGGCGCGAGTTCGACGACCATCATGTTGGCCTGCACCAGTTGCCCCTCGCGCACGGCGAGCTTCGACAGCGTGCCGTCGAATGGCGCGACGACGCGCGTGCGGCCCAGTTGCAACCGCGCGCCTTCAAGCAGGCCCTGTTGTTCCTTCAACTTGGCGCGGGCGAGTTCGGCGGCGGCGAGCGCCGCGGCGACCTGCGCGTTGACCGGCGCGCTCTGCTCGACGCGGCCCTGCGCCTCGGCGACCCGGCTTTCCGCGCCGCGTTTCTGTTGCTCGGCGGCCGCGAGTTGCGCCTCGCTCTGCGCTTCGGACGCCCGGGCGCCGTCATAGTTCGTCTGCGCGCGGTCGTAATCGGCCTGCGCCGCCGAACCGTCCTTGAGCAGCGCGACCTCGCGTTTGTAGTCATCCTCGGCGCGATGCAAATCGGCGCGGGCCTTGGCGACGGCGGCCTGCGCCGCGTTGACCTGCGCGGTAGCGGCGGCGACCGACATGTTCGACCCGGACAGCATCGCCTTCGCGGCATTATACCCGCCCTTCGACGAGGCCTCGACGATCTCCTCCTGCGCCTCGGCGGCTTTGGCCTGAGCCTCGGCGGCCTCGACTGCGCCTTCGTATTGCTTGACGCGCGCGAGATAGTCGGCCGGGTCGATTTCGACGAGGACATCGCCCTGCTTCACTTGCTGGTTGTCGGCGACGGGGATGCGCAGGGTTGTGCCGCTGACGAGCGCGGAAATCGGCGCCACATCGGCTTCGACCTGTGCGTCGTCCGTGTTTTCCATGTTGCGCGTGAGGAATGCATAAAGCCCGATGGCGAGCACCAGCGCCGCGACCACCGCTCCCAGGATGGCGAACGGGCGCTTGCTGCTCGGCTTCCGGTTTGGCTCCGCTGCGGCCGGCTCGACGGCTCGCGGCAGAGCGCTGGTCGAGCGGTCCCCCGCGTCGATCTCGCGTCGTTGCGCCATGTCTAGTCCCCGTTTCCGCGCCGGAATGGGCGCCGCAGACGCGCCCGCAACCGGACGGAACGACGGGGCGTCGGCGAATCCAATTTCATCTCACAAACGCTAATTGCGAACACGCGCTTGTCAACGCCCGCGGCGGCCGGTGAAACGGCCGCAATCAGATCCAGGTAACGGGAGCCTTGATCTCGAAGTCGCCGAACGGCGAAATCCGCTGCGCTTGAATCTGTTCGGCGTCGAATATCTGACGAACGTACGCAGTGCAGCTATCGGTCACATCGATCCAGACGCCGCCCGCGGCGTCATCGTTGGCCGGCGAGGCGTCGTCGCTGTCGGTTTCCACTTTCCGCATTCGCCGTTCCGCATTTCCGATCAGCCGCCGTAATGCAGGATGGTTCCGTCTGCGCCGACTGCGAAAACATCTGCGGAAGAGTTTCCCCAAACGTCCGCCAAACCGGCCGACAAGGCGTCGTTTGCCATCTCCGACCACGCGATTCCGTCATAATGCGCGACGCTCGCGCCCACGGCAAACAAGTCGGAGGCGGAGCTTCCCCAAACGGCGGATAACGCGAAGCTCGTCGGTTCGGTCAACTGTTCGAAAGTCGGCGCATCGGACGCGGTCTTGATCCGGCAGCGATTGCGGCACTGGGTGGCCAGCACAGCTAAATAGCACACATCTTCAATGAAATCAGGAGAAATATTTCAAATACATGGGTACGTTGGGCGCGATGCTTGGGGGGGGAATCTCCTGCCTTATCAAAGAGATATCCCGGTTCACTGCCTTAAAACTTCCGGAACTTCGGTTTAAAATTAATCTGCGAAAGACGACGCCATAATCCTGCCGCTCAAAAATGTCGCCGACCAAGACGACCTTGCCGGCGCCTTCGTGCGCGGCGTAATACATCAGGTTAGGCGAGTCGAAAACCACGGCCTCCGCTTCGCCAGCCCGAAGTTGCCGGTAAGGGAGGCGAGCGGCGGCGAGCTCACGCGTGAGGACGGCGATAGCGGCCACCGCGGCGGCGCCGTTCAGCACGACACGCGGAACTCTTCCCACGCTTCGCTTTTGAGTTGCTCGCGGAAATCCGGGTGCGCGACCGAGATAATTTTCTTGATGAAATCGTCCTGCGGCATGGCGCTGATCTTGGCGACGCCGTGTTCGGTGACCAGGAAGAAGTGGGCGCCGCGCGTGCCCATGATGTCTGGACCGATCAGGCCGATCGGCGTGCCCAGCGGCAGGTAAGGGAAGATCGACGAGCGCAGCTTGCCTTCCGGCGTGCGGTGCGTCGATTTCAGGCAGAGGTAGGCGACGCCGCCGCGGCCGAGGCCGCGCATGATTTGCGCCGCGCCGCCGATGCCCGAGTAATGGTTCTTGTCGCGCCCGCCCGAGTTGACGTGCCCGTGGAAGTCGATGCCGAGGATATTGTTGATGCCCAGGCCGCCGCAGAAGCCTTCGGAAATCACGACCCGCGAGGCCGGCGGCAGGACGATGTGCGGGTTGTTGTCGAGCCGGCTGTAAAAATCGCTGCCCTCTTCGGCCATCGTGAACGTCGCGACGATTTTGTCGTCGAGCGGGGTCCGCAGGCCGTTGCGTTCGACGTAATGCGAGCCGGTGATTTTGCCGGCTTCGAAAAGCTGCAGCGTGAACGGCTCCAGCATTTCCGAGTAGCTCCGGCCGACCCAGTTGGAATCGAGCAGGCGCTTCATCGCGAGCACGCCCGTGCCGCCGATGCCGACCTGGATCGCCCGCCCGTTCACGAGCTCGGGGTGCAATTCCATGTGGTTCACGACGTGCTCGGCGATCGCGGCCTCGTCGGCGGCGGGGTTGTCGAAGGCGCCTTTCGGCAGGCCCGGGATTTTGCTGTCGTCTTCCACGACCCAGAGCCGCCCTTCCTTCGCCGGCCTTTTGAACTGATCGATGTGGATCGTGTTGGCCGAATCGCCCCAGGCGCGCGTGAACGGATATTTTTCATTGACATAAAGAATGATGCGAATTCGCGAATCGCGCACGGCGATTTCCAGAAAATCGTTGGTGGCGCCGTTGGCCGGGCCGTGGCTCAGTTCGCCTTCTTCGTTCGGCGGCGTCATCACCAGCGGCAGCAAGTTGATGTTCAGCCCGCCGTTTTCGTCCCACGCCATCGCGTCAACCGCGTCCGGGAAGTGGCAGGCCTGGAGTTGCACGATGCCCATGCGCGACTGATTGCGGCCGACGTAATCCGGAAACATCACGCGCGTGATCGGATTGGTCGGGATGACGATGTTCTGCGTCGCGCCGATGAACGGCGACACGAAACGGATGCGGCGTTCTTTCAACTCGCGGTAGTGGTCGATGAGCCTGTTCAACCCCTCGATCTTCTTCGTCGCCTGGTTCGCCCGCAGCGCGATGTTCTTCAGCACCGGCATCGAGCTCGGTGTGCTGTGCAGGAAGCCGTTGAACATGCCCTTGGCGCTCATGGCGTCGCCGAGGCAGAGTTTGTGCGGGGCCATGAATAGGGCCTGGCGAATTTCGATGTCGTGCAAATCCTGCTGCTGAATGTGGTCCCAGAGCGTCGCGTAGAATTTGTGCGGCTCGTTGGTCGCAAAACCGGAGCCGATTTTGACGCCGGACGTCACCGCCGCCGCCATCGCTTCCTCGTGAGTGGTCATGCAATCGGTGAAAAACTTAGGGTAATGTCGGCGCGCCATACGCTGATTTCCTCTCTGCTTGTAAGTTCTCGGATGTATTCGGGAAAGTTGCTATGAACCGCAGGTTCTTCGTGTCCACTCGACGCATTCGCGGCCCCGTCACGCAGTTATCTCAAAATATCATCCAATAATGGACTTTCCCAAAATGGAGATTCGACGCGGTGAACATAGCGAACCGGCCCCCGGCTGTCAAGGCGAGATTTACCGATCTCGAGCTTGGTCGATCTCGCGGTAGGCGCCGGCGAAATGGAAATCGGCGAAAACAGCACGAGCATTGACAAACGGGAACGGTTATCGTACGCATACACTCAACAACCGCATTTTTGGAGCGGTCAACGGCGATCAAGACAACAATGAGTGCCGAGGGGTCGTGACCCGTGAAAAAGAAGAAAGTCGCTCCCGCGCCAGATGGTGCAGTGCGCCCGAAAACGGAAAGGATACCCGGAAAGAGAGATAAAAATCCGGATCGGGCGCCCGGCGACGCAGATGCGAGACGTTTTCTCCACGAATTGCAGGTTCACCAGCACGAACTGGAAATCCAGAACGAAGAGCTGCGCCGGATACAGCAGCAATTGGAGGCGTCTCGTTCGCAATATTTCGATCTGTACCACATGGCGCCAGTCGGTTACTTGGTTCTCAGTGAAGATGGGCTGATTCAGGAAGCCAATCTGACCGCGGCCAACTTGCTGGGCGTCACCAGGGGCGTTCTGGCCAAACAGGCGCTGACCCGTTTTATCCTTCCGGAACACCGGGAAGCCTTCCAGACGCACTGGCGGAGCCTGTTCGAGGCCGGCGAGCGGCAAACCTGCGAGTTGAGATTGCTGCGAGCGGGCGCGGCCCCTTTTTGGGCGCGGATCGAGGCGATAATGGCGCGAGACGCCGACGGCTCGCCGGCGTGCCGGGCGGCGGTGAGCGACATCACCGACCGCCGGGGGGCCGAAGAAGCGCTGCGGGAAAGCGAGGCCAAACATCGTACTTTAGTTGAGATGTCGCCCGACGCCGTGATCATGGCCGATCTCGAAGCCCGCGTCACCTATGCCAATCGGGAAGCGGCCAGAATGCTGGGCTACGACGATCCCGAGGAAATGATCGGCAAGCCGGCGAATGACTTCCTCGCGCCGGAGATGCACCAGGCGGCCGCCGGACACGTCAAGTGGCTGCTCGATCGCGGCGCCTTGCGCCACACCGTGTTTCGCGCTCGCCGCCGCGACGGCTCGTTGTTCCCGGCCGAGTGCAGCGTTTCGCCGATGCGTAACGAAGCCGGTTCACCGATCGGCGCGCTTGTCATGGCGCGGGACATCACGGACAAGAAGCGAACCGAAGACGAACGGCGGCAGGATTACGAAACGCAAATGGCGATCTTGTCGTTGCTCCAATTCTCGCTGAAAACGGAATCGCTGGAAAAGATTCTTACGTTCGCCTTGGAACGGATTCTCTCCATTTCTTGGCTGGTCTCCGATGGGCGGGGCGCGATTTTCCTGACGAACGAGCCGGACACTTTGGTGATGGCCGCGCACGCGAATCTTTCCGAGGCGGTGATGCAGACCTGCGCCCGCATCCCGTTCGGCCGCTGCTTGTGCGGCCGCGCGGCGCAAAGCCAGACGGCCCAATTTGCGGGCCGCCTCGACGTGCGGCACGAGATTACCTATCCCGGTATTCAGCCGCACGGGCACTATTGCGTGCCGATTTTGTCGGCCGGGAAAACGTTAGGCGTGCTCAATATTTATGTGCACGAGGGCAGCGCCTATCGGAAACGGGACGAACGGTTCCTGCAGGTCATCGCCGGCGCCTTGGCCGAAATCATCGAACGCCGGCGCGCGGAAGGGGCTTGGCGGGAAAGCGAAGGACGCTTCCGAACCCTTTTCGAACAGGCGGCGGACCTCATTCTGCTTTTGGAAATCCAACCCGACGCGCCGCCCATCATTCGCGACGTCAACGGTGCGATTATGACCGTTCTGGGATATCGGTGGGAGGAGGTCATCGGCCAGCCGGTTTCCATTTTGGAGGCAATGCCCGGCGCCGCGCAGAAAACCACGGACCAGATGCCGCCGACCGCCGTCGCCGGGGTTTACGCGATGGAGGTGCAGCATCGATGCAAAGACGGCGCGGTTCGGGAATTCGAATGCTCGACCACGGAAACGCTCATCGGCGGCAAGCGGTTTGCGATTTCCGTCGAGCGCGATGTCACCGATCGCCGCCTGAAAGAGGCGGCGCTGGCGGAAAGCGAAGAACGGCATCGGCAGATTTTTCAGGCCTCTTCCGCGGTCAAATTAGTCGTCGATCCCGACGACGGCCGGATCGTCGACGCCAACCAGGCTGCCTGCGACTTCTACGGGTATCCGTGCGATCGACTCCGGCACATGAAAATATTCGAGATCAATCAAAATCCGCCCGACGAGATCCGGCGCGATTTGCAGACGGTGAAAAACAGCAAGCGGGTGTTTTTCAATTTCCCGCACCGGTTGGCGTCGGGCGAAATTCGGCAAGTGGAAGTCTACACCAGCCCGCTCGTGATCGACGGCAAGACCTATTTGCATTCCATCGTTCACGATGTGACCGACCGGAGACGCGCCGAGGAGCAACAGCGCGCCAGCGAGGCGCGTTACCGGCTGCTGGCCGACAACCTCCGCGACATCGTCTGGACGATGGACCTGAATTTGCGGCCGACCTACATCAGTCCTTCTGTCGAACGGGTGCGCGGCTTAACGGTCGAGGAGGCGCTGCGGCAGAGACTCGAGGAAATGTTGACGCCGGATTCATGGCGCGCGGCCATGGCCGTTTTCAACGAGGAACTGGCGATCGAGAGCCAGCCGGGGGCGGATCCGTCGCGGATGCGCCGCCTCGAATTGGAGGAGGTTCTCAACGACGGTTCCACACTGTGGACGGAAACCGTCCTCTCCTTCCTGCGCGATGATGAGGGACGCGCCGTCGGGATATTGGGCGTCACGCGCGATGTCGCCGAGCGCAAACGGGCCGTCGAGCTATTGCTGAAGAGCGAAAAACAATTATCCAACGCGATGGATATCGCGCATCTTGGTCATTGGGAATACGACGTGGCCGCCGACCTGTTCACCTTCAACGACCAATTCTACCGCTTGTTTCACACCACGGCGGAGCAATCCGGCGGATACACGATGTCGTCGGCCGATTACGCGCGGCGCTTCGTCCATCCCGCCGACGCGGCCGTCGTCGGCGAAGAGGTTCAGAAGGCCATCGAGACGACCGACCCGCACTTCAACCGGCAAATCGAACACCGCGTCTTGTTCGGCGACGGAACGGTCGGCGATATCGTCGTGCGGTTCTTCGTCGCCAAAGACGCCGAAGGCCGGACGGTCAGAACCTTCGGCGTGAATCAGGACATCACCGAGCGCAAGCGGGCCGAAGACGCACTGCGAGACAGCGAGGAACGCTTCCGCACGCTGACCGAGAACATCGGCATTGGCGTCGCGATGATCAGTCCCGACATGGAAATCCTGACGCTGAACAAGCAAATGCGGGATTGGTTCCCGGACATCGACCCAACCAAGAAACCCTTATGCTACCGTGCTTACAACGATCCTCCCCGCGACGCGCCCTGTTCCTATTGTCCCACAATCCAAACATTGCGCGACGGTCGGCGGCACGAAGCGACGACCGAGACCCCGACGCCGAACGGCATCCGCTGCTACCGCGTGGTCGGAACGCCGGTCCGGGACAAAAACGGCGCGGTGCGGGCGGCCATCGAAATGGTCGAGGACATCACCGAACAAAAAAAGGCCAGCGACGCCCTGTTTCAGTCGGCCGCCAGATGGCAAGGCACCTTCGACGCGATTTCCGACATCGTCTGCATTCTTTCGCTGGAGCACGAATTCGTCGAAATCAACAAAGCCGGCGTGGCGGCGCTCGGCATGCCGCACGACGAAATCATCGGTAAGACATGTTGCAATTTGGTGCACGGAACAGACGCGCCGATTCCCCAATGCCCTTGCGTGGAGACTATTGAGACCAGCCGGCCGCAAAGCCGCAGATATTCGAGCGACGGCAGACACATGGAACTCAGCGCCTGGCCCATGTTCGGCCCCGATGGTCAGATGGGCGGGTTCGTGCACGTGGTCAAAGACATCACCATGGATATCGAGCGCGAAAGCGAAAAGGAAAAGCTCCAGGAGCAACTTCGCCAATCGCAAAAAATGGAGTCCATCGGCCGGCTGGCCGGAGGCGTGGCGCACGATTTCAACAACCTGCTGCAGGTCATCAACAGCTACGCCGAACTCTCGCTTGCCAAACTCAGGGACGAGGACCCGCTGCGCAAAAACCTGAACTGCATTTATGAATCCGGCGAGCGGGCCGCGGGCCTCACGCGCCAGCTTCTCGCTTTCAGCCGGAAACAGGTGCTGCAAACCGCCATCCTCGACATCAATACGACGATCGTCGGCATGGAAAAAATGATGCGCCGGCTGATCGGCGAAGACATCGACATCAGGCGGGTGTATGCCCCGGACCTGGGCAAGGTCAGGGCCGATCCGGGACAGATCGAACAGATCCTGATGAACCTCGCGGTCAACGCGCGCGACGCGATGCCCACCGGCGGCAAACTCACGATCGAAACGGCCAACGTGGAGTTGGACGAGAAATTCGCGGCCCAGCACGTTGGCGTCACAGCCGGCGCGTACGTCATGCTCGCCGTGTCCGACACGGGCTGCGGGATGGATGAGGCCACCAAAGCGCTGATGTTCGAGCCGTTTTTCACCACGAAGGAGAAAGGTAAAGGCACGGGCCTCGGCCTGGCGACCGTATACGGAATCGTCCAGCAAAGCGGCGGCAGCATCTGGGTGTACAGCGAACCCGGCAAAGGCACGTCGTTCAAGATTTACTTTCCTTGCGACGCCTCGGCGACCGCGACTTTGCTTTCGGATAAGCCGCCGGTCAAAGCCGTCTCCGGAACGGAAACGATTCTCGTCGTCGAAGACGAAGAAAAAGTGCGCCAATTGGTCGAGGAGGCTCTCCGCTCGGCCGGATACGCAGTCCTGCCCTGTGCGAACGCCGGCGAAGCGCTGTTGACCTGCGAGCAGCACCAGGGGCCCATCCACCTGATGCTCACCGATGTGGTCATGCCGCGGATGAGCGGCCGGCAACTGGCCGAACGGCTGTCGTCGCTTCGCCCGGAAACCAAAGTGCTTTATATGTCCGGCTACACCGACAACGCGATCGTGCACCACGGCGTGCTCGATGAGGGAACGCAGTTTATTGGCAAGCCGTTTACGATTGCGGCGCTGGCGAGCAAAGTCCGCGACGTGTTGGACTCTGGATGAGTCGTTATTGTTTTGGTCGGGACCGCGGGGAAAAAACTCGCTCGGCCTTGCCCGGGCGACGCGGAGGGAAACGATGACCATTCGCCAGGCGCCCGAGAGGCCCGCGACGCGTTTATTCTATTTGATCTTCGTAGTTTTTTCGGCAGGCATCGTTGTCGGCAGCTACCTCTACTTTTACTACTACGAGAAGCAATATCGCACCGAGGTCGAGAATCAACTTTCCGCGGTCGCGCAACTTAGAGCGGGCGAACTCGCGCAATGGCGTCAAGAAAGGTTGGCGGACGCAGCCGTTTGTTATCGCAACGTTGCTTTCGCCGCGATGGTGCGCCGCTTCTTCGAGAAGCCTGAAGATGCGGAAACGCAAGTTCAACTCCGCGCCTGGCTCGGTCATTTCCAGAAAGGGGGACAGTACGACGCGGTCTCGTTGCTCGACGCCCAATACCTCACGAAGTTATCCGTCCCCGACCGGCGCGAGCGCAGCGCGTCTTTCGTTTCCCCCGACGTCGCGGCCATCGCGCAATCGGGCAAAACGGCTTTTGAGGATTTCTATTGGAACGACGAGAATCGGCGGGTTTACTTGACGGTGTTGGTTCCGATCTTCATCGAGCCGGACGGCAATCGCCCCATCGGCTTTCTCGCCTTGCGCATCGATCCCACGATCCATCTGTACCCTTTCATCAAGCTGTGGCCATTGCCCCGCCGAACCGCGGAGACCCTGCTGGTTCGTCGGGAAGGGAATGAAGTTGTTTACGTGAGCGAACTCAAGTTCAAGGCCGGCCAAGATCTGAAACTACGCGTCCCGTTGGAGAGACGGGATGTGCTGGCTGTGAAAGCGGTGGTCGGGCAGGTGGGAATCGTCGAAGGCGTCGACTACCGAAACGAGCCGTCGATCGCCGCCGTGCGCGCCATCCCCGATTCGCCGTGGTTCCTCGTCGCCCGCATGGACACCGCGGAGGTCTACGGACCCACGCGGAGGCGATTGCTCGCCGTCGCGGTCGTCGTCGCGCTGCTGCTCGGCGGTTCGGCGCTTGGCACGGGCTTGATTTGGCGGCGGCGCGACGCCCGTTTTTATCGACAGCAGCGCGAATCTGCCGTGGCTTTGCGCGAGAGCGAAAAGAAGTTTCGGTTGCTGGTGGAAAATGCCCGCGATGTGGTTTTGAGTTTGACGCCCGGCGGCATCGTGACCTATTGCAGTCCCACGATTGTGGCTTTTGCCGGTTACGACGTCGGGGAGGTGATCGGACAGCACATCCGCGGATATTTCGCCGATCCTCGGCAATTCGAGCAGACGATCGCCCTCTTGGCGGAAGGGGTGGAAATGAAGGAAGCGCGCACGGCCGAGTTCCTTTTTCGACCGAAGCGAGGCGCGCCCTTCTGGGTCGAGGTGGTCAGCAAGCCCCTGGCGGAGGGCGACCGGGTGACGGCCGTCCATGCAATCATGCGGGATATCACCGAACGCATGCGGGCCGAGGAGGATTTGCGAGAGAGCGAATCCAAGTTAAAAGCCATTACCACCTCCACCCAAAACGCCATCTTGATGATCGACTCCGCAGGCAAAGTCACGTATTGGAATCCGGCCGCCGAGACCATTCTCGGGTTTTCGAACGCGGAGGCGATTGGTCGGAACCTGCATCGCCTCATCGCGCCGCAGCGCCACCACGACGCGCATGATGCCGCCTTTCCGGAGTTTCAGCGATCCGGTCAAGGCGCCGCCGTCGGCAAAACGCTGGAGCTGCAGGCGCGACGAAAAGACGGCGTGGAAATCCCTGTTTCGCTTTCGTTGTCTTCCGTTGAAGTCAAAGGCGCCTGGCACGCGGTGGGAATCCTGCGCGACATCAGCGCGCAGAAACGGTCGGAGGAAGCGTTGCGCCGGACGACGGAACGGGCCAACCAAATGGCCGTCGAGGCCCAGGCGGCGAACATCGCCAAGAGCCAGTTCCTGGCCAATATGAGCCACGAAATCCGCACGCCGATGAACGGCGTCATCGGGATGACCGGCCTCCTGATGGACACCGACCTGTCCGAGGAGCAGCGCCGGTACGCCGACACGATTCGTTCGAGCGGCGAAGCGTTGATGGTGGTGATTAACGACATCCTGGATTATTCGAAAATCGAGGCCGACAAACTGGAGTTGGAGACGCTGGATTTCGATCTGCGCGTCATGATGGAAGACGCGGCCGAACTGCTGGCGTTGCGCGCCCACGAAAAAGGCCTCGAATTCATTTGCCGCATCGATCCGGCGGCTCCGACCTTTTTGCGCGGCGATCCCGGACGGCTCCGCCAAATCCTCGTCAATCTGGGCGGCAACGCCATCAAATTCACCCAGAAAGGCGAAGTGGAAATCGAAGTGAAACCGGAATCCGAGTCGGAAGACCGATTTACCGCCCGCTTTGTCGTGCGCGACACGGGCGTTGGCATTCCGGCGGACAAGATCGACCTGTTGTTCAACGCCTTTCAACAGTTGGATGCCTCGACCACGCGGCAGTTCGGCGGCACCGGTTTGGGATTGGCCATATCCAAGCGTCTGGCCGAGCAAATGGGCGGCGAAATCGGCGTCGAAAGCGTGGAAGGCCGGGGAGCGACCTTTTGGTTCACCGCGGTTTTCGGCAAGCAGCCGCCGCGCGAAGACCGCCCGGACGCGCCGCGCGCCGACATTCGCGGCATGCGCATTCTGGCCGTCGACGACAACGCCACCAACCGCCTCGTGCTCGCCGAACAACTGGCGTCGTGGGGCGCACGCCATGCGGAGGCCGCCAGCGCCGCCGAGGCAATCAAACTGTTGCGCGCCGCGCACGCCGCGGGCGATCCGTTCCGCATCGTGATTACGGACATGCAGATGCCGACGATGGATGGCGAGGCGTTGGGCCAGACCGTCAAGGCCGACCCCGAACTGCACGACGCGCTTCTGGTGATGATGACTTCGCTGGGCCGCCGCGGCGACGCGAATCGGCTCGCAGCCATCGGTTTCTCGGCCTATCTGACCAAGCCGGTCAAACAGTCGCAATTGTACGATTGCCTCGCGACAATCCTCAGCGGCCGTCCCGAGGCCAAAGAGGCGGCGGCGTTGGTGACCCGCCACACGCTCAGCGAAACCCGCCGGCGAAAAGTGCGGATTCTGCTAGCCGAGGACAATCTCACAAATCAGCAGGTGGCCCTGAGCGTCCTCGATAAGCTAGGCTTCCGCGCCGACGCCGTCGCCAACGGACAGGAGGCAATTCAAGCGTTGGAATCAGGGCATTATGATTTGGTCTTCATGGATGTGCAGATGCCGGTCATGGACGGCTTCGAAGCGACCCGCGCCATTCGCGCCGGCCAGACGAAAGTCGGCAATCCCCGTCTGCCAATCGTTGCCATGACCGCCCACGCGATGAAAGGCGACCGGGAACGCTGTCTCGCCCAGGGCATGGACGACTACGTGGCCAAACCAATCGCGCCGCAAGCGCTGGCGGATGCACTGGATCGCTGGCTCGGCCAGATCCCGGAATTGCCGCCGGCGGTTCGCGCCGTCGTCAAGAAAGGCGGCGACGACGACGGACCGCCAATTTTCGACCGCGAGGCTCTCGTGGCGCGGCTGATGGGCGACGAAGATCTGGTCAAAGAAATCGTCGCCGGCTTTCTCGACGACATGCCCAAACAAGTGGTTGGGCTCAGAACCTGCATCGAGCGGTCTGATGCGGAATCGGCCGGACGCCAAGCCCACGCGATCAAAGGCGCGGCGGCCAACGTCGGCGGTCTGGCCTTGAGCGCCGCGGCGTTGGCGATCGAGAAGTCCGCCAAGGCGGGTCGAGTGGACGAAACCGCCCCCCTCCTTCCGGAGTTGGAGCGCCAATTCCAACTGTTGAAAGCGGAAATGGCGGAGGGCGCGAAATGAGAATCCTGATCGCCGAAGACGATTTCACCTCGCGCCGGATCCTCAACGCGATTTTGAAGAAATGGGGCTACGACCCCGTCGTCACGGAAGACGGCGTCGCGGCGTGGGACGCCTTGCAGAAAGCGGACGCGCCCAAGCTGGTGTTGCTCGATTGGAACATGCCAGGAATGGAAGGGGTCGAGATTTGCCGGCGACTCCGTCAGATCGTTGCATCCAATCCGCCGTACGTCATCTTGTTGACCGGGCGCGACGAAAAAGGCGATATCGTGCGGGGGCTCGAAGCCGGCGCGAACGACTACCTCGCCAAGCCATACGACAGCGACGAATTGCTGGCCCGGATTCGGGTTGGACAACGAATGTTGGAATTGCAGGCCGGACTGACGGAGGCGCGGGACGCCCTGGCGTTTCAAGCGATGCACGACCCGTTGACTGGAATTTTCAATCGCCGCGCCATCCTGGAGAGGCTCGCCGCGGATTTATCGCGTGCGAAAAGAGAGAATGGAATTCTCCGCGTAGCCATGTGCGACATCGATCATTTCAAGAACGTGAATGATTTGCACGGACATCAGACGGGCGATGAGGTCCTGGTCGCCTTCACGAAGTGCGTGCAGGCCAGTTTGCGCGAACATGACAGCCTGGGCCGTTACGGCGGCGAGGAGTTTCTCGTGGTCGCCGCGGGTTCGCGAGGCGCCAGCGACGAAAGCCTGTACGAGCGATTGCGCGCTGCGGTCGAGAGCAATACGATTCAAACCAAGGCAGCGGCGATTTCCATTACGGTCAGCATCGGCGTGGCGTCGCGCGCCGCGCAAAGTACGGTGGATACGCTGCTGGCCGCCGCCGACGCGGCGCTTTACAAAGCAAAGGCCGACGGCCGCAACCGGGTCGCCTATTCGGACGACCGTTAGAGGAAATCGTCGATGGCTCACGTATTGGTCGTGGATGACGAAGAGGCGATTCGCGGCGCCTTTCGGGCCGTTTTGGAAAGCGACGGCCACCAAGTGTCGTCCGCCCAGAGCGTCGGCGAGGCGACGCGCATTCTTGCGGGCGCAGCAGTGGACGTCGTCGTTTCCGACATCAACATGCCCGGAATGAAAGGCACCGCTTTGCTGAAATTGATTCGCGAGGCGTTTCCGGAGGTTCAAGCGATTCTCGTCACGGGCCTGCCTTCGGTGGAAACCGCCGCCGAAGCGGTTCGCCAGGGGGCCTACGACTACCTCGTCAAACCGGTCCGCGGCACAGAACTGCAAAAAGCGGTGGCCAACGCCGCGAAACTGAAAGCCGCGCAAGATGAAAAAGCAAGATTGGAAAGGGAAAAACAACAGCACCAGCAACATCTTGAACATATAGTGGAGGAGCGAACGGCTGAACTTAAAGAGGCATTAATTGGCACCATTTCGGCGATGGCGCTGACCGTGGAGATGCGGGATCCTTACACGTCCGGTCATCAAATCCGGGTCGCCAAGCTCGCGCGGGCGATCGGCGAGCGTCTCGGTCTCGCAAGTGAAAAAATAGAAGGCATTTACCTGGCGGGCATCGTTCACGATATTGGAAAAATCTCAATTCCCGCGGAAATTCTTTCGAAGCCCGGCGCCCTTTGCCCGGAAGAATTCGCCATGATCAAAAAGCACTCTCGGAGCGGCCACGCGATCCTGCAATCCATCAAATTCCCTTGGCCGATCGCAACCATCGTTCTGCAACATCACGAACGAATGGACGGATCCGGCTATCCGCAACATCTCGTCGGCGAAGCGATCTTGCCGGAGGCGAGAATCCTCGCCGTGGCGGACGTAATCGAGGCGATGGCGACGCACCGACCCTACCGCGCCGCGCTCGGCATCGAGGTCGCTCTTGAAGAGATCGACAGAATGACGGGCCGGCTTTATGACGCCAACGCCGCGGGCGCGTGCATCGAACTGTTTCGCAATGGTTATGCGCTATGACTGGCAAACCTCGGTGCGGAAAAAACGAGTGATTTTCCCGCAAAAAAGCGAAGGCTGATCAACATCGCCGCGGGGGACGGCGTGTTGGGCCTTCGCAACCAAGCATCCAGTTTTTCCAAAAGCGAGAAATTTTCCTATTGGCACTGCAAATGAATCACGACGCCGCGGCAGCGCCGGCCGGCCGGGCGGCGCCCGCCGCGCGGCCGAGTTCGGCGACATTGTCCGCAGCGTGCCGCGCCGCGCGATCGGCGTCCATCCATTTCGCGGCGACGAGGTCGGCCGCGGTGCGCGGCAACTCCACCACCATCTGTTCGAGTTCGAGATTCGTGCAGATCTCGTACGGCGGCACGTTCAGGCGTTGCGCCCGGCTGAACCGCCAGCGCCGCATTTTGCTGAACACCGCCTGCTGCGCC
>Ga0181520_10003658_pt1 | contig 26743 bp, 24 predicted proteins | sample PEATcosm2014_Bin_29_FD_132451 | JGI IMG/M metagenome (GOLD analysis project Ga0181520, IMG submission 132451) | Peatland microbial communities from MTU Mesocosm Facility, Houghton, MI, USA - PEATcosm2014_Bin02_30_metaG | ecosystem: Environmental > Terrestrial > Soil > Wetlands > Peat | place...
CGCACCTCCGCTCTCTGCCCCTTGCCTACCACCGCGCCATCCACGATTATCGGGCGGGTGCGCCGGTACAGCGTGCCGACGCGCATTCCACCCTGCCTCCGCGCGGCCTGCACCTTGGAGGCATTCGCCTCCGACATCAGCGATAACAGCCTGCGCGTTTCCGCGGCGCTGTGCCATTCCACGCCGCACGGCTGCTCTTCGATGAGGGAGGAAAGCGGCGGCGGCGGGCCTTCCGGGAACGGGAGATTCCACCACACCCACTTGGCCGCCAGCATCGCCGGAAAACTGGACCGCGCGGCCTCCAGGGTTCGCCAGCGCCAGCGCGGGTCGGGCGCCGGGGAAGCCAGGCCGGCGGGGAACCGGACGGCCTCGTCCACCGCGACGACGAACAGCCTGGGCCGCGATTGCGGCAGGAAATGCGCCGCGTCGATCACCATGGGCCCCACCCGATAGCCCGCGCTCGCGAGGCTCGAAAAAATCGCCGCGAAATCCTTGCCGCCATGCGACGTGATGGCGCCGGGCACGTTCTCGATCACAATGATAGAGGGCTTCCGCCGGGCGGCGACAAGTTGTTCCATCAGGCCCCAGAACGGCCAGTATGTTCCGCTGCGAGAGCCGGCGAGGCCGGCGCCGTTGCCCGCCAGGGAGAGATCCTGGCACGGAAAGGAAGCCCATACAAGGCTTGCGCGCCCAGGCAGATCGGCCGCGGAAAGCGCGGCCACGTCGCACACCCGCAACTCCGGCGCGGGGCCGAAACAGGCCCGGTACGCAGTCGCCTTCTCCGGCAGCCATTCGTTCGCGAAGACGCATTCCCAGCGGCTGCCCAGCCCGATACGAGCCATTCCCCCGCCGGCGAAAAACTCATACCAGGGGAAGCGTTCGCCGGCGTCTCGCGAGGGAATAGTACAGCGCGCGGGGTTCGTCACGTCACAGCCCGCACCGGCGTTCTACCTGGCCGAGAACTTGTACACCGTGGTGGTGTGATAGGTGGCGCCGGGTTCCAGGGTGGTGCTGGGGAACGCCGGATGGTTGGGCGAATCCGGGTAGTGCTGCGTCTCCATGCAGAACGCGCTGCGCCGCGGATACGTCTTGCCGCCCTTTCCGTGGATGGTCCCGTCCAGGAAATTGCCAGTGTAGAATTGCAAGGCCGGCTCGGTGGTCCACACCTCCAGGACGCGTCCGGTTCCCGGCTCGTACGCTTCGGCGGCCTTGGTCAATCCGCCGGCGCCCTTGTTCAGTATCCAGTTGTGGTCGTAGCCCTGGCCGAACTTGAGCTGCTCGTCGTCCTGTCCAATCCGTGCGCCGATGGCCGTGGACTTGGTGAAGTCGAACGGCGTGCCCGCCACCGGGCGCAGTTCCCCGGTGGGAATCAGGCCGGAATCCACGGGCGTGAAGCGGTCCGCATTAATGGTCACCTGGTGCTGGAGGATATCGCCTTCTCCCTGGCCCGCCAGATTGAAATAGCAATGGTTGGTCAAGTTGACCACGGTCTCTTTGTCGGTGGTGGCGGTGTAGTCGATTTTCAGCTCGTTGTTGTCGGTCAGGGTGTAGACCACTTTGGCGGTGAGGTTCCCTGGGAAGCCGGCTTCGCCATCCTTGCTGGTATAAGAGAGCTCCAGCGCGGGGCCTTCGGCGCTCTGGGCCTCCGCGGCTGTCCATACGCGCTTGTCGAAGCCCGCCGGACCGCCGTGCAGGGTGTTGTCGGCGTCGTTCTTCGGCAGCGTATACTGCTTACCGCCGAGGGTGAACTTGCCATGGCCGATGCGGTTCCCATAGCGGCCGATCAGGGCATTCAGGTAGGCCGTCTGCTTCATCCAGCCATCCAGGCTGTCCGGGCCCAGAACCACGTCCGCATACTTGCCGGCGCGGTCCGGCGCGGTGAGCGAAGCCACGGCTCCTCCATAAGTGATGATGGCGGCCTGCATCCCTTTCGCATTGGTCAGCGTGTAGATGTCGATGGGCGCGCCATCGGGCATATTCCCGTAAGCCTTCTTTTCCACGTTCGAAGTTCCTTTCCTGGCCGGCGGCTGGGAACAGGAGGCCAGAACCAGCAAGCCCATAACCGCGCCGGCGGCGAATCGCGTGTGAATCATGAGTTTCTCCGTGACGTCAGCGCCCGCGCCTGCGCCGCTCCCCGCCGCCCAGCGCGCCGGCGTCGATGACCGCGGCGACAATCAGGACCAGCAGGTTGATTCCGTGGATGGGCCTTCCCGTATTCATCAGCCAGGCATAAACGATGGTGGTGATCGGAAGAAATACAAAACCGAGGATCGGCACGATCAGGTTATCGTAGGCCCGCCCCAGATAGTTCGAGAACAGGAACATGAGGGCCAGCACAATCCTCGGGAAGGCCAGGACCACAATCAGCAACAGGCAGGGCATATTTGAGTATGACGCAACTGCCTGCAATTCTCGCAGAATTCGCGACCGGTGGATAGACCCGCGCGCCATCGAGGTAGGACAGGCGCTTCCGCCCGTCACTGGAGTTTTTACATTTGGCAGCGGCCGGAATTGTGGGACAGGCGCTTCCGCCTGTCAACCCTGGCCCTTTCGCCCATCCAAGTGCGATTGCGCGAACCCTTCGCCCGCCCGTAGAATCGAATTATTGGATGGAAGATCTACCGCGGACAGTCTTGATTGTGGATGACGAGCCGCAGGTGCTGCGGCTGGTGGAGCGCATGCTTCGCCCTCGGCGCATCCATCTGCTGGTGGCGCCGCACGCCGCCGGAGCCCTGGAAATCTGCGAGCGCGAGCCAGTGCACGTGCTGATCTCCGACGTACACATGCCCGGAATGGACGGCGGCAGGCTGGCCGAGCGCGTGCTCGCCCTGCACCCCGAAGCCTTGGTCCTGATGATTTCGGGCTACGCGAAAGAGGCTCCGCCGCTAGGCAAAGTCGGGCAAGTGCGGTTCCTGCGCAAGCCGTTCTTCCCCTCCGAGCTGATCCGGCACCTGACGGAAATGCTGCCGGAGGCGTGAGGACCCATCGGCGGGCCGCCGTTACAGCTTGCCTTCCAGATCCCGGTAGACGTTGTCGAGCGCGGCATCGAGGGCCGTGGCGTCATTGCCTCCGCCTTCGGCCATGTCGGGACGGCCTCCGCCCCTGCCGCCCACCGCCTGCGCCACCGCGCCCGCCAGTTTTCCGGCATGCACCTTGGCCATCAGATCCTTGGTGACGGCGGAAATTATGGCCACGTTGCCGTCCTCGACGGCGGCCAGCACCACCACGGCGGTCTTCAGCTTGTTGCGCAACGAATCGGCGAGGCCGCGCATTTGCTGGCGGTCCATACCGTCCACGCGCGCCGCCAGCGCCTTGACCCCGTGGAAGGTCCGCGCCTGGGCCTCCAGCGCGCCGGCGGCGGCCTGCGCCAGCCTTGTTTTGAGATGTTCCACCTGCCGGCCGAGAGCACGCTCCGCGGCTAGCAGCCTTTCCACGTGCTCGACGATTTCCGCTTCCGGGGCCCTGACCAGATCGCCCAAGCGGCGTAGCGCGCCGGCGGATTCCTGATACTGCCGCAGCGCCCCTTCCCCGGTGATAGCTTCGATGCGCCGCACGCCCGCCGAAATGCTGCCTTCATAGACGATCTTGCAGACGCCGATATCGCCGGTGCGGGTGACATGCGTTCCGCCGCACAGCTCGCGGCTGAAGCCGGGTACGGAAACCACGCGAACCTCATCGCCGTATTTCTCGCCGAACAGCGCCATGGCGCCGGTGGCAATGGCCTGTTCCAGGGGCAGGACGTCGGTTGCCACGGCGCTGTTTCGCAAAATCTGCTCGTTCATGAGGCGCTCGACTTCGTCGATTTCCGGCCGGTCCATGGCGGCGTAATGGGTAAAGTCGAAGCGCAGGCGGGCGGGCTCGACTACGCTGCCGGCCTGCTTGACGTGCGGGCCCAGCACCTGGCGGAGCGAGGCGTGCAGCAGGTGCGTCGCGGTGTGGTTGCGGCGCGTCGCGTCGCGCAGCGGCGCGGCCACCTGGGCGCGCAGCACATCGTCGCGGCGCAGCGGAGCAAGCGCCACAATGCGATGCACGGTCAAGCCGGGCACGCCGGGGAAGACGCCCTCCACATCGGCCACCTTGCGGCCATCCGCCGAATAGAGCGCGCCGCGATCGCCCACCTGGCCGCCGGATTCGGCATAGAAGGGGGTCTGGTCGAGCACCAACTCCGCCTTCGCTCCAACCGGGACCTCATCCACCAACTCGCGGTCGATGAGAAGGCCCACCACGCGTCCGGTGGCCTCCGTCTCCGCGTACCCCAGGAACTTCGTCCGCCCAAGCTCCAGCAGCGCCTGATAGGCGGGGACCACGGCGCCTTTCCCGGCGCCTTTCCAACTGGCCCGCGCGCGCTCGCGCTGGCGCTCCATTTCAATTTCGAAGCCCTCGCGATCCACCGCCAGCCCGTGCTCGCGAGCCATCTCCTCCTGCTCGTCGAGGGCCAGCCCGTAGGTATCGTAGAGCTTGAACGACACCGCGCCGGGAATCCCCGCGCCATCGAGTGAGCGGATTTCGTCGTTGAACACCTTCTCGGCCACCAGGTATGTGGTGGCGTAGCGGTGCTCCTCCTCCTTCACCACGCGCGCCACGCGCGGCACGCTTTCGATCATCTCCGGATAGGCCGGCTGCATCAACTCCGCCACGAAGCCCGTGAGCTTATGGAGGAAAGGCTCTTCCACCCCGATCAGCCGCGCATGGCGCATGGCCCGCCGCATGATCTTGCGCAGCACGTAGCCGCGGCCGTCATTGGCCGGCAACACCCCGTCGTGAATCAGGAATGCGGCCGCGCGCGCGTGATCGGCGGCGATGCGCAGAGCCGTGTCCACGCGCGCGTCGGCCCCGTGCGCGACGCCGCACAGCGCGGCCGCCCGCTCTACGATGGGGAGAATCAGATCGGTATCGTAGTTCGAGAGCTTGCCCTGCATCACCGCGGCGATCCGTTCCAGGCCCATGCCGGTATCGATCGAGGGCCGCGGAAGCGGCGTGAGGACGCCGGCGGCGTCGCGGCTGAATTGCATGAAGACCAGGTTCCAGATTTCGACGAATCGGCCGCCGGCGTCGCTGGGGAACGCTTCGTTCTCGCAGCCCGGCGCGGCGGCTCCCACGCCCAGGTCGTAGTGGATCTCCGAGCAGGGGCCGCAGGGGCCGGTTTCCCCCATCTGCCAGAAATTGTCCTTCTCGTCTAGCCGGTAGATACGGCTCTTGCCGACTCCCGCCACCTTCTGCCAGAGTTCCTCGGCTTCGTCGTCCTCGCGGAAAACGGTCACGTACAACTTGTCCGCCGGCAGGCCGTAATCCTTGGTGATGAGGTCCCAGGCGAACGCGATGGCGTCGGCCTTGAAGTAGTCGCCGAAGGAGAAATTGCCCAGCATCTCGAAGAAGGTATGATGCCGCCGGGTGAAGCCCACGTTTTCCAGGTCGTTATGCTTGCCGCCGGCTCGAACGCACTTCTGCGAGCTGGTGGCGCGCGTGTAAGCGCGTTTTTCCAGTCCCAGAAACACGTCTTTGAACTGGTTCATGCCGGCGTTGGCGAATAGCAGGGTGGGATCGTTGGCCGGAACCAGCGAAGAACTGGGCACTACGCGGTGGCCGCGTTGGGCGAAGAAGTCGAGAAAGCGCTGTCTGGTTTCGTGACCTGTCACGGGAGTTCCTTGTGGAAGTGGGCTAAACCCAATTGTAGCGGACGCGCGCGGCGCGTCGGTTTCAGCGCCAGTTCTTCACCTGCGGCCACATTTCGCTCAAGGGCTGCTTGAGACCGCGGCAGTAGAAGATGTCGAAATGCTCGCATGGCATGGAATAGGGATGATAAACATGTGCGACCTTCTGGACGCCGGCGAAACGCGACTCGAGGTCCTGTTGCCGTCCCTCCATGACGATGACGCTTTCGCCGGTGTAGCCGCGCGGTCCCCAAAGGAAGTACGATTGATGCCCGCTGATGGCGGGCGGCAAGCCATACTTCGGGCCGAACAGATCGATGGCTCCGGCTTGTCCGTAGTTCTGGCCGAAGATCGCGGTTTTGGGACGGACATCCGGCGGGAGACTGTTGTAGACGCGCGCGACGGTGGCCGCCATTTCCTCCCAACCGAACTGGTCGGCGAAGATTTGCGGCAGCGGGCCGAGCCTGTGCATTTCCAGGCGGGGCTGGTTGAGATGCAGAACCTGCGTATAGCGGATGTAGGTCTCGGGCGGCAGAACCGGAATCGCGATCGGCGCGAGAACCGCGCCGGTCGAGGCCAGCAAGGCCGGCCAGGCGAGTTTCCGCCCCCACGGCTGCCGCTCGAGCGGAGTCTCCCAAGCGACCGCGCCGGCGGCGAACAATATCGGAAAAGCGGGATAGAGATAGTAGATGCGCGGGCTCATCGCCAGGATCACCCCCGCCGTGAAAACCCATGCCCAGCCCAGCGCGCGAAACGGCCTCCCCAATTTCGAAAAGAAGTAACACCACAGGCCGGCCAGCCAGATGGGCAGGGTGAGAGGATGCATGGTCAGGATTTCCTGCCTAAGAAAGACCAGCGGCGTGAGGGGGACATCGCGCCCGCTGCGGCGGATATTGGCCTGTAACTCCAGGAAAGGGAAATGGTGTTGGACGTTCCACAGCAGATTCGGCAGGAAGATGAGAAACGCGATGCCGCCGGCGATCCACACCCAGCGGCTCGCAAAAACGCGCCGCTGCGGCGTGAGCAGCAGGCCTAGAACGATGCCCGTCCCGAAGATCAGCATGGAGTACTTATTCTCCAGCCCGAATCCCGCGAGCGCGCCGAACCAGATCCAGAGCTTCTGCTTGCCGGTTTTCACGATGCGTATCAGCAACCAGGCGCAGCCGGTCCAGAATAGCGGTTCGAAGGCGTTCATGGACAAGAGGCCATTGCCGCCCAGAATACCCGGCGCGACTAATGCGGCCAGGGCGGCGAATCCCTGGGCAAGCCGCCGGCCGCCGAGCTCGCGAGCAATCAGGGCCGTGAGGGCTACCAGGCCCGCTCCGGCCACGGCCGGCAGGAAACGGATGGCCGGCAGCGAGCCGCCAAGGACCACCCGCCCGATCCAGGCTATCCATGCAATCAGCGGCGGCTGATCCACGTAGCCCCAATCCAGATGCCGGCTGCAGGCCAGGTAATACAGCTCGTCCACGAAATAGCCATAATGCCGTCCGGCGTACAGGTGGATCAGAAGCTCACAGGCGGAGAGACAGACGACCATCGCCGTGGCTCCGATTGCCATGCCCTTTGCGCGGCCGGCGTCGGGATCGGATGCGGATGAAGCACGCATGGGTGAAACTCGTTTATACAACGAAGCAATTCGCCGCGGCTGGCCGGAACCAGCGATGAGCTGGGCACTACCCAGTGGTTATCTGAGAACCTTGACAAAATGTGTCATTTTTGGCACAATGGACTGTGATCGACCGTTCCAAGAAGCTGCCGGCATTTTTCTACGAATCGCCGGGTGGCAACCAGCCCGTGAGGGACTGGATCAAGGGACTTTCGTCAGAAGATCGCCAGTCTGTCGGTCGAGACGTGCAGAAGGTCGAGTTTGGATGGCCTATCGGGATGCCATACTGCCGCAGCCTTAGCAGCGGGCTGTGGGAAGTGCGTAGCGACCTGGAAGATGGGAAGACAGGCCGGATTATTTTTTGCGTTGTCCTCGGGCGCATGGTGCTGCTTCACGGCTTCATCAAGAAGACCCAGAAGACGCCGGCCAAGGATATCGAACTGGCTCGCAAACGCATGAAGGAAGTGGAGTAGAAACATGCCGAAGAAGAAGGGGAAGATAGGCGCTTCTTTCGATGGCTTCCTGGCCGAGGGAGGCATTCTGGAGACGTGCGAGAAACAAGCGCTGAAGCAGATTCTCGCGGACCAGATCAAGGCCGCCATGGAGAAGGACAGTCTTACCAAGTCGGCCATGGCGGAACGGATGCAGACTAGCAGGCGCGCGCTCGAGCGCCTGCTGGACCCCAAGAACACGGGAGTGACGCTGCATACCATGCAACGCGCCGCCGCCGCCGTTGGAAAACAACTCCGTTTGGAACTGGTATGAACCGAGGTCGCTGAGTTTCGGAATCCTCCGCGTCGTCTCCGCGCCTCCGCGGTGAACCGGGCTTACGGACGGATTACGGCCAGCCCGCCCCTCCCCGGCTGGTATGGTGGATAATAGGTTTCAACTATGCCTGCTTATCGCTCCCGCACTACCACCCACGGCCGCAATATGGCCGGGGCCCGCGCGCTGTGGCGCGCCACTGGAATGAAGGACGGCGATTTCGACAAGCCCATCATCGCTATCGCCAATTCGTTTACGCAGTTCGTTCCCGGCCACGTCCATTTGAAGGACCTGGGGCAACTGGTGGCGCGCGAGATCGAGAAGGCCGGCGGCGTGGCCAAGGAGTTCGACACCATCGCCATCGACGACGGCATCGCCATGGGCCACGACGGCATGCTCTACAGCCTCCCCTCGCGCGAGGTGATCGCCGACAGCGTGGAATACATGGTCAATGCGCACTGCGCCGACGCGCTGGTGTGCATCTCCAACTGCGACAAGATCACGCCGGGCATGCTGATGGCGGCTCTGCGCGTGAACATCCCCGCGATCTTCGTTTCCGGCGGCCCCATGGAGGCCGGCCAGGTGCGCGTGAACGGCGGCGTGAAGGCGGTGGACCTGATCGATGCCATGGTGTCCGCGGCCGACCCCCGCGTCACCGAGGAAGAGATCGCCGATATGGAGCGCTCCGCCTGCCCCACCTGCGGCTCCTGCTCCGGCATGTTCACGGCCAATTCCATGAACTGCCTGATGGAGGCGCTGGGCATGGCTCTGCCGGGCAACGGCACCATAATCGCCACCCACGCCGACCGCAAGAACCTATTCCTCGAAGCCGGCCGACGGATCGTGGATTTGGCGCACCGCTACTATGAGCACGACGATGAAACCGCGCTGCCGCGCGGCATCGCCACCTTCGCCGCCTTCGAAAACGCCATGACGCTCGATATCGCCATGGGCGGGTCCACCAACACCGTGCTGCACCTTCTCGCCGCCGCTTACGAAGCCGGCGTGCCCTTCACGATGCAGGACATCGACCGGCTCTCGCGGCGGGTTCCGAACCTGTGCAAAGTGGCGCCCTCGGTGGCCAACGTGCACCTGGAAGACGTGCACCGCGCGGGCGGCATCTATGCCATTCTGGGCGAACTGGAACAGGGAGGATTGCTCGACGCCAGCGTCCACACGGTACACTCAGCCAACTTGCGCGAAGCCATCGACCGTTGGGACGTGCGGCGCGCCACGGACCCCGCCGTGCGGCGCTTCTACTCGGCCGCGCCCGCCGGCATCCGCACCACCGAGCCCTTCAGCCAGAGCGCTCGCTACCCCGAAGTGGACCTGGATCGCGAACGCGGCGCCATTCGCGATGTCGAACACTCCTTCAGCCGCGATGGCGGGCTGGCGGTGCTCTTCGGGAATCTGGCCGAAGACGGCGGCATCGTCAAAACCGCCGGCGTGGATCCGGCGAGCCTGGTATTCGCCGGCCCGGCGCGCATCTGCGAGAGCCAGGACGCCGCGGTCGAGGCTATTCTCGGCGACCGGATCAAGCCCGGAGACGTGGTGGTGATCCGCTACGAAGGCCCCAAGGGCGGGCCGGGCATGCAGGAGATGCTCTACCCCACCAGTTACCTGAAATCCAAGGGACTCGGCAAGGTCTGCGCGCTGATCACCGACGGGCGCTTCTCCGGCGGAACGGCGGGACTTTCCATTTGCCACATCTCGCCCGAAGCGGCCCGAGGCGGGGCCATCGCGCTGGTAGAGGAAGGCGACTGCATCGAGATCGACATCCCCAAACGCGTGCTGCGCCTGGCGGTGACGGACGAGGAGCTGGCCCGCCGCCGCGAGGCCATGGACGCCAAGGGCGCCGGCGCCTGGACGCCGCCAGCCCGCCAGCGCAAGGTTTCGAAAGCCCTGCAAGTGTACGCAGCATTCACCACCAGCGCGGCGCGCGGAGCGGTGCGGGAGATGCCGGTTCCGTAGTGCGGACGCTTGCCCAGGCAAGCATTCCTGTTCAAGGCCACTCAGCCCACATGATGCCGCCCCCGCGGTGTAAGTCTTCATCCGGGAACATCGCGCTGACGCAGCTCCCGGCGCGAGGCGTGGTAGATTCGCAAAACACGAACTATCTGGCGCTGTTCGTCCAGCTCAAATACGATGCGGTGCGATTGGTAGAGAATCTGCCGCAGTCCCCTGGTTCGCATCGGCGCCTCGACCAGCAGCGAGCCGCGGCCCGGCCGCTGTTCCAGCGAGAAAAGCGCATCCAATAAGCCGTTCCACTACCGTTCGGCCCCGACGGCGTCGCGCTTCTCACAGCGGACATATTCGACGAAGTTCTCGGCATCGGTGAGCGCCGTCTCCGTAATATGAACTCGAAAAGCCAAGCTTCGCCCCGAGTTGCCTAAGCGCTTCGCGCGCTGGGCGCACCCGCCCGCCTTCTACATCCGCAAGCCCCTCCTCAACGGCGGAGACGAAATCGCTCTGCTCTTCGGCTTCCAGCATGAGCCGCCGCAGATAGTCGTCCACCTCCAGGCCTTGCGCCCGGGCATTTGCGAGCACTCGAACCCTTGTTTCCTCGGAGATCTCCAAGTTCATCGCGATCACTCCCGCCTTTCAGCTTATCGCCCATTCCAACGAGTTGTCTTGCGCCAATTCGAGACGTTTTCGCGAATTGCGGCTCCAACTCCCGCGCCTCGGTAAACTGCCTCCCCCAAGTTCACCGCCGAACTCTCTCGGCCCAACCCCCAGCGCCTTTATTCTGGCCTGGTTGCCGCGCGCCGGCTGGAAACCGGCGGCTGCTATTTATTCCACGCCACGCTAACGGTCGCGGCTCGCCACGCGCCGGGCACGCCGGAAGACATCCAGCAACATATCCAAAGTCAGTTTGCCGGTGGAGGTGTTCTGCTGGCTGGGGTGATAGGAGCTGATGAGCGCGGGCTGGCCCTCCGCGGTGCGGAACTGCCGGTTGTGGCCGAAAGCGAACTCCGCCCGGCTGCGGATGGCCCCGCGCGACTTCAGAATGTCCAGATAGCTGTCGAACGCAATCCGGCCCAGCGCCACTACTACCTTGACGTTGGGGAGCAGGTCCATCTCGCGCTCCAGAAACGGCCGGCAGTTGCGAATCTCCTCGGGCGTGGGCTTATTGCCGGGCGGAGCGCAGCGCGCGGCGGCGGTGATGTAGGCGTCTTTGAGCGCCAGCCCGTCGCCGCGCGAAAGGCTGACCGGCTGGGTGGCGAAACCCAGCTTGTGCAGGGCGGCGTAGAGCATGTCGCCCGAGCGGTCGCCCGTGAACATGCGGCCGGTGCGGTTTGATCCGTGCGCCCCGGGGGCCAGCCCGAGAATGAGGACGCGCGCCAGCGCATCTCCGAAGCCAGGCACCGGTTTTCCCCAGTATTCCTGGTCGCGATACGCGCGCCGCTTGACCCTGGCGATGGCGGCGCAGTGGTCCCGCAGGCGCGGGCAGAGCCCGCAACTGACGATTTCGGCGTTCAGAGCTTCCAGCAAGCGAACCAGCCTTCCTCATATGGTAGCGGGCGGGCCCCGCTTGGCGTGGAGGGTACTATTCGGGACGTTCAATTCCGCCGAATACAATCCTGGGGAGACGGCAGGCATGGTAAACTAGTATAAATTCGGCTTGGGGCGCCACGGGCAGGGCGCTCCGGGTCGGACTGTCCGGCGGCTCCGGCCGGGCATCGAACTGCTGCTCTGGCGACCGCACATCTGGTTCCGACCGCGCACCATAACTTATGAAGTGGCGACCCGTCCGCCTGATTTATCGTTCCCTCGTCGTCGGCGTCGTGCTGTCCCTCCTGGCTGGCATGTGCTCCGGCGCCGCCGTGAAGAGGCGCAAACCGGGGCGCGCCTCGAGGGTTCTCGCGATGCGCCCGGCCATGGCGATTGTGAGGCCCGCGGCAGCCAGCGGGCGCGTCACCGTCAGCCCGGCCGTGGCAGGCCCCCCGTCTCGTGCGGCGGCCCCTCCGGTTATCGCCGGGGGCCCCTGGACCGAGCCCACCTTCGCCGATTCCACCGAAGGCGATAACGTGGACGGCGAGGACCTGGTTATTCGCCGCGCGGCGGTAGAAGCCCTGGGAGCCTATAACGGCTCCGTGGTGGCGGTGGATCCCAGCACCGGCCGCATTTTGAGCATTGTGAACCAAAAACTGGCGTTCAGCTCCGGATTCCAGCCCTGTTCCACCATCAAGGTCTCGGTGGCGCTGGCCGGGTTAAGCGAGAAGGCCATCCAGCCGGAGAGCAAGTTCCACCTGCCCGGGTTGGGCCGGATGGACCTTACCTATGCGCTGGCCCATTCCAACAACTACTATTTCGCGACCCTCGGAGAGAGGCTGGGATTCGAGAAGGTGAGCTACTACGCGCGCCTCTTCGGGTACGGAGAAAAGGCCGGCCTGAGTATTGCGCGTGAGCAGCCGGGCCGGTTTCCTTCCGCTCCCCCGCGCAACGGCGGCGTGGGGATGCTCAGCAGCTTCGGCGAAGAGATTCTGCAGACGCCTCTGCAACTGGCGGCGCTATTGAGCGCGATGGCCAACGGCGGTACGCTCTATTATCTGCAGTATCCTCGCAACCCGGCTGAGGCCAAAAGCCTGATTCCACGCGTGAAACGCCGGCTGGACATCGCTCCACTCCTTCCGGTGGTCAAGCCCGGGATGCGCGGCGCCGTGGAGTTCGGCACCGCCCGCCGCGCCCGCGAAGACGGCCTGATAGCCGGAAAAACGGGTACGTGCAGCGAGAACGGCACGCACCTGGGCTGGTTTGGTTCGTTCAATGACACGGATGGCCGCAAATTGGCGGTCGTGGTGCTGCTCACCGGAGGCCGTCCGGCCATAGGTCCCCTCGCGGCGGGCATTGCGGGCGATATTTACCGGATTCTGGGGGAGAAGAACTACTTCGCACGGCCCGTGACGTCGGCTAGCCTGATTTCGAGCCGGATCTGTTGTTCCGAGTAGCGGCCTATTTCCCGGCAGCCTGCCGTTCCTCCAGGCAGGCCAGGATTTCCCGGTAGAACTCCGGGTGGCACTTCCAGCCCTGGGCGGTTACCAGTCTTCCATCCCTCACCACCTGTCTATCGACGTAACGGCCGCCGTCGCGTTCCACCTCGATCTGCACGTGCTCGTGGCAGGTGACTGTACGGCCCTTGGTAAGCCCGGCCGCGGTGAGCACTTGAATGCCGTGGCCTATGGCGGCTATGCACTTGTCCTGGGCCGCGAACTCCCGCGCCAGCGCCAGGACGCTGGGGTCGTTGCGCAGATACTCCGGCGCCCGCCCGCCCAGAATGAGGAGAATCCCGAAGTCCTTGGCCACCACGGCCGTCAGGGCCACATTGGCTTCCACGCCATGGCCGGGGTGCTCCACGTAGGTATCCCATCCGGAATCGTAGTCGTAGAGCAGCAAGTGCAATTTCCGGCGCGATGGCGCGGCCACCACCGGTTCCCAGCGCGCTTCCTGAAAACGCTGGCAGGCGTACAGGGCTTCATAGCTGTCGCCGCCGTCGCCGGTGACAATGAGAACCTTCCTGCTCATGTCGTCCCCGCCTCATCGCCAGGATAGCAGCAGGGGGCTGCTTCGGGGAAATGCAAGCGCAATATAACAGTGCGGTCGGGGTTTTCCGGCTCGGATCGGCAAGGCTGAAGCTTTATCTCACGATATTCGTCACGAGCCGACGGCTTGCCGGGATAAGCTTCCAGGGCTTGTCAAGCCGAACAGGCGGCAGCCTGGCCGCCCGCGCCACGCCCGAGGGTGAAGCGTGAGGTATGCGCCCTAGCGATTCAGCGCGGCCACGCCGGGAAGCACTATCCCCGCCAGAAACTCCAGGGAGGCCCCGCCGCCGGTGGAGACGTGGGTGATTTTGCTGGTTACGCCGGCAGCCTTAATGGCCTTTTCGGAATCGCCGCCGCCCACCACCGAGACCGCGCCGGAATCCGCCACGGCCTTGGCCAGAGCCACCGTCCCTTTATCGAACGGGGGCTTCTCGAATATCCCCATGGGGCCGTTCCAGATCACGGTTTTGGCCCCGGCGATGACCTTGGCGTATTCGGCGATAGTCTGCGGGCCGATATCCACGCCGATCTTGCCATCCGGAATGGTCTCGACCACCTGGTTTTCCGCGCCCGCCGCAATTTCGGACACCACAACGTGATCGATGGGCAGCATCAGCTTGTCGCCTAGCTCGGCGAGCAGCTTCTTGGCCAGGTCCACCTTATCCGCCTCCACCAGCGAGTTGCCCGTGGGCTTGCCTTGCGCCTTGAGGAAGGTGTAGGCCATGGCGCCGCCGATAAGCAGACGGTCCACAACCTTGCCGAGGTTCTGAATGACTTCGATCTTATCGGAGACCTTGGCCCCGCCGAGAATGGCCACGCACGGCCTGGTGGGATTGGTGACGGCCATGCCCAGGTATTTCAGCTCCTGCTCCATGAGCAGGCCCGCGCCGGCCGCGGGCACAAATTGGATCATGCCTTCGGTGGAGGCATGGGCGCGGTGCGCGGAACCGAACGCATCGTTCACGTAAACATCGCACAGCGAGGCCAGTTGCTTGGCGAAGGCCGGGTCGTTCTTTTCCTCTTCGGGGTGATAGCGCAGGTTCTCGAGCAGCAGCACCTCGCCCGGCGCGGGCTTCATGGCTTCCACTTCCGGCCCGATGCAATCGGGGGCCATCTTGACCGGCCGGCCGAGCAGCTCCTGCAGGCGGACAGCCACCGGCTGGAGGCTCATCTCCGGATTCGGCTTGCCTTTGGGCCGGCCCAGGTGCGAGGCCAAAATCACGCCGGCGCCGTGCTCCAGCGCGTATTGAATGGTGGGCAGCGATGCTTTGACGCGCTTGTCGCTGGTGATTTCCATGGCGCCCGCTTCGTTCTTTTGCAGCGGGACATTGAAATCCACTCGGATGAAGACCCGTTTCCCGTTCAGATCGAGATCGCGAATTGAGGAATAAGGCATATCAGGCTCGTGTAGGTGGGGTTTTGAAACTTGAGATTAGCATGTGGCCGGCTCCGCCGTCGCGGAGTGGTTGTGTTCTCGGGAGCATGAAGATACGATTGTGCCATCGGCCGGAGCACTTCTTGACCACTCGACCCGGATTCTATTCTTACGCGCTGGTGGCCGTGTATCTGGCGCTGGTTGCGGGCATAGGCGTCGCTGGCACGCTCTACTACAAGGGCCAGAAATCCGCCATCTCGCGCCAGCAACTGAATGAGCTGTCGGCGATTGCGGACGCCAAAGCGACCCAGATCGCCGCCTGGCGGCGCGAGCGCATGGCGGATGCCGACACGATCTTCGCCAACCCTATTGTGACGGCGTCTCTGCGGCGCGTCATCGAGGGGAAGGCCCCGGCCGCGGAAACCGACGGCGTGCGCGCCTGGCTGGGCGTGCTGGTGCGGTCCGAGTACGACGCGGCCTTCCTGCTGGACCGCCATGGCAGGGTGGTGATGTCCGCGGGCGGGCGCGTGCTGCCTCCCGAGCCGGAGGCTGCCACGGCTATGGCGGAGGCGCCGCGCATCACCCTGAGCGACCTGCATCGGGCGGCGGATTCCACGATTCATTTGGATTTGGCCGTGCCGGTCCGGCCGGCGAACGGCGCGGGAGCCTCGGGCGCTCTGGCTTTGTACATCGACCCGCGGCGGGTTCTGTTTCCGTTGCTGCAAACCTGGCCCACGCCCAGCCGAACCGCCGAAACGCTGCTGGTGCGCCGGGATGGGGACCGGGTTACGTACCTCAACGAATTGCGGCATCGAAAGAACACGGCGCTCAGCCTCAGCGCGCCCCTCGACAATCCAAGCCTGCCCGCGGCCGCGGCCGCTCTGGGACGGGAGGGCACGCTCGAAGGCGTGGACTACCGCCGCGTGCCGGTGCTGGCCACCACGCGGCGCGTGCCCGATTCGCCGTGGGCCATCGTCGCCAAGATCGACGCCGAGGAGGTGATCCAGCCGGTCAGGCGGCTGGCGTGGATGGTGGGAACGCTGGCGATTGTCATGATCGCCGCCGCGGGGGCGTGCGCCGCATGGCTGTGGCGCGGGCAGCAGGCGCGTTTTTACCGGCAGCGGTATAAGGCCGAGCTGGAACGCAAGGAACTCGAGCGCCAACTCTGGGAGGCGCGCCGGCGGGAGAGCATCGGGGCGCTGGCGGCGGGTGTGGCGCACAACTTCAATAACACCATGCTGATCGTGCTGGGCCACGCGAGCCTGCTCGAGATGGCCGAGGCGCTGCCCGAGGAGGCCCGCGCGCACGTGGAGGGCGTGATGAGAGGCGCGCAACACGCCGCCGATCTCACCACCAAGCTTCTGGCCTACGCCGGCGGCGGCCGTTTCGTGTGGCAGCCGATCGACCTGGCCGGCGAAGCCCGCCAGGCGGTGTCGCGGATTCGCGAAACGCTCCCCGATGGGGTGCGCATCTATCTCGAAATCGGCCAGAACCTGCCGGCCATCAAGGCCGACCGGGCGCAGATCGATTTGCTGCTGACCAACCTGATGCGCAACGGGGTCGAGGCGATTGGCGATCGAGGCGGAGCGGTGCGGTTGAGCGTGGAAGCGATCGACATCGGCCCCGAGGCGGCCGCGCGCGACTATCCGGAGATCAGCCCCGGGCCGCACGTACGGCTGACGGTGACCGATACGGGCGTGGGCATGGACGAAGATACCAAGTCCCGAATTTTCGATCCGTTCTTCACCACGAAATTCCTGGGGCGCGGGCTGGGTCTGGCGGCGGTGCATGGAATCGTGAGAGGCCACAGCGGGGCCATTCGGGTGGAGAGCTCGCCGGGCAACGGCAGCGTCTTCGCGGTGGTGCTGCCGGCGGTGTGAGCGGCGTCGAACAGACGATCGGGTTTCGTCGTCTGTTGGAGAGGGCCATCGGCCCCCGAAACTTCATGACAAACGTGAGGGGCCAGCATCGCCAAGCGTCGCCCGACCGCTCCCTAACGGTCGCGGCTCGTTATCGGTCTGGCGAGCCGCGACCGTCAGGGAGCGGTTGGAATAGTGGTCGCATGGCAGGCCCAAGGTGCTTTTTCGACCCTGTCAACTCGGGGGCGCTCCTTGGGCCCGACTCGGTCGGGAACGGCAGGCGGAACCGCCTGCCCCACCAAGTCCTGCCATGCCGAGCCCCTACAGCGCCAAGCCGGCGGCCCGGCAGGCTTCCAGTAACGCGCCCTCGGCGGGGTCGCGGAGCGGGGCGGCGCAGCGGTTGCCGTCCTCCTTCTCCACCAGCAGCTTGAAGCGTTCGAGGAGCAACGGGCTGCCGAAGGCTCCGCCCACATAGGCGACTTCCACCCGGTCTCCTGGTTTCCAAAGCTGCCCGCGGACGGCCGAAGCCAGCAGCGCAAGTTCCTTGGCCGACTGGCGGACAATCTCCAGCGCCACGCCGTCGCCGGCTCGGGCGGCGGCGTCCACCAGTGGGGCCAGCGAGGCGATTCGCGCGTGGGTCCACTGGCCGTCGTAGAAACGATGCAGGGCCTGGTTGGCGTCGCGCGCGCCGGAGGCTTCGAGCAGGGCGACGCGCAAGGCCGTCGGAGGACCCCATCCTTCTTCCATGCGCAACGCGGCGCGCAGCGCGCGGCGCACCATATCGAACGCGCCGCCTTCGTCTCCGAAGACGTAACCCCATCCGCCCGCGCGGGCGGCGCTGCCCTCGGGGTTGCGGCCGTATGCCATGGAGCCGGTTCCGGCGACGACCACGATTCCCCGCCCCGCAGCGGTGGCGCCGGAGAGCGCGATCACGGCATCGGTTGTCACGATGAGGCGATTCGTGCGCAGCATGGCGGAGAGAATCTGGCGCTTGTCGTCCGGCCCGCCGCTCATGCCGAAGCAGGCGGCCTCAAATGTCACCGCCGCCGCGTCGAGGCCGGCGGCCTGGCAAGCGGCGGCCACAGCGGCGCTTACGCCGCCCTCCAGCCGGGCGCGTCCCTCCGCGGCGCCGGCATGGTTCGAGGGACCTCCCAGCCCGGCGCCGAGGACGCGCCCGCCCTCATCGCCGATCACGGCCTTGGTGCTCGATTGCCCTCCATCCACGCCCAGGAAAAGTTTCATGGCAGCCGGCAGAGCCTCGCTCCTCTATATTCGCCCCAAAGACTACTCCGAGAAGCCCGCTCTGACCAGGATGAAACCTAGCTTTGTGCCGTCTTCCCTGGAAACCCAGAACTTGTCCGGCTGAATCGACACCAGGTTCATGGCATTCTTGAGCAGCAGGGCGGCGGGCGCTTCGTGAGAATAACTTTGCTGGCCCGCCTGGGCGCACCGCAGGTGGTCGAACACTTGCCCGTTCAAAGACACCGTGAGCGTCACGGGACCGGTCTCGCGGAAGGTGCGCTCCGGGATCGCGAAATCCATGAAGAAGTGAACTGGCTCCATGTCCGGCCCCCAGAATCGCAGGACCGGATGTTCATACGCCCAGCGCCACGCCCCCTCGCTCATGCTGGCGAAGCCCTGCACGATATAGCGGTCCGATTCCGGATCGCCCATGTAAACGAAATAGCCGACCGGAAGGCCGGGCGGAACTTCGAGAGGCGGCCGCTGGGGCGGCGGCGCAAAGCTATCGGGCAGGCTGGAGCAACCCGCGCACAGCCACAGGCACAATGCTGGAAACAAGAAGCGGCGGAGCAAACCCGATTGTAACAGCGGCCTCATGGGATAGACTGAGCCGCGCGCCCTGCGTTTTCAGAGGTGGGGCGGGCGCTTACGCCGGCCTCTGGGGCTCTCCGGAGTTGTGGGACAGGCGCTTCCGCCTGTCAAACGCGCACTTCGACCACCGCCAATCGCCCGGATTGGCCGCCAAGCAGGCGCTGACCAGGTTTCGCTCATCTAGCCCGCATATTTCACACTCCACCCTCCGATGGGGGACAGGCGCTTCCGCCTGTCAACCCGAGCGAAGCTCGGGCGCCGCCTACCGAAGAAGGTTGGCAGGCGAAAGCGCTTGCCCCACAATTACCCGTTTCCGACAAGGCGAACCGAGGCGAACCGGTCGCGGTAGAGGTGGCGAACCAGGCGAACCGGGATAGTAACCATTGTCCAGTTCCCCTGGGGCTACCCGACCACATCAGTAACGGGGCAATTTGGTAATGGCGCCGGTTTCTCGTCCCGGCTTACCCCGCGAACGTGGAGCGCGCCGGCCGGATAATACGCTCACGTGGCCGGAAGCCCGCGGCGGGTGACGTCCGCCGGCGGATCTTCCACGCCCGGCGCCGCAAATGCCTTCGCCGTTCACCGCCATCCAGCCGAGATTATTGTCGCTTGATTTCTGCGATTTGGGGCCAGGAGTCTGCGGAAGCGGCAGCGCCTTCTCGACTTCTGAGTTACGGGAGGCAATCACAAAAATATAGGTCTGTTTATCCGATTCAATTCCTAGTAGAATCTTAGGCAAATGGCGCTCTCCGTGCCGCGGTTCCGGCCGCGGCTTTTCACCTTCGCGGTTTTTCTGGGAACGATGTGCGCCTTGGCGGCAGCCCTTACATGGTTGTGCTGGCGATTGCTGGAACAGGACCGCCAACTGGAATCCCAACGAGTCCAAGAGCGCCTGGAACAGGCGGCGGATCGCACCGCAAGCGTATTCGAGTCCGGAGTCGGCGATCTCGACCGATGGCTCGTCAGTCCCGAGGCTCGGCGGGAAACGCCGCCTGAGGGAGTGGCGCTGCTCGCAAAGACGGAAGGCGGCGTCATCATACGCCCACCGGGCCGCCTGCTTTACCTTCCGCCGGCCACTCCCGGCGCGAATACTGTCGACCGTCTGTTTTCGGCGGGCGAAGTCCTCGAATTCCGCGAGCGCGATTCGGCGGGCGCGGCGGCGGTCTTCCGGAATCTATCCCAGTCGCCGAACCCCGAGGTCCGCGCCGGCGCGCTGGTGCGGCTGGGAAGAAACCTGCGCAAATTGGGCCGTTACACGGAGGCCCTCGACGTCTACCGGCGCCTTGAGCTGGCGCCCAATGTGGTAATCGAAGGGACGCCGGCCGGGCTGTTGGCGCTCAGCGCCAGGTGCAGCGTCCTGGAGTCGCTAGGCCGGCGGGATGCCCTGCGGAAGGAGGCGCTTGTCATGGATGCCGGCCTGCGGACTTGCCGTTGGTCGTTGCCGGGCGCGGTGTGGGACTTTCACCGCGAACAGGCGAGCCGATGGGCCGGTACGGACGCGCTCACGCTCCGCGAGCGGCAGGCGCTGGCCCTCTCGCGCGCGGCCGAATGGGCCTGCCAACTGTGGCCGCACCCTCTCGATCCGAAAGGCCGCCGCATACTAAGAGTCGACGATGGTCCTGCGCTCATTTCCTGGATGGAAGCGCCGGCCGGCCTGGCCGCGGTGCTGGCGGGGCCCGAACGGCTCGAGTGGATTTGGAAGCAGGCTTACCTCGAAAAGAGCGTCCACGCAGCGCTGGTGGATGCGGACGGGAGCCTATTGATGGGTTCGCTGGACAAAAACGCCAGGCAGGTTGCACGCCGCGCCGCGGCGCCCGGACTGGCCGCGACTCTGCTCTTCACTCCGGCCGACGTTGTCGCGGACCACGCGAACTCCAACATCCGCCGCCGCCTGCTGCTGGCGGGCTTCGCCGTCCTGGCGCTGGTGCTCGTTTCCGGCTCCTATTTCATTCTCCGCTCCATGGCGCGGGAGCGCGCCGTCGCCCGCTTGCAATCGGAGTTCGTCTCCGCGGTCTCGCACGAATTGCGAACTCCGCTTACCTCGCTGCGGCAGGTGTCGGAGTTGCTCGTGAACGGCCGAATTGCCCGCGAGCCGGAGCGCCGCCAATCTTATGAAATCCTGTTCCATGCCAGCCGGCGATTGCAGCGGCTAGTGGAGTCTCTGCTCGATTTCGGCCGCATGGAGGCCTCCGCATTCCGCTACCGTTTCGACCAAGTGGACCTGCGGGAGTTGGTCGATGGGGTGGTCGAGGACTTCCGCGGACAATCGGCACGGGAACACGTGATCGTTCTGAGCCACGCCGAAGAGCTGCCTGCCATTCGCGCCGACAGGGACGCCATCGCAGTGCTGCTCTGGAACCTGCTCGACAACGCGGTGAAATATTCGCCCGGCCGCCCCGCCGTATGGGTGGAGACGAAGCGGGAGGGCCAGACGGTCTACATCGCGGTCCGCGATCGAGGTTTCGGGATTGAGCGCGGCGAGCAGGACCGGGTGTTCGAGAAATTCGTCCGCGGCGCGGCAGCCCAGAAATCGAATATCCAAGGCACGGGGATCGGACTGAGCATTGCCCGGCACATCGTTCGCGCGCACGGCGGTGACATCCGCCTCGAAAGCGTACCGGGCGAGGGTAGCACGTTTACCATCGCATGGCCCGCGGAGCCTCGGATCGCGCCAGGGATCTCCAACACCGAGACAACTCCGCGCGACGACGCCAAGGGAAAAGGACTGGCATGAAGCGAATCTTTGTAGTGGAAGACGAGCCCGGAATCGCGTTCGGCCTCAAGGTGGATTTCGAGGCCGAGGGCTACGAAGTGGAAACGGAAGCGGACGGGCAGGCGGCCCTGGAGCGCGCCAGAAGAGAAATATTCGACCTTATCCTGCTGGATGTCATGTTGCCGCGAAAAGACGGCTTCGAGATCTGCCGCGAGCTGAGGCGGGACGGCTTGAAAATGCCCATTGTCCTGCTTACCGCCAGAGCGCAGGAAGCCGAAAAAGTCATGGGGCTGGAGTCAGGTGCGGACGACTACATCACCAAGCCGTTCAGTCCACGTGAGTTGCGCGCCCGAGTGAAGGCGGCGCTCCGCCGCACCCAGGACTCCGGCGCGCCTCTGTTCCGATTCGGAGACGCGGAAGTGGACCTCGACCGCTGCGAGCTGAGGCGGGACGGCGTGCCGGTGGAACTGACGGCGCTGGAATTCAAGCTCCTGGCGGTTTTCGCGGCCAATCGCGGTAAGACGCTCAGTCGCGACAGGCTGCTCGACCTGGTGTGGGGGCGGTGCGCCGCGGTAACCCTTCGTGTGGTGGATAACCACATTGTGGAGTTGCGCAAGAAGGTGGAACCCGAACCATCGAACCCCCGGTTCCTGCGCAGCATTCGCGGCTTGGGATACCGATTCGACGCTTGAACCGCCTGACCGAATCCTGACAGTTCCGTGCATCAAATCCGGATATTCGGCGCCTAATATAGATCTGGAACGGGTTCGGATGAGCCGACTGTTGCGCCGGATATTTATCGGAATGCTACTGCTGTGCGTCGGACTCCACGCCGCCGACAGCTCGGAAGTGGCGCTTCGGGCCGCCATCCAGAAGGAAGTGGTGGATGGCGACCTGGGGGGCGCCATCCGGATGTACGAGGCCATCGCGGAAGGCGGCAATCCCGCGACGGCCGCGCAGGCGCTGCTGCGCATGGGACGGTGTTATGAGCGGCTTGGCGACCCGGAAGCGCGTAAAGTCTACCAGCGCGTCTTAACGCAGTTTGCCGGCCAGAAGGAAGCCGCCCAGGAAGCCCGCGACCGGATCGCCGCGCTGCCGGACGCTCAGGACAAGCCGCGCGCGGTCCTCGGTTGGTACAACGGCGATTGGCAGTCGGGGCTTCCAGGCCTGGCCAATCGGTATGGGGCGAGCGATGAGTTCTCCCGCGTCTACGACGATTTTGTGGTTCCCGAAGGCGGATGGATTGTGGTCGGAGCGTTCTCGGATAACCGCATGGGTTTCGCTGGCGTGACGAGAGCGTCATGGGAGATCCGCAAAGGCATGTCTCCGCGATGCGGCGGCAAAGTGGTGGCCTCGGGGGTAAGCTCCGCCGGCCAGACGGTGATTCCGGGGAATGGGCCGTTTCCTCGCGATCCACTCATCGGCTACCGCATCCAGGTAGACGGCCTCCGCGTGCCATTGCCGCCGGGAACCTACTGGTTGAGCGTGGCGCCGGTGGGTGACGGCGCATCGTTCGCCAGTGCGACGCGCGGCCGGAATGCAGTGGGCCATCCAGCGGGGAACAATGGCATGGCGCTTTTCGATTCATCGCTCCGCGATCGCCGGTTCGAGCAGGCGGAAACGGTGGGCGTGGGCGGGCAATACGGGTTTGCCAGTGACTTTTCCCAGGGAGTTCTGATTTTAGACAAATTCAGATAGTACAGGAGCATATGTAATGCGTACGCGAGTTGTTCTTGCCGGCTTGTCGTTCATTTTCATGGCGCGCACGGTGTGCGCGCAGGGAACGTCCACTGCCAATGTGGGCTGGTACAACGGCGATTGCCAGTCCGGCATTCCGGGGCAAGCCAATTGGTACGTTTCGGACCAACAGTTCTCGCGCACATACGATGATTTCTTTGTGCCCACTGGGGTCTGGACCGTGGCGGGCGTGTTCTCGCTTAACAGCATGTCGGCTTCGGAAGCGACCGAAGCTGTCTGGGAGATTCGCAGCGGGGTTTCGGCAGGCAGCGGAGGCGTCGTAATCGCCTCGGGACAAAGCCCGGCGAGCGAGACGCTGTTATATACCTGGCCAGACGGCGAGCGTATCTACCGCCTCGAAGTGGATGGCTTGCGCGTCCAACTGCCGCCCGGCGCGTACTGGCTGAACGTGAGCCCCGTGGTCGAGCAGTGGGCCCCCATCGAGTCCGCTGCTCCGTCCTACGTGTGCGCCACGGTTGGAGAGAACGCAGCCAGCAATCCGCCTGGAAACGATGGCAACGCGTTCTTCTATTCGGCGGTGGTTCCGGGCGCTTTCTTCGAGACCGCGCGGAACTCGGGGGAAGCCGGAAGCAGTGGGGACTTTTCACAGGGCGTTCTGATTTCTTCCGCGGCGGCCCCTTCCCCGGCCATCGCCGCGGTGGTGAATGCAGCCAGTTGGCAGGGCGGTCCGGTATCTCCGGGCGAGTTGGTATCCATCTTCGGGACTTCGATTGGACCATCCGCGACGGCCAGTCTCATGCTGGACCAGAGCGGGAAGGTCTCGACATCGCTGAACGGCGTTCACGTGTCATTCAGCGGGATCCCCGCTCCGGAGACTTTTGTGGGCGGTAACCAGATTAATGCCGTAGTTCCCTACGAATTGGCTGGAGTCGCCAACCCCTCCGTGCAGGTCGTGGTTGCGGGCCAAGCTTCGAATGCTTTTCCGGTGGCGCTCACTTCCGCCGCGCCCGCGCTCTTTACATCCAACGGATCGGGCGCCGGGCCGGGAGCCATCCTGAACCAGGACAACAGTCTCAACGAACCAAGCCATCCGGCGGCAAAGGGCGACTATGTGGTCCTTTACATGACGGGCGAAGGGTTGACGGACTCCTGTGTGACCGGCAAGATCACCACGCTATCGGCCGCGCCGCCGCTGACGCCCCAGCCGTTGCTGTCGCCCACAGTCCTGGTCGGTGGCCAACCCGCATTCGTGGCGTGGTATGGAGAAGCGCCTGATCTGGTCTCGGGCGTCCTGCAAGTCAACGTGCAGATTCCCGCCAGCGCCGCATCCGGCGACCTGCCGGTTTCCGTCTCCCTGGGCAGTGTGAGCTCGCCCAACGGCGTGACCGTCTCGGTGCGGTAGGTGACAGCCCCTCGGACCGTGACGGCCTCAGGAAGCGAGGTCGGGAATACGGGGACGGGCGGCTCGGGCGGAGAACTCACAGCACCCGAAAGGATGAAGCGTCGCGACGATTCGCCGGCGATCCACCGGCCGTTCCTCGCCTGGTCCGGGACTGCCACAGGGAGGCTCGCCTCCGCATGGGCCACGTCGTCTGTTTCGAGGCCGGCCGGCTCACCCAAACTCAATCTTCGGCGACGGCTCCAAGCTGTTCCCGCAAATGGATGTCTGGCCCCGCTGACGCGTGGGTCGAATTCGCAACGGATCGAAAAAGGCAAACCGCCACGCAGGTCTTCGAACCTATTGCAGCGCTTCAGGAAGGCCCTCCAGAAAGTGCAGGGAAAGTTCTGTTTTCCCTTGACAAAGCCTTATCATGGATGTCCCCTTTTCCCCCCTCCTTATCCCCCTCCCTTATCCCCCTTATCCCCGACGGAATCCCCTCTGCTTTTCGAAGTTGATCCCGAGCCGCTGCCGGGGCGCGGCGGCTACTGTCAGGCGGGCCAGCGGAGAAATCGGCCGGGCTCCGGCCGGATCGGGTTGTCTTCCCAGGCGCGCTTGAAATCCACCGAGAACTCGGGCCAGCGAAGTTGCGGCAGCGTCACCAGCACAACCGAAAATGCCGGGAACCGCTTGAGCGAGCGCGAGGCCGATTCGCCGAAGAGACGGTCCCGCGTGCGCAGGCAAGTGAAGCCAGCCTCAATCGCCGCCCCAACCAGATTGCCGTTGGTCAATCCGCCCCAACCGCGGCCTTCGGCGTGTTGCGCATCGATGCCGAACTCGGCGAGCGCCGCCACCAGCCCCTTCGGCACATTCACGTCAAGCAGCCACATTCGGCGCGTCCAGGAACTCGGAAGCCAGCTTCATAATCTCCGGGATGGCTTCCCGTGGAAAGCTCGCATACGTAGCCACAATCTCCTCGACGCTCATATCGTCGGCCAGGCACGACAGAATAAACGACACGGAGAGGCGCGTTCCCCGAATGGTAAGTTTGCCGCCCAGCAGGTCGGGGTCGGCGACAAGCCAGCGGAAATCCCTGTAGGGCCTGGGGTCCACGTATCCTCCGAATTTCGGCGAGCAGCTGCAACATGGTGGCCAGCGCGGGCCACCACCGCATTCGACAGTCTATCAGATCGCTCGTAAACCGGCGCTGCAGAAACCGCGCTGTTCAGTGCTGACCCATTTTCGCCCATTTTCGCCCCGCCGGAGTTGGTCCGCGCGAGTACCAGGCGGCGCGCTGACGATTCAGGGGCGGACGGCGACTGGCAGACGGCTGCCAGCCGTTTCGCAAACTCCTCGGGCAATAGCGAGCGCTTCGGCCACTTCATCCGGACCGGGCTCGGCGGGATTGCCAGGGTATCGGAACTTCCAGGCGTACTCACTGAGCGGCACGGCTTGGTCGATGGTCTCTCGCAAAGACGGATCGACGGCCAGACACTGTTCGCCGATCTCCTCCAGGTTGTGGGTCTTCCGGAAAGTGCGTCCGTTCCACGTCAGGAATCCCTTGAGTGCCTTTTCGGCGGCCTGTTGGCAGTGAAACACAGCCTCATCGGACAACGGCGGGGAAGTAGCCGCGAGCGCCTCAGCGGCACGGAGATCGTTGAACGCCTTGGCGAACCATGCCCGCGTCTCGTCGACCAGTTCGGGATCAAACGCCATAGAGCAGCATCCCCTCCCGCGATACCGTGGCGGGCAGCGACGCGGCAACGCGGGCGCGGCGTTCGAAGCTCGAACGGGGCCATACCACTACGTCGGCCGCCGTCCCGGTTCCCCGCAAGGCCCGATACGCCAGCCGGCTGCGCAGCCGTTCGGGCGGCGCGTCGTCGGGCACGATGACCATGATGTCGTAATCGCTGTCCGGACCGGACTCTCCCCTGGCGACGGATCCGAAGAGATAAATGCACTCAGGGTTGTACGCCTCCACCAGGCGGCGTACCACTTCGCTCAGAACCGAATCGCTAGCGGCTGACATGGCTCGTCCTCATTCAGTTTGCCACAACCGCCCGCCTTCCAGGACTTCTTGGTCGAAAACCGGGTCGAAAACGGTTCAGGCCCAGCCTACAAATACCGCTGTCCAACGCTTCAAGCGCAGCCTCGCGACTGCCCTCGCATGGCTCGGGGACAGGGTGGTTCTTCCCACCTGCGCAGTTCAGGCTGTTTGAATGTATAAGGACGCAAATGGCGAAGGGTTCTCCTGAAGGGTACAATGCGGAGACCGGCTTTGCAGAGTCGGCTCAGAAACCTCAAACAGGAGAACCCCATGAA
>Ga0181520_10003659_pt1 | contig 26735 bp, 23 predicted proteins | sample PEATcosm2014_Bin_29_FD_132451 | JGI IMG/M metagenome (GOLD analysis project Ga0181520, IMG submission 132451) | Peatland microbial communities from MTU Mesocosm Facility, Houghton, MI, USA - PEATcosm2014_Bin02_30_metaG | ecosystem: Environmental > Terrestrial > Soil > Wetlands > Peat | place...
CACTGGCCCGGCTCGTAGCTCCAGGTGAACTCACCCTTGCCGCCTTTGAACTCGATGGCGCGCGCCGTGCAGCGCATCTTGCAGATGGCGCAGCCTGAGCAGAGCGCGGGATCAAAGCGCACCAAGCCACGATAATTCGCGGTAACCGTGGGGCGCCGGGGAAAGATCATCGTGCGCGAGCCGCCCCACAAATTCTTCCATAGCATCGTCAGAATATTCATGCTCTATACCTCATAAAAAGCGCGGATGCGACGGCCAGAACCGCGAAAATCAGGGTGCATTGCCAGTAAAAACGCACCGTTGTGTCGATCTGCAAGCGCGCAGTGGCTGCCGCGACAACAGACAGAAGCAGCACAATCGCAAAGCAGAGTGCGACGAAGATGAGCGCGGCGACCCACCAAAGGGTGACGATCGGAGCAACCAACGTGGCTACGAGGCCGGTGGCAGCAACCCATTCCAAACCGTGAGAGAGCTCCCACATGGCCAGCTCAGGGCCTGCATATTCAGTGATCGGGCCGGAGTAGATCTCCTGCTCGGCATTGGGAAGAGAGAAGGGGTTGAGATGCAGCTTGGCCGGCAGACAAACGAGAATCGCAATCACTCCCAGCCAGCGCAGCGGCGAGGCGGATTGCTGCGCCAGCGCACCGAGGCTGAAGGTGTGCTGCGAGGCTGCGATGGAGACGATTGCCAAGAGAAAAACGATGTTGTACGAGACGCTCAATACGGCTTCGCGGGCAGAGCCGATCTCGCCAAAGATCGAGCCGGAAGAGAAGCCCGCGGCGATGATGCACATCGAGGGCAACTCAAGCAGTGCGAGCAGCAAGATCAAGTCGCCCTGGAATCCGCCGGAGGCGGGCAGTACGGGCAAGAGACCCACAGCGCCAGCAGCGGATGAGACAGCGATGAGCGGCCATGCCTTCATCAACATGCCACCGATTCCGTTGCGCGGCGGCGTCGACTTGCCGAGTAGCTTGATGAAGTCGAAGAAGGGCTGCATGAAGGGAGGGCCAATGCGGCCCTGCATCCGTGCGACGGCTTTGCGTTCAACCCAAAGGAAGAACCACGCGGCGGGGACGGCGAAGAGCAAGCCTGGAAAGATGAGCAGGCGGGCTAGGGCAGTGATCAGGTTCATTGAGCCACCTCCTCGGTCTTGGCTTGTTTTGCGGTTGTGCAGGCGCAAGCGCCATCGCATCCTGGTCCGACAAGAGGCATCACGACAGGCGCGACGGGCAGCTTCTTTCCTGCTCTCTCAGCCAGGATCTCGGCGGCCTTGGCGACTCCGAGGATGATGGCGTCGGGACGGGGCGGGCAGCCGGGAACGAATACGTCGACCGGGATGTGTTTGTTGAGCGGTCCTTCAAGTGTGCGGCTCTCAATAAAGACATTAGTGGTGGCAGGGCAGGAGCCTATTGCGACAACGGCCTTGGGTCCGCAGACCTGATCGTAGACGGTCTTGATGGCGTCCGTAGCGTTGTGGGTGATAGGCCCTGTGATGCAGAGAATGTCTGCGTGACGCGGGCTGCCCTCGAGACGCACACCCAACTGCTCGGCGTCGTAACGGGGAGTGAGGCTGGCGATCAATTCAATATCGCAGCCGTTGCAACTGCCCCCGTTCATATGGAAGAGCCAGGGACTGTGGCGGCGGGAGTAGCACATCAACTTATTCCAAAGGTTCACGGTCTTCCCCCCAGCAGCGGTTGCAGCATATTCGGCAAGATGCCTGCTGCCAGCAGCAGCACTGTCATCGCGATAATCGTCGCCTGCAGCAGGATTGGCTCCTCTGCCGGCGGAGTGGCCGGATCCGGTTTATCAGGCGGTCCCCACCAGAAGCGGGTTAGCGCGAGCACATAAGCGATCAGTGCGAGGATGGAAGAGAGAATGAAGACCGTGGCCAGCCATGGGTTGATCTGCAAGGCTGTCTCGTAAAGTCTCCAACGGCCGACGAACCCCATGGTTGGCGGAATGCCGAGCATGGCCAGCATTCCGAAGAGGAAACCGAATGCTGCGACAGGGTAGCGCGCGGCAAGACCCTTGGGCTCACCTTCAAGCGCGCCGTCGGCCTCTGGACCGCTGAGGCAGGCGAAGAGAAGAGCCTTGGCAATGGCGTGAGTCGAGGCGGCAATCAACGCGCCTTCGAATCCAATCACGCTCACGGAGAAGACACCGAAGAGCAGGAAGCCGGCGTCCTCGACGGTCGAGAGAACCAATAGCCGTTTGAGGCTGCGTTGCGTGAGCATCAGAAGAGCTGCGAGGAATGAAGTTGCGGCTGCTGCGCCTAGCAAGAGCTCATGGTGTTGGAGATAAGTGGAGATGGTCTGCGCGGTGAGCAGGAACTCGCCAAAGGCAGCCATATCGACGACCGCGATGATCAAGCCCAGAACAAGCGCCGGAAGTTCGTCGGCGAGACTAAGCAGCCAGAAGAAGAGCGGCACTGCGGCCAGCTTGACGAAGACGCTTGTCAGCAATAATGCCCGCGCCCAATCGGCCTGCCCATGCTCCAGCAGCAGATCGCTAGCGATGAGTGACGAAGCCGAGACGAGTACAACTGCGAGGTAGGTGAGCTTGGTGCGAAGAGTCCGTGCGCTCTGCCAAACCAGAGCTACGGTCAGCAGCGCGCCCAGTTCCAAAAGACCAAGACGAAGCTGCGGAGCGGCCAACGCCAGTCCTGCAATTGTAGCGGCGACGGCCACAAACATCAGAGGCAACAGGCGGCGGCTTGTCTTCTGCGACAGAGCAGCCAGAAGCATTGCGAGGCCGGCCACGGTGCAAGCAACAACCAGCAATGCCGGAACGCGGAGAAGTACGGCAGTATCAACGCCCAACGATGGTGGGGCAAACCAGCGAATGCACGCCAATACCACAGCGGCCAGTGCGATAACGAGAACCGCAGCGTAGCGCTCCATCCATGAGACAACGATGCCGAGGCCGCGCGAAACAGCTTGCAAGCCGTGCCAGAAGCCAAGATAAACAGCGTCCACATTGGACCAGCGGAAGAAGTCGTGCCAGTTGCCTAGGAAGATGGCGGAGAAGTCGGCTGCGGTGAGCCTTCCTTGGTCCGACAAGGGCTCGCCGCCGGTGAAGATTCCGCCGCCTCCAGCCAACGCCGCGCCACCAGATGCTACCGGGCGTGCAACGTAGGCGATGGCGTAGATCACTCCGCCAACAATCAACGAAACTACGGCAAGCACCAAACCGCCCATGGTCGAGAAGCTGCCAGCATCGACCGAAAGTCCAAACCAGGTGACCTGAACCGTGGCCATTTGCAGAGCGCCGAGGATTGGATTGAGCAGGTAGTTGACTGCCAATTGCGGGGCGATGCCGAGGATGACGCTGCCCGCGGCCATGAAGCCCATGCCCCAGACCATTGTGGATGGGGATTCGTGTGCGTCTTTAGTGGCAGGGGTGAGCGGGCCAAGGAAGACTGCACTGGTGGCCTTGGCTCCGAGGAAGACCGTGCCCAGACTGACCGCCCAAGCGACCATGGCAGGAACGGCCCATCCGGCTTGCAGGGCTGCGGCGTAGAGCATCCATTTGCTGGCGAAGCCGCTCATGAGTGGAATGCCCATCATGCTGCCGACGCCGATCAGCCAGGACAATGTGGTCCGGGGCATCTTTTGCGCCAGACCGCCTAGCTGGTTCATGTCGCGGGTGCCAGCGGCGTGCTGGACAGAGCCTGCTGTGAGGAAGAGCCCGCCCTTGAAGAATCCGTGATTGAGGCAGTGAAGCAGACCGGCGGCGATGGCCAGCGGTGTGCCGATGCCGATGCCAAGCATCATGTAGCCGATCTGGCTGACAGTCGAAAAAGCCAACATGCGCTTCAGGTCCGTCTGGACCATGGCGTACATGACGCCGACGGCCATGGTGACGGTGCCGATCCAGACGAGGGACGCGTTGCCCCAGGCGAAGCCACCAGACTGCGGCCAAGCGCCGAAACTATGCATGCGGCAGGCAAGGTATACGCCAGCCTTTACGTAGCAAGCCGCGTGAAGCAAAGCGCTGACCGGAGTGGGCGCCGCCATGGCCTCGGGAATCCATGTATGCAAGGGAAATTGCACAGATTTGGCTACCAGCGACACCAGCATCAGAACAAAAACGCCGCCGGTGAAGGCGTGAGCGACTGCCGGATCGGTCCAGAGAGCGCTGCCGGTGCGGAAGTAGATCACCAGAATGGCCGCAAGCAAGCCATAGCCGGCTATGTGCGTCATCAGCAAAACTTTACGGGCGCCACGGACGGCTTCGCTGTTGGTATACCAGAAGCCGACCAAGCTGAAGGAGCAGAGTCCGACGAGTTCCCAGCAGAGATAGAAGAAGAAGAGGTTCGCGCTGAAAACCAACCCAACGAAGCCGGCAATGAAGACCAGCATTGTCGCGTAGAAGCGGGTGGCGGCTTTGTCGTGGGCCATGTAGCCGATGGAGTAGAGAAGAACAAAGGCTCCAAGGCCGGTTCCCATCAAGGCAAAGAGGACACTGAGCGCGTCGACGTGGAAGACGAGGGCCAGCGGGCCGTCCCAATTGAAGAGGTTCAGGTCGATCGCCTGTCCTGCCTGTACCGATCGTGTCGTCAGGGCAACGGCGATGACCGCCGGCAGACAGGCAAGAAAGGCCAGAATCCCCTTGTTCCGGGCTGAAAAAAGCCGCGCTGCCAGTAGCTGGAGCGCGGCGCCCAGAAGAAGCGAACAGGGCGCTATCAGGATTAAGGTTACTGCATTCATGCATTAAATAGTAGGTTCTCGAAGTTGCTCCTAGATGTGATGGACCTCACGTGCAGGGCAATCGTATTGCAATGCGAGACGGGAGAAGGGAGCGAAAATCAGAGCCGGGGATCGGGAGAAGTTGTGTGGAAAATGATGGTTAAACGGGCGACCAGTTGCGCCTGAATGAGGGGATAGTGGACACTACAGACATGGTGCGGTCCACTCCCCAGGTTGCGAGCATCTTAGTCTTTGCCTTGTTTTGTTTCCCGCCCTCTTCCACGGGACAAGGTCCAAAGAAGCCGAGTATCTTGAAGAATCTCTCCGTTCACCCGTATTTAGTAAATTGCTCACGCTTTCCCGGCCAGCCAGCACCCTCGAATGAGTTACGTACTTTGCTGGACCGTCAGGCCCGGTGGGACGATGCAGCGTTGCGCGACTCGAGTGGGTCGGGATCGCGCTTGCGCTTTGAGAAAATCGACGAGCAAGCGACACCGGGGGGGCGGGTGGCGGCGCGGTATCGCGTCTTTGCCGAGGGTGCTCCGCAGGATAGGGTTTTTTCTCTGCAAACCTGGCTGATCGACGATTCATTCTCGACCGATCCCCGCGATATCTATGTGAATGCGCAAGGTCTGGTGATGATTCGAAGACCTAAACCAGAAGAGGAGACAAGCCTGAGGGCAGGGGACGGCGAGCTTCATATCGTATCGGCGACTGAAAACTCCGAACCCCAGCGATTTGCCTTGGCCAGAAGCGATGGAAACGGAATGATCTTTGGCACTCTGGTCGCACATCCGGTGGAGGCATACGATCAGGGGTGCAAGATTGAGGTGAAAACCGCACAAGCAGGGTCAACGGCCGTGTTGATCAATGTTGACGGGTTCCCAGCGAAGACAAAGATTCCATTGGTTTTGAAATCCGAAGGCGCGGAAACAAGCGACACGATGGAAACCGACCAGGATGGTCATGCTGTGATGGCCGTTGTGCCGATTGTGCCGGGCAAGACACAGGGAACGCTCAAGGCGAGTGCGGAGGGTCGCAATTGCCTCCCGTCCGTCTTGTTGCCGTGGAGCGCCGCGGCGAAAGCGCCTGAAAAGACTCCAGAGCATTAAAGGCCAAGCCTCTCCTCGATACGCCATTGTCTCGCAATGGCTTATTTGACTGGCACCTGGATTAGAGCATTTTTGCTTTTACTGCAGACCTCTGTGCCCCATCCATTCAGCGTTTTTTTGCGGAATGGGTGGGAACCCTTCAAAATTCTGGTCTGCACATTTCCCGAAAATACTCTAGTCTCCCACCTTTTCGCCAGAAACCAAGGAGCGGGTTCTTCGACTAGTTGCGCTTGCTCAGGATGACAGAAAGATGGCGTACGGAGCGTCTCTTGTGACCCTGGCCGTTTATATCGGAACGTAGCTCACCCTCACGAGTTGGGCCGCTCCAAATGGCAGCCAACCACCTGGCTAAACTGGCCTTACTTTGCGGGCGCGCCGGCCTCGATGACGTGCAACTCCTTGCCGGGCTTGAAGCGTACGGCCTTGCCGGGAGTGATGCTGACCTCGGTGCCGGTGCGCGGATTGCGGCCGATGCCGGTTTTGCGGGCGCGGACGCTGAAGACGCCAAAGCCGCGCAGTTCAATGCGCTCGCCTGCGGTGAGAGCCTGCTTGAGGCCCTCGAAAACCGTGTCCACGGCCGCCTCGGCTTTGGCGCGGGAGAGGCCCGTGCGGTCAATCACGTGATGGACGATGTCCTGCTTAATCAATTGGGGATACCTCGCTTCAGCCTATCTAAGATGACTGTACTACGACCTACGGTAGTGATGCTACAGGTTTTAGAGGGTTCATGGAACCTATGGGCGCGAAAATCTTTGCAGGTTTGCTCTTTTTTTCTTCAGGAGAGATTTTGTCGAGGCTTGGGAAGGCAATCCACCGCAACGTGCCGCCGGGTCGCATGCCGTATATCGCGTACCGTATATTGAGAGTAGTTGCGCGATTCCATCAGGCGATCCGCAATGAATACCATCACCCCTATGAACTCAAAACCGAGGCTGCGGCGGCCCAGGGACGAGGAAAGTTATGTCGATTCAGAGCGATCGTTGGATCAGGGATCAGGCCATGCGGCACCGCATGATCGAGCCCTTCAGCGAGGAGCAGGTCTCTGCCGGCGTGATCTCCTACGGCCTTTCTTCGTATGGGTATGATCTTCGCGTCTCCGACGAGTTCAAGATTTTCACCAATGTGAACAGCGCCATCATCGACCCAAAGGCTTTTGATGAGCGGTCTTTTGTGACTGTCCAGGCAGCGTCGGTGATCATACCGCCGAATTCGTTTGCCTTGGCCCGTTCTGTAGAATACTTTCGTATCCCCAGAGAAATACTGACGATCTGCGTTGGGAAGTCAACCTATGCGCGTTGCGGCATTATTGTGAATGTGACGCCATTCGAGCCGGAGTGGGAGGGATTCGCAACACTGGAAATCTCTAACACCACGCCGCTACCGGCCAAGGTCTACGCCAACGAAGGGCTGTGCCAGATTTTGTTTTTCCGCTCCGATGAACCTTGCGAGGTGAGCTATGCCGACCGCAAGGGAAAATATCAGAATCAACGGGGAATTGTGCTTCCAAAGCTGTAAAGCATTTGGAGAGAACTCGGGTGCGCTGATCTTGGGAAAAATCGATGTTGTGTGGGATGCGGAGCTGGGCCCTCCGTACACACGGGGCCCAGTCCTCCTGCTTGTAGCCGGGAGGCGCTTGATGTGTTCGAACAGGAAGATTGAGCCGATTCGAGTCGGCGTGCTCACTGACGAGCCGCTGCGTCTGGAGGGTACTGCCAGCATTTTCGAGCATCGGCCAGGCGAGGGCTGCGCGTCGCTGCTACCGGTCTTCGGGAGCCTGGAGGAACTGCTGTCAGACTGCACGCTGGCATTCCTGGTGGTGGACCTGCATTCTTCTTCCTGCGGGGTTAAAATACTTGGGGCTATTCGCCGCAGGCGTCCCGGCTTGCGGCTGGTAGTAATCGGGCCGGAGGGAGACGAGCAACTGATCACGGATTCGATCGTTGCCGGCGCCCGCGCCTATCTCGATTTGAAGGCAAGCCCGCAGGTAGTTCGTCAAGCCGTCGAGGAGGTTACCAATGGCTCGATCTGGGCTCCGCGGCGGGTACTCTCGCAATTGATCGACCGCCTGCTTGGGGTTCCCGATACCAGCCTCACCAACACCCCACCTCACCTGACCGAGCGGGAGCGCCAGGTGCTCGATCTGATCCTCACGGCTCGTTCCAATCGCGAGATTGCCCATGAATTGGGCATCGAGGTGCGCACAGTCCAGGTCCACGTTGGCCGGTTGATGCGCAAGACCGGAGCGGAAAACCGGATCGATCTGCTTATGCGATCATCGAAGCCGGAGTTGCTTGAGGCCGCCGGAATTGTCGATCAGCGTGGCGTGGAACGCCGTCAATGCGATCGCCGCATCGCCTCCGTGGCCAAGAAGCGAAACGTTACTAATCAGTAAACATAGGTGGTTACTTATGTCTATACTTGTTAGGTAATCTTGCGAGGTCACCTCGTTTTCCACAATAGTGTCTACAGAAACAACGCAGATCTGGGGAAAGGAGTTCCCAGGCAGCATGTTTTCCATGAAGCCTGGGAACTCCTCTTTTTTTGTCATTCAAGACAACCCCGAGATTTCGCAGTAAGCTCTCCCCTCAGCCCCTCCCCCAATCTCTCCGTTCAGTTGACGTATCCAGACCGGCTTTTCAGGTCTGGTGTGCGCAAGATTGTGGATGCGCGGCCGGGCTGTATGTTGTAGCCTGTCTTGGGATAGCCTGGCGCGTGAGGTCGGCGGAGAGCCAGGATCTTGCTGGTTCGCTGCGGCCTTTGCTCCGTGATGCGCACACGGCGTGGCGCTGTTTCCCCGATCAGTCACATATGAATGAGCCAGCACGACTCAAATGGGACGACTCAACAACCCGCGCAGCCTCAGAGCCGCGGAGTGGAAAGGATCAGAATATGAAGAAGACACTTGCTTCGATCTGTCTGTGTTTCATCTTTTCATCGGCGGCCTTTGCAAGCTCCTCCAAGGAGGATCTGCAGTCGCGGATCGACGCCGCCAAAGTAGTTCTGGACCAGATTATGGGCGCTCAGGACAAGAGCATTCCCATGAATATCCTGGAGCAAGCCACCTGCGTCGGGGTGGTGCCGGGAATGATCAAGGGCGCGTTCGTTTTTGGCGGCCAGTATGGCCAGGGCGTGGTGACATGCCGCACGGGGCACGGCTGGAGCGCGCCGGTTTTCATTCGCATGGCGGGCGGGTCGTGGGGCCTGCAGATCGGCGGTCAGTCCACCGATCTGGTGCTGGTGGCAGTGAATGATCGCGGCTTCCAGGATCTATTGAAGAGCAAGTTCAAAATCGGCGGAGATGCCTCTGCCGCAGCAGGACCGGTTGGCCGCAGCGGTCAGGCCGCCACGGACTGGAAGATGAACGCCGAACTGCTCAGCTATTCGCGCAACAAGGGCCTGTTTGCCGGCATCGATCTGGACGGGACCAGCGTAAGCCAGAACCGCGAGGACACCGAACTCTACTATGGCCAGGAGCGCAACTTCGAGTCGATATTAAAGGGCAGTGTCGGTGTTCCTGAAGGCGCGGTTCCATTCGTAAGCGACGTAGCGCATTATTTTATCGAGGCCAAGAACCACAAGTAGCGGCAGGCAGAGGCGCAGAGGAGAGAGGGACGGTCCGGCGCGCGTCGGTCGTCCCTTTTTCGTTTTGCGCGAGAGAAACCGCAGCGGGGGACTAAACTTGAGGTTAGTCTTCCTTCATGCGAGAGAATCTCGAATTTTGGCTGGTATTAGCCGTGGCGCGCCCCCTGGGGTGGTTACCGCGCGGATTAGCGCGTCGTGTGGCCAATGGAATCGCCTGGAGCGTGTATCGTATTTTCGGGCGTCTTCGGCGCGTGGGGCAGCGCAATCTGGAGATGGCTCTGCCTGAGCTCACGGCAGAGGAGCGGGACCAGATCTTGCGCGGCGTCTTCCGGCATCTTGGCTGGCAGCTTGTCGAGTTCTGCCGTATGGCCCGCTACACGCGGGAGAGCACCAGCGATTGGATTCGCACCGACGGCCTGAACCATTACCGTGCCGCCAAGCTCCGTGGCAGAGGGGTTCTGGTGGTGACCGGACACCTGGGCGCATGGGAGCTTTCTAGCTTTTATCATTCGCTGATGGGCTATCCCATGAGCATGGTGATTCGCAGGCTCGATAACCGGCGGTTGGACAACTATGTCAACAGTATCCGTTGCATGCACGGCAACCGCGTGTTGCATAAGGATGACTTTGCGCGCGAACTGCTGAGCTCAATGCGCAAGGGAGAGACGGTTGGCATCCTGATGGATACGAACATGACGCCGCCACAGGGCGTCTTTGTGAAATTCTTTGGGCAGCAGGCCTGCACGGCATCGGGGCTGGCGCGCGTGGCGCTCAAGACTGGAGCGGCTGTGCTGCCGGGGTTCATGCTGTGGGAGCCGAAAGAGGGCCGCTACGTGCTGCGTTTTGGGCCGGAGCTGACCTTTGCTCGCAGTGGTAACGCGGAGGCGGATATCCTGGCTGCTACGCAGCGATGCACACAAGCGATTGAGACCTGGATTCGGCGCTATCCTGACCAGTGGCTGTGGATTCACCGGCGCTGGAAGACACGGCCGGAGGGCGAGCCGGGGCTGTATTGAGGAGAAAAGGATGACGCTGGGCGAACTGATCGAAGCACTGGGCGGCAAGCTGGTTGCGGGCAACTCGATGCAGGTGGTTGAGAGTGTGAACGCTGTTGAGTCGGCCAGCGTTGCGCAACTTGTCTTTGCCGAAGATGCGGCTTCGGCAGCCAAAGCGCTTGCGAGCAGCGCTGGAGCGGTTGTTTTGCGTGCCGGGTTCGTTGAGGTTAACTCGGCAGGCCAGGCCATAGTGGAAGCCGATCAGCCTCGCCTTTGGTTTGCGCGGGCGGCCAGGCTGCTTGCGCCCGCGCTACCCGCAGCCGGAATTCACCCATCCGCTGTCGTCGGTGCTAATGTCCAACTCGGCGAAGGTGTGAACATCGGCCCCTGCGCGGTGATCGGAGACAATGCCAGCATCGGCGCGGGAACGCGCATTGAGGCGAGTGCGGTGATCGGCGAGGGCGTGCGCATTGGCAGCGATTGCCGCATCTTTCCGCGCGCGGTGCTCTATCCCGGAACCACGCTGGGCAATCGCGTCATGGTTCACGCAGGCGCGGTGCTGGGCGCGGACGGTTTCGGCTATGTGCGCGACAAGGCTACTGGTGCTTACACCCAGTTTCCGCAGCAGGGAACGCTGGTGATTGAAGACGACGTGGAGATTGGCGCGAACACCACCATCGACCGTGGGGCCCTGAAGCGGACAAGGATCGGCCGAGGAACCAAGACGGATAACCTAGTCCACGTGGGGCATAACTGCGAGATTGGCGAAGACGTAATTCTGGTCACTGGGGTGGGCATCAGCGGCTCGTGCACCGTCGGCAATGGCGCGGTGATCGCTGGGCAAGTGGGGATTGGCGACCACGCGCACATTGGTCCCGGCGTGATTCTGGGCGGCCAGGCGGGCGTGCTGAGCGGCAAGACGGTTACAAACGAGGGCATGGGCGTCAAGCCGGGAACCGTGCTTTGGGGCACACCGGCTCGTCCGCTGATGCAGGTGTTACGCGAACAGGCCGTTCTCACCCGGTTGGCCAAGGGCTCTCGCAAGAAAGACAAGGAATAGCAAACAGAGAGAAGCAGCTATGGCCATCATCGTCGTGGGCGGAAGCATGCGTGGCGTTGGCAAGACTGCGCTGGTCTGCGGACTCATCGCCGCGCTGCCTGAGCTTCACTGGACGGCTGTGAAGATCACCACGCACGAGCATGGCAAGCCCGAGGCGATCTGGGAAGAGACTGAGCCGGGGCAGGGAAGTGACACTGCCCGTTATCTTGCCGCCGGAGCGTCGCGCGCTCTCTTGGTGACCGCTCCCAAGCGCGACTTTGCGCTCCTGCTCAGTAAGCTTGCTGCAAAGCTCGGGCCGGAAGCAAATGTCATCTTCGAGTCGAACCAAATTCTGGAGCACCTCAGGCCGAATCTTTGCCTGATAGTGGGGGGCTCAAAGGATGAGGCAGAGCGCAAGCCCTCCTTCGGTCTTGCAGCGCGTCACGCGGATGCGGTCGTGGTTCATGAGGCGGTGGATCGGATAGCAGGAGTTGACGGAAGTTCGAGACTCGTCTTCTGCCTTGCGAATCTGGAGATCGTGTCGCCGAAGATGGGAGTTGGCTGCGTGAGCGGCTCCACTGACTCATTTTTTTGCGGAAAATATCACAGGATCTTGACCAAAGTTACGTTCCTAACTTCCATTCTGAGCACAATTCACGTGCATTCAATGCGGCGCGCGATCGCACTTCCGATGATCGTGTTATTCGGCTGGTTGCTGATTGCGCCGATCCTTGCCCCGGCTACCGAATCAAGCCTCCCTGCTTGCTGACACAGACAGGGTAAACATCACTGCATGATGCAGGCGATGGAGCAGCTCAACGCCAAGGGATCGGGACTAGCGTCTATCGCATCGAAATGCCTTTGCCTACCGGATAAGATTGCGACGGTCCACTCTTCAAAATGGATACCCGAAGCCGGGGAGTAGCTCTACCTGGATGCTGTCTCTTAACCGGCATACCCGCCTCAAACCGAGTCCTGGTTTCGCATCTCGCTTCTTCGCAGCCATCAAAAGCGCGGACCTCCCTCTCCGCTCGCCTGACAGTAAATATCTTTCGGCTCTGCCAGGGATATTTACTGTCAGGCGAGTGACGGTAGGACTCTCGGCCTTCGGAGATCCAGTCGGCACGCCCGCGCACCTTGTTTCTGCAAAGATGTGGTTTTGTCCCAGGCCGATGGGCGGGAATGGCCGTTTCAATGCCGTATCCCCGTTCCACCGAGATCAACTCCTCGCTCTGAGAAGCTGGCGGATGCTACCCTGTTGATATCGTATCTTCGTCATCTTCATCCAGCCACATTTCGAGATTGACTGGAGCGATGTCACTTCAATCCGATGGTTAAATTGGGGTTGAAAATGTCATAGAGACAAGGTAACGTCAATGTTTACAATGTGGCCCCGTAGCTCAGGTGGATAGAGCAGCAGTTTCCTAAACTGCGTGTCGGAAGTTCGAGTCTTCCCGGGGTCACCAGCCTTTCTTCTGCTCTCCGGCCTCTTCCTGAGCCTCCAATCTTGATCGAGAGCGGTCATCTAAGCCGATTCAGCGAGATTGCCCTCACGCTTTGACTTTGCCCCCGTCTCTGGCTATAAAATGTTGATGTCACGGAAAACAGTTCCATGGCGTAACCGGCTGCTCCCCCGCGGAGCAGTGAAACCCATCACGGCAATCGCAAGGATGCTCGGGAAGGCGGTGAAACTCCGCCACTGCCCCGCAACTGTGAGCGCACCTGCCCAGCGGCCCGTTCTATCGGCCAGGGAAGGGAACCAGCCAAGGGACTTTCGTCTAAAGCGGAGGCTCCCACCTCAACCACTGCAGGTTGTCGCCGATGGGCGCGCCTGTGGGAAGGTGGCTGGATGAGGCGCAAGTCAGGAGACCGGTCCTAGCGCCCTCAACCCGCTTGCGTTCCGAGGGGAACGAAGGAGCCTTCATGCCCGATTCCGCGCAATTCTTTTATCGCAATTTTCTGCTGCGTGCGCTGCCGCGCGCATTCGCCTTTTTCTTGTTTATTACCGCTGTCGCGATCTCCCAGGCTGCCTCCATCCGTGGCGTTGTCACGGATGCCTCCGGTGCCAAAGTCAGCGGCGCGGACGTGGTTCTGATCAGTGGCGGCAAGCCCGTTGGCTCCGATGTCTCCAAGGCCGACGGCAGCTTTCAGATTCTCAGCGGTGTCGAAGGCCGCTTCTTTCTGGTCGTCTCAGCCAGCAGCTTCCGCCAGTTGGAGACGCCCGGCTTCTACGCCAGCAGGCTCGACTCGATCGAACGCAATATTGTCCTCGAACCAGAGTGGGTGCGCGAGTCCATCGTTGTCACACCGACCGGAACTCCCACGCCTCAGCCACAGACCGGTGCCGCCACCAGCGTAATTGGACCTGTCGACTTGGCCCTGCGCGACGACCTGACAAGTGCTCTGCGCCTGATGCCCGGCACATTCGTCGTCCAGAGCGGCCAGCTTGGCGCGCAAACGTCGCTGTTTATTCGCGGCGGCAATTCAAACGCAAATCAGGTTCTTTTGGACGGTGTCGACGCCGGCGATATTGGCGGACAATTCGACTTTGGCCCGCTCTCCACCACTGCTGTCGAGCGCGCCGAGGTCTATCGTGGACCAGACTCCAGCCTTTACGGCGCCGGTGCGGGTAGCGGCGTTCTCAGCATCACCACCCCGCGCGGCACCACGGCCTTTCCCTCTATTCTCTTGCAAGCCGATGGTGGCAATCTCTCCACCTCGCGCGAGGAATTGGAGGTTGCCGGTGCGCATAACAAGCTCGACTACCTCGGCGCTTTTAGTTGGCTTCAAACGGCCAACAATCTGCCCCTGAACGAGTACCACGTTGCCACCACGGCAGCCAACATCGGCTAGCAACTCAACGGGAGCACACAACTTCGCGCAACCTTGCACTATGGTATTGATGCCACCGGCTCGCCCAATGCCTGGGATTTCTACCACGTCGCCGACGATGCAACGCAAAAAGATCAGGATCTCTTTGCGAGTGCATCGATCGACAACCAGACCACGGCGTCGCTTCACAATCTGCTGCGCTATGGAGCGACACGCAAGCGCGAGCAATACCACCAATGGGCGCAGGAAGGCAGCGGGGATTTTGATGCTTATGGAGACAGTCTCGGCGAACTACTGACCATCACCGGGGCCAATGGTTATTCGGTCACCGGCCAGGCGATTTTGGACTTTGCAGGCACTTATCCCACAGAGTATCAATACGTAAATAACCGCGATCAACTCGTCTACCAAGGGGACTACAAAATCACTCCGCACCTGACCGCGCTCATCGGCTTTCATTATGAAGACGAACGCGGCGCCGAACCCGGCAGCACCAACCCGACGGTCGAACGCGCCAACTATGACTATCTCGCTTCCGTGCATGGGGATTTCAAGAACAGGTTCTTCTACACCCTGGGTGGCAGCCTTGAGCACTACGAACTCTTCGGTGTTCAGACTTCGCCGCGTGCCGGAGTTTCCTACTATGCTTTGCGCCCACGCGCTGGTATCTTCAGCGGAACCCGCATCCTGTTCAACTTTGGCGACGGAGTACGCGAACCAAGCATCGACAATCAGCTCGGTTCGCTCTACCAGTTTCTCGTCAATTGCAAGAGTAAATGCAGCAATGTCACTCCCCAGCAATTGAATATCAGTCCGTTGCAGGCTCCCGCCACAAGAACGTATGAAGGCGGAGTTGAGCAGGCCTTCCTCGGTGAGCACCTGATCTTTCGTGCCAGCTACTTTCATAACGAGTTCGGCAAGGAGATCGAGTCGGTTCCCGCCACGCTGCTGATCAACCTGTTTCCCAGCTTGACCCCCAAAGACCTGGGCCCCGATTACCCTTATAACGGACTGACGGTCAACACCGAGGCCTTTCGCGCCCAAGGCGCCGAATCCACAATCGAGAGCGGAATCGGCAAGAGCCTCTTCTTTCGCGGCGGCTATACCTACCTTGACAGCGTGGTGCAGCGCTCCTTTTCGAGCGACAATGCTGCCCTGATGGGTGGCTATGCACCCACCTACCCCAACGGCTGTGCGCTCGGTTCCTCAAACTGCATTCCCATTGGCGCCTATTCGCCGTTGGTAGGCGCGCGGCCCTTCAAGCGTGCGCCGCACAGCGGCTTCTTCACCGCGAGCTATTCGCAGCATAAGATGACTGCGGTCTTCACGTCTTCCTTTGCCAGCCGCAGCGACGACTCTACCTATCTGCTCGATGCCAACTTCGGGTCCACGCTACTGCTTCCCAATCGCAACCTAGACTGGGGCAACGCCAAGTTGGATCTGGGCGGAAGCTACAAGCTGCTCTCGTGGCTCAATGTCTATGGGCAGGCGGAAAACCTGACCGACAATCAACACATCGCCCCTATCGGCTATCCCAGTCTTCCCTTCAACATTCGGGCTGGCCTGCGTATCGAGTGGACCAAGGGCGGCAGTCGGTAATTGGTCTCCTGCATCCGCTGAAATGCGGAGCGCAATTAGCAGGGCTGCGGATGCGTCTTTGCCTCCGCAGCCCCTGCGTTTTGCAATGATTTTATAAATCAACCGCCCGTCAACGGAGCCCTACCAGTTGGGATCTTAGGGCAAACGACAGAAAAGAGAGAACCGATTAGAAAAATGGTTAAAAAGTGTTTCATATTATGAATGTTATATTTTTAATAGCAGGTTGATTTTCCGTTTGGAGTCCAAGTTTTGCACAATAATCATTGAAAACCATTAGCACCACAGATTAGAGTTGACGCATTACCCCATTCTTGCTGTGCTTGCGTTGCCCTGATGTCTTTGTTTCAGAGGTGTACTTATGAATTGCCCGAAGTGCCAATCCTCATCCGTTTCCGTTATTCCCGCCGAAATCCGTCTCTATCGCAACTGCCTCCGCACATTAAGCCACCCGCCAATGACGCCGTCACCCGACGTTGTGGTGTGCCTGGATTGCGGATGGTCCGAGTTCTCGATACCACGCTCCTGGCTCTCCGCCGGATGGCTACGTCCTATGCGGCCCCAGCCAGTACCAACCCCAGTATCTATGGCCTCAGCGAAGGTCGCGGTAATGGCTTCTTAGCGAGGCGTTGCCTCTCAAGAGATTGCATGTGGCGATTTCCTCAGGCCGCTCGGGCGGCCGAATGAATATTGTGCCGCAAAGCAACTGTCTTGGATTAACAAAAAGGCCTCCAGCCGAAGCTGGAGGCCTTTTTGTTCTTCCCCCAGCGACGAGTCCATGCCGCTGGGATGATCTTTAGAAGATTTTCTAGTACATTCCGTCCATGCCGCCGCCACCGTGGCCGCCGCCAGCCGGTGCGGACTTAGGCTCTGGAATCTCGACTACCAGAGCTTCAGTCGTCAGCAGCAGTCCTGCGATCGAGGCTGCATTCTGCAACGCCGTACGCGTGACCTTGGTTGGGTCGATGACGCCGGCCTTCACCAGATCTTCAAAGACCGAGGTCTGCGCGTTGTAGCCGTAGTGTGGATCCTTGGACTCAAGAACCTTGGCCACCACGACCGCGCCCTCTTCGCCGGCATTGGCAACGATCTGCCGCAGCGGCTCTTCGAGCGAGCGGCGAACGATCTGAGCGCCGATCTTCTCGTCGCCTTCGAGCGTCGCAATGAGCTTATCCACCGAGGGAATTGCGCGAACCAGCGCCACGCCGCCGCCGGGGACGATGCCTTCCTCGACTGCCGCACGCGTTGCATGCAGCGCATCCTCAACGCGAGCCTTCTTCTCCTTCAGCTCGGTCTCGGTTGCCGCGCCCACCTTGATGATGGCAACGCCGCCGACCAGCTTGGCCAACCGCTCTTGCAACTTCTCGCGGTCGTAGTCCGAGGTGGTCTTTTCAATCTGAGAACGGATCTCCTTGACGCGGCCTTCGATGTCCGAGGCCTTGCCGAAGCCGTCAACGATTGTCGTGTTGTCCTTGTCGATCGTGATGCGCTTGGCCTTGCCCAGATCCTCGAGTTTTACGCCTTCCAGCTTGATGCCCAGGTCCTCGGTAATGGCCTTGCCTCCGGTCAGGATGGCAATGTCGCCCAGGATCGCCTTGCGGCGGTCGCCGAAGCCTGGTGCCTTGACGGCAGCCACGTTCAGCGTTCCACGCAGCTTGTTCACGACCAGAGTTGCCAGTGCCTCGCCCTCGATATCCTCGGCGATGATCAACAGCGGCTTGCCGCCGCGGGCAACTTGCTCCAGCAGGGGCAGAATGTCCTTCATAGCGCTGATCTTCTTTTCGTAGATCAGAATGTAAGGCTCGTCCTGCACCACTTCGAGGCGCTCCGCGTCGGTGACGAAGTAGGGGCTCAAATAGCCGCGGTCAAACTGCATTCCGTCCACAGTCTCCAGGCCCGTGTGCATGGTTTTCGACTCTTCGATGGTGATGACGCCATCCTTGCCGACAACCTTGACTGCCTCGGCTATGATGTCGCCGATCTCCTGGTCGCCATTGGCCGAGATTGCGCCCACTTGGGCTACGGAACTCGGGTCAACGGGCTTTGAAAGTTCGCCAAGGGCTCCGCCGGTGGTCCACTTGCCGTCCTTGTCGCGGACGCCGATGATTGTGGCCACGGCCTTATCGATGCCACGCTTGAGGGCAGTCGGGTTCGCCCCGGCTGCAACCGTCTTCACGCCTTCACGGAAGATGGATTGTGCCAGAACGGTTGCGGTCGTGGTGCCGTCGCCGGCCACGTCGCTCGTCTTCGATGCAACCTCGCGGACCAGTTGCGCGCCCACGTTTTCCATCGGATCCTTCAGCTCGATCTCTTTGGCTACCGTCACGCCGTCCTTGGTGATGGTCGGCGAACCGAACTTCTTCTCGATGACAACGTTGCGGCCCTTGGGCCCGAGTGTCGCCTTTACCGCGTCCGCCAGCGTATTGACGCCGCGCAGGATCGCCTGACGGGAATCTTCACCGTGCAAAATCTGCTTTGCCATTTTTGTTTCTCTCCTAATTCAGCTCTTAGCTTCTAGCTTTTAGCTATTAGCTAAAGCCTTCGTTGTAAGGTTCAGATCCATTCCGCCTGCCGTAGCTAAAAGCTAAGAGCTATTAGCTAAAAGCTCGGAGCCTACTTCTTGACGATGCCGAGGACTTCTTCCTCGCGCATAATCAAAAACTCCTCGCCGTCGATCTTGATCTCGGTGCCGGAGTACTTGCCGAAGAGGATCTTGTCGCCCGACTTCACGTCCAGGGGAAATACCTTGCCCTCATCGTTGGACTTGCCCTTGCCCACGGCGATCACTTCGCCTTCCTGGGGCTTCTCTTTGGCGCTGTCGGGGATGATGATGCCCCCGCGAACGGTTTCGCCCTCTTCCAGGCGGCGGACGAGGATGCGATCATGAAGCGGTGTAAACGTCGTCGCTACGGATGTCGATGCCATTGTGTTGCTTCTCCTTGGTTGTCCATTCAAGATTTGCGGACCGAGCAATGCCCAGCCGCGGGGTTGGGGATTATTACTCCAGAAAAAACCTCGGAATTGTGCTCTCGGCTCCACTTTCCAGAGCGTTCGAGCAGGTTGAGTAGATCTGCAAGCCGTGTGCTAGCACTCTCACCTTCCAATTGCTAACGATAGGCAAGTGCTATCCAATTTGTCAAGAGGCTTTTGATAAAGTTGAGCGTAATTCGCTCATGTATTCATGCTTTTCTGTTGGCAGGTCCGAAACGGGACGTTTGGGGCAGTACTGTATGAGCGGCTGCGGCGATTCGTCCGGCGAACCTGGTGGCCCGGCCTGCAACCCTTTTCGTAAGGCACGGCATGGACTCGCTCGCGCCCTATACGACGCTATAGAATAGCTTTCATGCTTTTCCGTTCCCAGCTTCGTTTCAGTATTGTCACGGCCTCGCTTGGCCTAGTCCTCATTTCGCTCTCTGCTGGCGCACAGTCTACCAATCGCGGTCGCAAGTACAAGGCGCCCCTGTCTACTGCGCGCATTGAGGTCACCGTCCTGCGCGACGTGAATGGCAAGCCCATCGAGAATGCCGCAGTCGTCTTCCACCCCATCGCGGGCGAGGTGAGCAAGGGCAACATGGAGCTGAAGACCAACGAAGATGGCAAGACCATCATCGATGTGCTGCCCATGGGCGACACGGTGCGGCTACAGATCATTGCCAAAGGCTTCCAGACCTATGGAGAAGACTTCAAGGTCGACAAGGCCGAGATGGCGCTTGAGATCCGCTTGAAGCGGCCCGGCGAGCAATACTCCATCTACAAGGATCACGGCCAATCGAATGACGCCGGGAAGAATCCGCATAGCGAGAAGCAAACAGATCCGGCTTCTGGAGCAGGGAAGGACGACAGCAAGACCGGCGCTTCCTCGGATGCACCCGCCAATCCAGACTCAAAAGACAAGCCCGCCGCCCAACCCGATTCACAGCCAAGCCAATCTCAGCCGCCGAAGTAAAGCTGTGCACGCGCTAGTTGTGCGACTTTCCGAATTCGGTTTTGTATCAGGGCACGACTTCAGTCGTGCCGAAAGAGGGCCAGAAAACAACGGCTTTAGCCCCTGTGGGGTGCAATTCAGCCTGCTGGGCATTTCTTGAAATGCGCCGAATGTTGTCATTCTCTACCTGTTCGGAACACTTCTTGGGAAGTTACGGCGCAGGATTTTTAAAGAGTGAGCTGGCTAGGCGCAGGTTCAAGCCTGCGCCTTTGTAAACAAGGTCATGTCAACCCAACCACTCCTCGGCAAATCGGCATTGGTCACCGGTGGCGCGCGACGCGTAGGCCGCGGAATTGCTCTTGCCCTGGCTCAGGCCGGGTCGGACGTGGCCATCACCTTCCGCAGCTCCCGCGCAGAAGCCGCTGAAACCGCTCGCGAGATCGAGAGCCTCGGCCGCCGCGCGCTCGCTCTCGAATGCGATGTGCGTTCCGAGGTCTCGGTACGCGCTGCCGTCGCAGCCACCGTTGGCCATTTCGCTCGGCTCGATCTCGTCGTCAGCAACGCCGCAGTCTTTGAATCTGCGTCGCTCGAATCGCTCACTCTCGGTCAGTGGGACGCTGTCTTCGAGACCAATGCGCGCGGACCTTTTCTTGTTGCCCGCGAGGCGCTCGTTTATCTGCGCCAGGCCGAGGGCCGCATCATCAATATTGGTTCGCTTGGGGGCATCAAAGCCTGGGCGAGTCACGCGCACTACTGCGGATCGAAGGCTGCGGTCCACATGCTCACTCAATCCATGGCGAAAGCTTTTGCTCCTGAGGTCAGTGTCAACTGCGTCGCTCCTGGTTGGATCGAACTCGAAGGAAGCGATGCCAGCCAGGCCGCGCACTTTGCCCTCAAGACTCCTATGCGGCGCAACGGGAGCGTCGAAGACGTGGCTCAAGCGGTCCTATTCTTTGCCGCGGGGCCGCACTTCATCACCGGCCAGATCTTGACCGTCGATGGCGGGCTGGGGCTCTAAAAGTAACCCAGTCAGAGCCGGTAGATCTGGAAGATTATCGATGAGGGCTGCCGCCTACTGCTTCTCTGCCTTAATGTTTGCACCTGTGATAATCTTCGCTTCTGATTTCGTGCCCACTGGTTCAGCCTTGAGCTCCTCATTGCCCGTGAATCTGGCGGAGGAAGCCAGTGCATAGATACTGAATTGCTCGCCGTTTCCGGCAACAGCGGTTTCGAATCGAGCGACGCCTTCCCATTCGCTCTTACCTTTGTCAACGGGGCCAATACGATTCGCAGCAGGCTGGACGAACCAGTAGGGGGAGTTCAATGGCTTGACGACGAGGTAGACGTTATCCTTCCAATGCGTGACCGTTCCCTTGACTTGGACTTGATACGAGGTCTCGCCATCAGGTTGGGCTTCAGGGGCAGCCGTCTCGATCTCTGTCACAGTCAGACCGACTTCGGGCTTCGGGCTCCCAAAGAATAGCGCCGCAAAGACCAGTGCAGCAACGCCAAATGTAAGAACGACCCAGGAGGTCTTCCCGAGCTTGGGCCAGCCTCTTTGCTTCCGGATCATTCCAATGAGAAGAGGGACAAGTACTCCGGTAAGAACCGAGCCAACCACATTCAATAAAAAGCCGGGCAGGTTTGAATCATCCATGGAGAACCTCACCTTTCTCTCCGTAGAGTCTTCGGATCAATCGTCCGCATGCGCCATCAACTGTGTTGCAGTTGCGATGCGCATAAGAACGTAGCGTACAGGCGGTGATATGGCTTCAAAAGGTTCCTCGCCCTCGGCGAAGCCATCATACACTTATCGCGCGAAGAGGCGCTTCAGGAAGCCTGACCTTGCTGATTTGGGTGTCTCATGGCCAGGTTCATTGGGCTCGGTCTTGCGGGGCACGGCGGCGTGCCGCTTGGCGTGAAACTTCAGCGGCACGCGCTCCCAAAGCCCTACCGCCTCGGGCTGTTGGGGCCACGGTGCTCCTTCCACGGCGACTTGCGGATTGGTAACACACAGCCTTCGCGCTGTCTCTTCGCCGGCACGCTTGGCCACGTAGTTATAGGCCTTCTTCAAATGCGGCGCCCGCCATTGGGTGTTGTGCGCGTCGGTGGACAGAAAGTGAATCCAGTTGCGCCCCAGCAGTTCATTGGAGAAGGTCTCGGCCATCTTCCCAAATCGCCCATACAAAGAACCGGCTGTCACCTGGATCAGGCTCCCCTTGCGAACCCATTCCGCTAGTATTTCGGGCTGTAGCAGCACCGCCGGACACCGTTCCGGATGGGTGATGACAAGCGTATATCCGGCCGTTTGCAGCATCTGCATGGCATCGTTGAGCTGCGGCGGAATCGCAGAATTAGGGAATTCGATAAGCAGGTAGCCTTTGCCGTTGATCGAGTAGCGCAGGGGGTTGGCTATCGCCTCGTATACGTTTTCCGCGTTCATATGGAAGTCGCATCCCAGGCTTAGTTCGATCTGGCCATTCAGGTGCCCGCGCAACTCCTGGTAGCGTTCATTGATAAGCGCGGCATCATAGGGATAGCGTTTGCTGGCGTGCGGGGTGCAGACAATATGGGTGATGCCGTCCGCTACGGCCTCGTGGGCCATAGCGAGTGAGGTGTCAAGATCGGGCGATCCGTCGTCCACACCGTAGATGAAGTGGTTGTGGATATCAATCATGCCGTGCCAGCTTCCATCTCCACCGCAGAAACTTTAATGGGTTGCCAGCGCCTCAATCATCGAGGCAAAGATCTTCCAGCCGTCTTCCGATCCCAGAATCAGTTCGCTTGACCGGTCCGGATGCGGCATCATTCCGAGGACATTTCTCTTGGCGTTAAGAATCCCTGCGATGTTGCTCAATGAGCCATTCGGGTTCGCCTCTGCGGTGATCTCCCCGCTTGTTGAGGCGTACCGGAAGGCGATCCGGTCCTCGGCTTCGAGCCGATGCAGCTCTTCCGGCTCACAGAAGTAGTTACCTTCCATGTGGCCAATGGGGAGCTGAAGCACATGGCCCTTTACAAGCTGATTCGTAAAGGGACTGTTGGTGGTCTCGACGCGAAGATGAACCTGTTTGCAGATGTACTTCAGCCCGGCATTGCGCATCAGCGCGCCCGGCAGCAGGCCAGACTCGGTGAGGATCTGAAAGCCGTTGCAGATGCCTGCCACAAGGCCCCCGCCGTCGGCAAAGCGCTTCACCGCCTGCATTACGGGCGAAAACCGCGCAATCGCTCCGGTGCGCAGGTAGTCTCCGTAGGCGAAGCCGCCGGGAACCAGCACAGCATCGACGCCCTGCAGGTCTTCGGAGTCGTGCCAGAGAAAGGTGACAGGCTGATGAGCCACTTCGGCAATCACGTTGTAGGTGTCGTGGTCGCAGTTGGAGCCAGGAAAGACAAGTACCCCGAATTTCATGCTTCTAGGGTATCAGCTTTCGGTGGCCGGAAAGACTCCCTGCACGCTTCGTGGAGTAGCTGCCTTGCCAACAGCCGCCAATGGTATACTCACAAGGTCAGGCGCGTGCCCGCGCCGCATCTTTCACTATCACTGAGGTTCACATGTCCGGCCATTCAAAATGGGCCACAATCAAGCACAAGAAGGGCGCGCTGGATGCCAAGCGCGGCAAGATATTCACCCGCCTGCTCAAGGAAATAGCGGTCGCCGCAAAGGGCGGCGGCAATCCTGACACCAATGCCCGGCTGCGCACCGCCGTCGCTGCGGCCAAGGCCGAGAACATGCCGCAAGATAACATCAAGCGCGCCATACAGCGCGGCACAGGCGAACTTGAAGGCGTCAGCTATGAAGAAATTTCCTTTGAGGGCTACGGTCCCGGCGGTGTAGCAGTCATTGTCGATGTGCTGACTGACAACCGTAACCGCGCGGTGAGCGAGATTCGCCATGCCTTCTCAAAGAACGGCGGAAATCTGGGCGAGTCCGGCTCAGTCCGCTTTATGTTCTCCAAAAAAGGCCTCATCGCAGTCGAAAAAGACGCAGCCACAGAAGAGCAGTTGATGGACATCGTGCTCGAACATGGCGGCGAAGACCTGAACGACGAAGGCGACACCTGGGAGATTGTGACCGAGCCAGCCGCGCACGAGGCCGTTGCCTCCGCAGTCAAGGCTGCCGGTATTCCCACGGTCATGAGCGAAGTCACAATGGTCGCCTCCACCTACACCAAGCTGGAAGGCAAAGAGGCAAATCAGATGCTCCGCCTGCTTGAGGTTCTGGAAGAGTGCGACGACGCCCAGAACGTCTATTCGAACTTTGATATGGACGAAGCGCAGATGGAAGCGGCGGCCGGCTAGAGCTAGTTACGATAGGCGCTCGAAGGGCCGCCGATCGAGGCGGCCTTTTTATGGAAATCAGAAGTTCTTGAGAGAAGGGAATAACGTTGATACCAATTACAAAGCTCTTTGCGTTTGTCTTGATGGCGGGAACCCTCATGGCTGGAATGGGCATTGCTGCCGCTGAAATGCCAGACGGCGTAGGGGGCACGGGTGGTGAGCCAATTCTGACCGGGGATAAGGTCACGAAACTGCCCATTCTGAGCCCCGTAGCTCGGGTTCGCGAAAACAGGAGTTGGGAGTATGGTCCCTTTGTGAACTACGGCACTGGCGTTGGCGACCGTTCGGATTTCAAGTTCCTCTGGGCCGGCTTTCAATTGTCGAAGCCTTTAAGCCCGGTCGTTCACGCCGGCATCCTATCTGGCCAGTTTGAATTTGGCGGCAACATCATGCCCCTCTGGCAGGCTTACACGCCGGCTCCGCACCTGCAGGCTGTTCCTTGTATCGGACCGGGTGGGCAAGTCGGGAGCTGCATACTTCCTTTCGGCGGTGGCACATTTCGCGGCGTCAGCCTTACCCCGGTCATCTTGCGCTGGAACTTTCTCACCAAATCGAAGCGCTTTCAACCGTGGTTTCAGGGTGCGGGTGGTCTCGTCTACACCACCCACAAATTTCCGCCGAACTTCCAGAGCTCTCCAGGGATCGACGGTGGAACCTGTGTGTGGAACTTCTCGCCCCAAGGCGGCGTCGGTGCCCACTACTTCATCCGTCCCAAACGGTCGATAGATCTGGGGGTGAACGCTGTTCACATCTCCTCGGCCTCGCTGGGAGACCGCAATCCCGGCGTCAACGCGAGCATGCAGTTCCAGGTAGGCTATACCTTTTGGAAGTAACTTAAACATTTCTGAACAACCCGGCATCGTCCGGCGGCGCGCCAAAGTTGCCGGTCTGGTGCTGGAATGAAAGAGACGATGAGCGGACCTCTGGTCGAGTGTGTTCCAAACTTCTCCGAGGGCAGGGATGCCCGGCGGGTCGAGGCAATTGTGGCCGCGATGCGCGTTGAAGGGGTGTCTCTGCTCGACTGTTCCCTGGATGCAGACCACAATCGCTCGGTGGTCACAATTGTCGGGGATCCTGCGGCGGTGGTCGAGTCCGCCGTGCGCGGCGCGGGCAAGGCCGCCGAACTGATCGACCTGACCCGCCAGCAAGGGGTTCATCCTCGCATCGGTGCGGCTGACGTCATCCCGTTTGTCCCCTTCTCTGGCATCAAGCTGGAGCAGTGCGCGTTACTGGCCCGGCAGGCAGGGCTGGAGATCTGGCGTCGCTTCAATGTGCCAGTCTTTTTTTACGAGGCGGCTGCAGCGAGACCAGACCGGGCCAATCTTGAAGAAGTGCGCCGCGGTCAGTTCGAGGGCTTGCGCGAGGCGGCCGGAAAGGACTCCTCCCGCCGTCCCGACATTGGTGGGCCAGCCCTGCATCCCACAGCAGGCGCTTGCGCGGTCGGCGCGCGCAAGTTCCTTGTGGCCTATAACATCTACTTCAATTCGTCCGATGTTGCCATGGTGCGGGCAATAGCCCGTGAGATTCGCGCCGCTTCAGGCGGGCTCAAAGGCGTCAAGGCCCTTGGGGTGCTCGTACAGGGCCGGGCACAGCTCACAATGAACATCACAGACTTTGAGGTCACGCCAATTTCTCAGGTCTTCCGCGCCGTCTCTGCTTTGGCACTGCGCCACAAGGCTACGCCCGTTGAGGGCGAGATCATCGGCCTGCTCCCCGAGGCCGCCTGTGAGCGGGAGAGCGAGTGGATGCGTCAATTGGCTGGGTTCGATGAAGATACCAAGATCCTAGAGCGTCGCCTCGCGGCTCCTTTGGCATGGCCGGGAATGACAGGCGCGGCTCCTCAGCTTGATATGCGTATCGGCAACGCGCCCAACAGGTAAAATGAGAGTCAAACAGTTACGGCGTTCTTTTTGTAATCGAGTGGAAGATGCCTCAGGGTCTCAAGTCGCTTTCCGCCGATCGATCCGGCAACAGCCGTGGCTGTGGAGGATGAATTCATTGAAAGTTTTGCTGAAAGTTTCAATTCCGGCTCTATTGTTCGCTGCGGCTGTCTCTGCGCCGGCGGCACAGTTGTCCACCGATGCCCGTAATGCCATTCCGCGTGACGTGCAGCAGTTGGTGACAATCGACTACCACACAATGGAGAACTCGACTGCGGCTTTGGATCTGCGCGCCCGTGTCATGCCGCCCGAACTGAAGCGATTTGAAGAGGCACTGGAAAAATCGGGCCTCAACGAAAACCACGATGTCGACCAGTTAGCCTTTGCCCTCTTCCGTCCCAAGGACAGTGAAGACCAGTTGGATACGGTCGGCATAGCGCAGGGCCAGTTTTCCCTGCAAGACATCCTCGCCAACTTCCGCAAACAGAAGGTGAAGGCCACTCTGGTGCGCACCAACAAGCTCTATCCGCTGGCCAAGACCAGCATGGTGGTCTGCTTTGTCGATGCATCGACTATGATCTTCGGCGACCCCGATGCGGTTGGCAAGGCTCTCGATGCCCGCGATGGCATTTCGCCTAGCCTGCTCAACAATACGACCATGATGGAGGCGATGAAGGCCGTAGACTCAGAGCCTCTGTGGAGCATCCTCGACAAGAAAGGCACTCAGACCATGATGGGCCAGATCATG
>Ga0181520_10003661_pt1 | contig 26731 bp, 22 predicted proteins | sample PEATcosm2014_Bin_29_FD_132451 | JGI IMG/M metagenome (GOLD analysis project Ga0181520, IMG submission 132451) | Peatland microbial communities from MTU Mesocosm Facility, Houghton, MI, USA - PEATcosm2014_Bin02_30_metaG | ecosystem: Environmental > Terrestrial > Soil > Wetlands > Peat | place...
AAAGTCGTCAATCTGCTCAATGTCGATGTGCCTGCCTCCGAACCGCAGATTCTGCTGAAGGTGAAATTTATCAGCGTCGACCGGACCAAGGCGTCATCCTTTGGCGTCAATTTCTACAACCTGGGCGCGGGGAACTTTATTGGAGGGGTTTCAACAACACAGTTCTCGCCGCCGGGGATCACCTTTGCTGGTTCAGCATCATCCCTCACCACCACAGTGTCCAACGAACTCGGGATGAATCTTTCCGCCTTCTATCCAGGCCTTGGCTTGGGTGCAACCATTATGGCCGAAGAGACCAGAACCGGGTCGCAGGTTCTGGCCGAACCGAACCTTCTGGCGGCCAACGGCAAAGAAGCCAGCTTTCTGGCTGGTGGCGAATTTCCCTATCCGACGGTTCAGGGCGGCACTGTCGGCTCGGCAACGGCGGTTACCATCGCGTTCAAGGAGTATGGAATTCGCTTGAATTTCCTTCCCACCATTACTCCCCGCGGAACGATCCGCCTTCAGGTGGCTCCGGAAGTCAGTGCTCTAGACTTTTCAGATGAGGTGGAAGTCTCGGGATTTGTGGTGCCCGCCATCACCGTCAGGAAGGTGAATACCGAAGTTGAATTGGCCGAAGGTCAGAGTTTCGTCATCGGTGGGCTGCTGAACAACACGGAATCCGAAACCTTCATGAAGATTCCGTTTCTGGGTGACATTCCAGTACTAGGCAAGTTCTTCCAGTCGATACAGAAGACCAAGGCTAATAACGAACTGATTGTGATTGTGACTCCGGAGATTGTGGCGCCCATTCCGGCCGGGGATCCGCTGCCTTCGCTAAAGTTTCCTGCCAAGTTCCTTCCGCCCAACTCCGGTATACCGATGAATAATCCGGATGCTAAAACCGCAGCCAACACCCCACCCCCAGCGCCGCCATCGATGCCGGTCGAGAAGTTGATCGATAGCATGAAGCCGGAGGTGCCGCTGGTGATTGAAGGAGGCGCGGGCACATTTGGCTCGGGAGGGGCGTTGCCAGTCGGCAATACACCAACTGTTCCCTCACAACAACCGTAACGAAGTATCCGGCTGCCCCTATGCGGGCAGCCGGCCATCTTCAGAAGAGATCGCAGAGAACTCTGCGGCTACAGACGAGAGGATCGGAGACAACCGGATGAGTCCGTTCCGCTGGATCGCGTCGGGGCTGCGGAATTGCTTCTCATTACATCGCCACGCCCCCCAGGATTTTCGTCTGCGGGTTTCAAACCAGACACGCAATACGGTGCTCGCAACTTCGATGGAGGTGGCGAACACCAGTTCAAAGCGCAGGAAAGGCCTGCTGGGACGCGAGGGTCTTTCTATCGGAGAGGGGTTGTGGATTCGCCCTTGTGAATCCGTGCATACCTTCTGGATGCGGTTCCCCATCGATCTGGTCTATTTGGACAGCAAGAATCAAATCAGGAAGGTTGTGAGCGAGGTTCGTCCATGGCGGCTGTCGGGCTGTCTCCGGGCCCACTCCGTTTTAGAACTGCCGTCAGGCACGATCCGAGAAACTCAGACACAACCTGGAGATATTTTGGAGTTCTCGGCTGCTTCTTCGGGGAATTGAGCGCATAATATCCCCGGATTTTCATGCCCACTCGCATCGTGAATCGAACTATCACGACGTGAGTGCGAGCGGCGCTTCATCCGATTCTGCGGACACCAAGAGCTGAACAATTCTTGGACCGCGCTTCACATAAATCCACAGATAGAATATGGCCATGAGCAAGAGGATGAGCGGGGCTGAAAAGACCTGCATCGCTGTCGGGATCTGCGCGGAAAGCGCCGATGACGCAGGGAGCAGGCGATGCATGAGACCGAGGAGAGCTATCCAGGAGATGTCTCCGGTCAACACGAATCCCGCGGTATTCAGCAGCAAGGCGAGCCACCCGATCACGCCGCCCTCGGCCCAAAGCATGGCGCAAGCGGGAACCGTAAGCAGAAGCAGCTTGGCGTCGTATTGATGATGATAGACAGGCAGCATGGAAAGAGCCGCAATTGCCGCCAGCGCCACCCAAGTTCTTGCAGCGGAGGATCGGGATCGCAGAGTGACCAACACCCATGCGAGCAGGAGTGGCCCACAAATAAGGTAGGTGACCAGATTGTAGATGCGCGGTTCGGACCAGAAGGCGCTGACAGCAGTTTGCAGATTGATCATCATGCCGAGACCCCTAAAGCCCATGGAAGCGAGTCTTGGATCAGTTTGACTGCCGTGTGCCGAAAATGCCAAGAGATTGGAGTGAAGCTCCTGCATCCAGCGCGGCGATACTTGCCATACCCACAGGACTCCTGGCAGACTCAGCGCAACTGCGGCCAGGAGGGTTTGCAATGCGCGTTTGCGGTAAACTCCGCCCGCCAATAAGAAATAGAGCCACACGAGGCCCGCATCCTGCGGCTTGATTGCCAGGCTGATAGCCAGACAAAGTATGCCTGCCGGGACAAACCGCCTGCGAAGAAAGCACCAGACGGCCACCATGCTAAGGCCTATGGCAAATCCGGCCATGTTGCCAAGAACCATAAGCAATTCGCTGTTGGCAAGCAAAAAGCCGATGAGAGCGCCAGAGATCACAGGCGCCCAGTTGGCCCCAAGATCCCACATCAGGACGGCGCCAAGGATAAGGCTGCCAGCCATAAGCGCCACCCATAGCAGGTGCGCCAGCCCCCACGGCAACGCAGCGAAGGGGAGGGTAAATAAAAATGCGGCCGGCAAGTATAAATACCGCGCAAAATGGTTAGCGTTGGCAATATCTCCGGGGAGTTCTCCTCCTTCCGCCCGAGCTATGCGTAGAACCTGGCTTTCGTCATAAGGATCGCAATTCTGCATAAGGCACCGGGCGGGGTAGTAATTCACTCGAAAATCCACCATTGCGACAGACGACGAATTCGCCAGGACAGTTCCCAGAAGCACGAACGCCGCGCTTCCCAGCAGCACCAAATACAGCCCATCTAGCCTTGCCTTACTCATCTTGCGTTTCTTTCTGCCTTCTCTTCGAGTACCGTTCCGAGTCTTGCAATCAGTCAGTCAATTTTCGGTCAGCCAAGATCACGGCGCCGGGATCACGCCTTACATAAATCCACAGATAGAATATGCCCATCACCAGCAAGATGAGTGGAATGGGAAAAATTTGCGCACCTATCAGCATCTTACTGGTGAGCGCGTTTGCGGGAAGGGGCAGTTTACCGATAACGCTAAAGAAAATTGCCCACGGAATATCCCCGGTCAGGACAAACCCCGCCACTGTCACAGCGAGCGCCAGACGCCCGATGCGGCCTCCTTCAGCCCATAGAATGGCGCAGGCGGGCACGGTGAGCAGCAAGAGTTTGGTGTCTTGTTGCCGATGATAGACGGGCAGCATAGTTAGAGCCGCGATCGCGGCCAGCGCCAGCCGCGCTCGAGCCGGAGAGGAACGAGATCGCAGAGTGGCGAGCATCCACCCGAGGATGAGCGGTGCGCATATAAGATAGCTGGCCGTATTGTAGACACGCGGGTTGTCCCAGAACACACCGATGATGGATTGCAGGCTGACCAGCATGCCCAGGCCGTGTGCGCCCGACGAGGTTAGTCCAGGATCGTTCAAATTGCCGAGTGCCGCGTACTCCACAATATTGGAGTGCAGTTCCTGCATCCAGAGCGGCGCGACACGCCAGACCCACAGGACTGCGGGCAGACTTATCGCCAACGTTACCAGCAGAGTTTGCCATGCGCGCTTGCGGTAAACTCCTCCGGCCAACAAGAAAAAAAGCCAGACCAGGCCCGCGTCGTGCGGCTTGGTTGCGAGGCTGATCGCGAGACAGAGAACACCGACCGCAGCGAACCTGTCGCGAAGGAAACACCAGACAGCAACAATGCAAAGACTGATGGCAATCCCGGCCATGTTGCCGGTTATCACCAGCAATTCGCTGTTGGCAAGAAGGAAACCGACGAGGAGCCCGGAAATGATCGGCGCGTGGTCCGCCCCAAGGCTCCAAATCAAAAAAGACGCAAAGATCAGGCTCCCGGCGATAAGCGCCATCCATAGCAAGTGCGCCGGCCCCCACGGCAACAGCGCGAAGGGTACCGAGAAAGAAAACGCAGTTGGAAGATATATATACCGCATGATTTGGCGGGCCTTCGCGACATCCTCGGGGCGGCCTCCTTGATCTGCCGCGGAGAAGCGCAACAACTCGCCTTCGTTATAGGGATCGCAGTGTTGCACAAGGCATCGGGCGGGGTAATAAAGCACTCTGAAATCCACCATCTGGATAGGGGAGGTGCTGGCCAGAATGGCGCCCAGCGAGAAAAACACCACGCAGCCCAGCGCCAGCATGTACAAACCGTCGAGACGCTCCTTGGTCATCTTGAGCCTCTCACGGTATTGAGAAAAACGCACGAGCTCGGAATCCTTTTCCTGAATGGACTATTCAGAGGTATGCCAGAATCGAGCCGCTCCGGCGCAATTGGGACTCCCTCGGAGCTTCCAGACTCAGCTGGCACGGCGAGAGTAGAACAGCGCCGCACGTAGACCCACAGATAGAAAACGCCCATGGCCAGCAGAGTGAGGGGGACTGGAAAGACCAGTCCACTTGCCACCATCCGGCCGGCCGTTCCCGCCGCCGGCAAGTGCAGGGTGCGGATGAGACTGAGGAAGATTACCCACGGAAGATCTCCGGTCACGACGAACCCTGCCGCAGTAAGCAGCGGCGCGAGCCAGCCGATCAAGCCTCCCTCAGCCCAGAGCATGGCGCAAGCGGGAACAGTGAGCATCAATAGCTTGGCGTCATATATCCGATGATAGACGGGCAGCATGGCAAGAGGCGCAATGGCCGCGAGCGCCAGCCACGCTCTCTCCGGCGAGAAGCGGGAACGCAGTGTAACGAACGCCCATAGGAGCAGCGGTGGCGCGCAAATAAGATAGGTGACCGGATTGTAAATACGAGGATCGTCTCGGAAGACGCTGACGACCGTTTGCAGGCTGATTATCATCCCGAGGGTATGTGCTCCCATGGAAGTTGGACCTGGGTCGTTGAGATCGCCGCGTGCGGAAGTGGCAAGTAGATTGGAGTGCAGTTCCTGGGGCCATTGCGGCGCAACGTTGGAGACCAATAGTACGGCCGGCAGCGCCAGCACAAGAGTCACCAACAGGGTTTGCAGAGCCCGCTTTCGATAGACACCGCCCGCCAGCAAAAAGTAAAGCCATACTGGACCCGCGTCATGAGGCTTGGCTGCGAGGCTGATCGCTAGGCAAAGAACTCCGACCAAAACAAAGCGGGGCTTCAGGAAGCACCAAACGGCGATCACGCAGAGGCTCACAACAATCCCGGCGGAATTGCCAATAATTACGAGCACCTCGCTGTTGGCGAGCATGAAGCCGATCAGCAAGCCAGAAATTGCCGGCGCATAGTTCGCCCCAAGATTCCACATCAGGAAGGCAGCAAAGATAATACTACCGAACATAAGGGTCATCCACAGCATGTGGGCCGGCACTAACGGCAGCATTGCGAACGGAGAGACGAGAAACAACGTAACCGGCAGGTTGATGCAAACGAGTATGGAGCGGCGAACCGAACGGGAGATATCGGGATCGGATGGAAAAGTGCCTCCATCTGCCTGATATGCACGCAGAATTTCGCCGTACTTATAGGGGTCGGTATGTTGGATCAGCAATCGCGCCCCGTAATAAACTGCTTTGAAATCCGACATCGGGGCGGGAGCGCTGTGCTCCAGGGTGGTGCCAAGCAAAACAAACACCGTAGCGCCCAGCAGCAGCAAATACAAACCGTCGAGCCGCGCTTTGGTCATCTTAAGCCTCTCTGCGCCAGCGACGTCACGCAAGCCCGGGATTGTACTCCTGTTGCCGGGTGAACGGCCGATTGGAGTACTGTTCTAGAAATGATGGAGGAGAGCTGTGTGTTTACCCAAGGATAATATACGCCCATCGTCAGCAGGATGAGTGGAGCATGCGCATCGGGACAACATGGCAGGTCCGAGTCGTTAACCCCTCACTGAATATGCGCAAGGCCCTGGCGAAAGTGCCTATGACTGTTTGAGTGCCATCTCAAAGAGGCGATCCCGGTTCACTGGCCGCGCAGGAATGGATTGCTTCTGCGTTCCGCGCCGATTGTGGTGTCGGGGCCGTGGCCGGTGAGGACGCGGGTTTCGTCTGGCAATGTCAGCAGGCGAGACTGGATGGAGTTGATGATCTGATCGTAGTTGCCACCGGGCAGATCTGTGCGGCCAATGCTGCCTTCAAAGAGCGTATCGCCGGCGACGAGAAGCTTGAGCGCGGCAAAGTGAAGACAAACCGAGCCTTGGGTGTGGCCAGGAGTGTAGATGACCTGTGCGGGGTAGAGTTCCAAACCCACGCGCATACCGTCGGCCAGGCTCTCGTCTGGCGGAGCGGTCTCGGGCGTTTCCACACCCAGCCAGCCAGCCTGTTGATCCATCATCTTGAGCAGCGGGAGATCGTTTTCGTTTAGCAGGATAGGAGCACCGGTGAGCCCCTTGAGCCTAAGAGCTCCGCCCACATGATCGATGTGGGCGTGAGTGACCAGGATCTGCTTGAGCTTGAGGCCTAGTTCGACGAGCCGGCGATAAATCCGGCCGACCTCATCGCCTGGATCGATGACGATGGCCTCGCCGGCCACACGGTCGCCGAGTATGGTGCAGTTGCAAGCCAGCGGGCCAACAGGGAAGGTTTCCAAAATCATTCTTCCATTGTATTGCCACGGGCGCTTTAAACGAGGGCGGGTTTGCGGAAGGTGATCGCGTAGAATTTGCCGTCTTTCAGCATTTCAACGTGGATGTCATTCATCTCCGGCGGCACCAGGTCGATCGGTACCGTGACAACCTGCTTCCGCTTCGAATAAAAACTGCTTGTGAATGGAATGTTTTCGTATGTACTTTTCACGTACTCTTCGGTTTCATCCTCGATCATCAGATGGCCGCCCGGCTTGGCCACTCGGATCATCTCGTGGATGGCCTTTGCACGGTCGCTGAAGAAGTTGAAGCCGCCGCAGGTAAAGACCACATCGAAGCTCGAGTCAGCGAAGGGCAGGCTTTCGGCATTCCCCAGATAAAGGTCGGCGTTCATCTGCCAGCGGCGCATATTGTTCTGGCAGTTAGCGAGCATTTCGGGGGAGAGATCGAGTCCGGAGAGCTTTGCGCCATCGGGCAAGAATTTGAAGTTGAGTCCTGTGCCGACGGAGGTCTCGAGCACAGAGTCGCCGGACTTGACTTCGAGCAGGTTCATATAGTTTTCGAAATACGAGTTCAGCTCAAGGCCGCGGAAGGCGCCAAACAGACGTTGCGTATCGTCGTAAAATCCGCCGATGGTTTCATACAGTTGGTTGTATTTGCCATTGTCGCCGGTAAGATCCTCCGGCTTGAGAAAAGTTGGAATCCCGTTGCGAACTGGGAAGCGCTCACCGGAGCTGCTGACCAACTCCTCTCTGCCTTTTTCAGTGCTTACATGCAATGGGCTTCTGGTAAAGGGACTCTGGAGAAGGGCAATGGTCTCCGATTGGCCGGCCCAAGACTTGTATTTTCTGGGATTGAACAACGCCAAGATACTGAGAAGCAAGGCTCCGCCAAGACAGATCGGGCCAAAGATTGCGCCGAAACCCATGGACGAGTGCGGTTCGACAAGATCGAAGAATCGAGTGAGTTCGACGCCCGCAGCAAAAACAATACCCGCGGCGAAGACGAAGATAGTGGCGCGAGATTCACGGTTCCAAAGCCAGACGATTGTCGCCGCAAACCAAAAAATGAGGAATGTGGCGATCCCGGTTGTTGGAGCGGTGCGGAGGTGAAGCGCCAGTGCGAACGATGGGATAGCCACCGCCGCGAGCGGCAAGGACAGGGTCGCCAGAAATCCAGGCAGGCGCGGGCTGATGAGACGGTGAAAGGTGAAGGGCAGGACGCCGAGTATCGCGGCGATAACCATCCAGCCAAGGTAATTGAGCACCTGTTGCAGCCCAGTCAGGGGAATCTTGTGCCAGCCAAAGATCATGCTGGGGACGACGCTGAAGCCCATCATCCACAGGAATCCGCGCCGAGGTTTTTGTGTGCCCACAAACCATGCGCCTAGAATTGGGCCGGTCCATATGCCCACTTGGGAGATGAAAAAGCCAAGGACGAAAAGGCTGGCGACAATCCAAGCTATGATCTGCGAACTGCGACTGGGACGGATTTGCGTAGGCATCTTACAGTCTTCCTTTCGTTGCGCGTTCAGCGGTCCTATACGCCGGTTGCGGCCACAGGCCCGGTTAGCAAATTGTGGGTGTATCGGCGAGCTTTGAGTTTTCGTGTGCTGCAGCTTCGATAGAAGCAAGCTGAGCCAGCGCGGATTCGCCCCAATCGAGCGCGGCGCGGGTCATTGTGATTCCCAGGCTCAGGGTAAGCATCCAGTAGGGCATATGCGGGTTCTGAGATTGATGTTGGTTCGCCATCCTCTCGATCCCTTCGAGCATGGCCAGCGAGCGCTGGTTTCGTTTTTGCAACTCACGGACATGCGCGATGGAGACGCCGGGCGCTGCCTCCCGGCCAAAAAAGAGCTTGAGCATGAATTCATTGCGGGGCGGATCGTTTTGAAAAGGCAAAGCAAGCCAATCGCGAAGGCAAGCGCGGCCTGCGTCCGTAAGCGAATACTCCTGTCGCCGCTTCTTGGGCGCGGAGGCTGGCTTGCATGGCTCGATCAGGCCCTCGGCGGCCAGCCGCTTGAGAGCGGGGTAAATTTGACCGTAGCTCTCGCCCCAGAAGCTGCCAAAGTTATCCTCGATGGCTTTGTGAATCTCGTAACCGGAACCACTCGGTGCGATGGAAAGCATGCCAAGAATAACGTAATCGGTTCGACTGTGTTTCATACATCTGCAAGATATATCTGTCAGATACGTTTGTCAACAAAAATAGTTAAGGCTCTGTGGAGTGTGCGACGAATCAGCAAAAAAACGGCAGGCTGAAAGGCCTGCCGTTTCCTGTAAATCTGAATGAAAAGAATAGTTTGCGGACTACTTTCCTGGTTTGGCGGGTGCCGAGGCCGGCGCGGGCTTCGAGTTCTCCAGCACGGAATGTGAGCCGCCGGTTGAGCGCTGGTAGAGGATGGTCAGGCTTATTGAGGTAAGCATGAAAATGATCGCCGACCAAGTGGTAAGCCGGGTGAGCACGTTGGCTGCAGCGCGAGGTCCGAAAGCGGTCTGCGAACCCTGCCCGCCGAAGGCGCCAGCGAGGTCAGCCGAACGGCCCTGCTGCAAAAGCACTACACCGATCAGAAAGAGGCACACAACAATGTGCAGGCCGACGATGAAACCGAAAAGGATATTCATTTTGGAAGCTACTTTCCAGGTCAGTCCGGCTGGCCCGGACGAGAAATTTTGGTGCGGAAGAGGGGACTTGAACCCCTACGCCTTTTGGGCGCCAGCACCTCAAGCTGGTGCGTCTGCCAATTTCGCCACCTCCGCACTGAGGTGAACTTAACAAGTATAGCAAAAGTCTGGGGTGTCGAGAAACGGTGTTTTCAGAGGGTTCTTTCACTCGGCCAGCCGGACCATCCACGCGGCCAGAGCCCGCTGGTCATCTGTACCGATCGAGTGATCGGCTTGGATTTTGCCCTGGTCTGCTGCGTCGCGATTCTGGCTAACTTTGAATTTGCCTTCGATGCGTTGGATAGCGATGCGGAAGCCTACGATTTCCTTGAGCATTGACCGACGGAAATCGGCCGGCATGGCACGCCATTTTTCCGCGTAGGCCGGCTCATGGACATGCATCAAACCGAAAAGCAGGGCTTCCTTGCCGGGTTCGTCCTCGACCAATTCCAGAGTGCCGTAGGCATGAACGGCGATGTAATTCCATGTGGGTACTGAGAGAGGATCGGCGTATAGCGTGGGCGAAACATAGCTGTGCGGGCCAGAAAAGATGATCAGCATCTCGTGACCGGCCAGGGCCCCCCAATGGCGATTGGCACGGGCAAAGTGGCCCTCAAGCAGGCCGTGCGGTCCCTCATCTTTGACCACCAGCGGCAGATGCGTGGCCACCAGGGGCGCATCGGCCTCAGTCTTCAATTGCGGAGCTGCCTCCGGGCCAACGAGAATGGCAAACGAGTAGGCCCGCATGGCCTCGATGAGAATAACGCGGTCGGTGATCTGGTTGAATTTAGGTGTGTACATTGCAGCTCCTATTGATTGCACTCAAAGCGGAAACCGCCCTAACGCAGGGCGTGGCTGATGGCGGTAATGTGAGTGGTGCCACGCACCTCGATGGTGACGTCGATCACGGTTTCGCCGAGGCTGACGCCATAGCAGGCGCGATTGTAAGTGGTTTCGACGTTGTTTATGCGTTTACGGGCGAGGATTTTCGTCAGATTGTGCAGGACGCCTGCTTCGACTAGGCGATGCTCAGGTCAGCTTCAAACAGCACACCGGCGCCAAATTACCTTTGATTCCTTTGAGACTCGAATGTTGTGTACGAGATCCTATTTTAAGACGATTAAAAAGAGAATTAGGTGTAATATGGTCAGTTCTCGGTCCGCTTACGAATTGACAGAGTGAACGCGCATGATCTGTACGAAGTGTAAGAGCTACAGGATCCGTCGAATCAAGAGGGAAGGATTCCTACGCACGAGACTGGCACCACTGTTCGGCTTCTATCCTTGGCGATGTTCCAACTGCGGGACAGTGCAACTGCTCAAGACGAGGGGCGGGCCGACGCGTAGGCGTAACGCGGGTAATTCGGCCGGGGAGCAGGAAGAATTCGGCGAGCCAGCTGCGCCGAGAACGTCCTGATTGATAACACGCGAAGCGACCGCTGAGGAACAATTCAGTTTAAGCTCGCGTGAAGGCAGTTGGCATTTTCGCTGGGCCGCCGGAGTCCATCTCGGCAGAGTCGGATGTGCGCCGCAAATATACCCAAAGATAGAAAATACTCATCACCAACAGAATGACCGAGGCTGGCCTGTTCAGCATGACGGTCAGTACCTGGCCGAGTATTCCCGCTGTCCTCACGTGCAGCTTCTCCGCAAGAAGGGTGAGAACTACTAACGGAACATCGCCGGTCAACACAATCCCCGCGGTAGTTATCAGCAGCGCAAGCCAGCGAGTGAGGCCTCCTTTGGCCCATAGGATGGCGCAGGCTGGAACAGCGAGCATCACTAACTTTGCGTCCCACGGCCGATGATAAGTGACGAGCATGGTAAGAGGCACAACGGCCGCAAGCGCAATCCACGCTCTCTCTTGCGAGACGGGCGATCGAAGTGTGCGCACCGCGCCTAACAGCAGAAGCGTTCCGCAAACCAGATAACTGATCGGATTGTAGATGCGTGCATTGTCCTCAAAGACACTGATGGCCGCTTGCAAATCGATGACCATAGCGGCTGAATGGCCGGTGAGGGATGCGAGGCCCGGCTCATTGATGCCGCCGCGCACTGAAATCGCCGCGAGATTGGAGTTCCAGTCGTGCATCCAACTCGGCGCAACGTACGATAGCCAGAGAAAAGCTGACACTCCGAGGACGGCTGTAACAAGGAGGGTTTGCAGCGCGCGCTTCCGGAAAGGTGCGCCCGCCAGCAATAAAAAGAGCCATACCAACCCCGAGTCATGTGGCTTGATTGCGAGACTGGCGGCAAGGCAAAGGACGCCGACCCAGACAAACCGCTCGTTGAAGAAACACCATACGGCTATCACGCATAGGCTTACGACAATCCCGGCGGTATTGCCCGCGACAAATATCGATTCGCAATCGACAAGCAAGATGCAAATCAGAAACAAGGAGAGATCCGGCGCATAACGCGAGCCTATATCCCACATCAAGAAGGCGGCAAGCGTGAAGGCTCCAGCAGTGAGGGCGACCCACAACAAGTGCGCCGGTCCCCAGGGCAACATCGCGAAGGGAGCTACAAAAATGAATCCAGTGGGCATGTTTACATACAAAATAACGGCCTGGCGTGCCGCGATGGTCTCTGTCGGACGTTCCCCGCCGTCGACGCGGTAAACCTGCTCCAGTTCCGTCACGTTGTATGGATTGTGGTGCTCGAGTAGACAGCGCGTGCCATAGTAAACTGCCCTGAAATCCACCCACCCATTTGCCGTCTGCCCAATCGAAAAGCCCCAACTGATGGCAATTCCGCTGGCCAGCAGTATCCAGATCAGGGCATTCCGCCGCGTCGTTGTCATGGTCGGCCTCTTTCTAGTTTCTCGCCGCGGTTCGCGGTATAAACTCCAGCACCTTGGTATCGTCGAACGTTCCTAACTCTCGAACAGTGTAGGTTGCCGCGGCACTCTGCGTCAGCCAATCCAGAGTTCTGTATGACGTTTGATAAGCGACGGCCAGAAAACGCTCACGCTTGCTCGCCGCTTCTTTGAGAAACCGCGAACCCACGCGAATTGCCTCTCCATTGAGATCTTCGGGCAGTGGCACGACCGGCACGCTGAGTTTGTAGTAAGAAAGTGGCGCAAAGAATTTGCTCTCTTTTGCGGAATCAAGCGGCATTTCGACATAATTCGACTCGGGGAAGTTGCTACAGATCAACACCGGGGCCCCGTCGACAGAGGCGCTTCGTTCGGCAGCTTCCAAGGCGTATTTATATGAGACTTGGTGTCGCCGGGAGAGTGGGGAGCTAAAAGAAAAGAAAGCAGTGATCATCACGAACGCCACGCAGAATAACAGACGTATCGAGCGGGGACGAAAGGCGTCGACCAGCACAGCCCAGCAAAGCGAGATGCCTGGAACGGCGATCAGCAAGTAGCGTGGGGTGTTCATGTGGAAGGATGTAACCGCACTCACGCCATACAGAATGAGAACCGGAATAAGCGCCAGGTATGCACACAGCAGGATCGGGGTGCTTTCATATTGGCGTCTTAGATCGCGCCGCTGCGGCGCAAGAGCGGATACAAGAAAGGCGGCAAAACCAGTGCCGCAGAGGCAGGGAAGCAACCACTCCGGCGCAAGCGTCCAGGCGAGGCGCAGCAGAGTCGGAGCCGGCTCGCTAACGTGGGAATTAGCGTTGTGGAACAAGGAAATCGTCAGTGGGAGGACCGGCAAAATCGCCAGCGCAAACGTTGCGAGAGCAGCACCGAACTGCCTCCACGCGACTTTGCGGTCGCCCATTTTGAGAACAAAAAAGCAAAGACCCAGGGCTGGCAGGATCACGATAAACAAAAAATGAAACAAAATAATGCATGCTGCCGAAAGGCCGAACAAGGCTGCGAGCCAATTTGAGCTGCTGCGTCTTAAGCGAAACAGGATAAGAATGGCGGCGTTCGCTGACAGGACCGCGAACGCGTAGGGACGGACGTCGTTGGCCGCGAAAACCACAATCGGATCAACACAGAAGATAATGGTCGCGAGGATAGCGCAATCGCGCGAGAACAGCTCGCGGGCCGCACGATAAAGCAGGTAGCCCGCGACAAGCATGGCGAGAATGGATGGAATTCGCAGAGCAAACTCGCTGGTTCCAAATAGTTTGCTCGATAGCCAAAGAATGTAACCATACTCGGGCGACGAAAAGGTCAGGAACTGGCGAGGCCATATTTCCGAGAAACCCGCATTGATCTGCCAATACGTGGCAGCCTCATCCACCCAGAGCGGGGAGCGGATGGCGAGAAACCAGACGGAGACCGACAAGGCAGCAGCGAGGGCATAGATTGCGAAGAACACGCGATCCCGTACAGATTTGGGGCACGCCGCACTTCGGTCATTCACTTGAGACTCTTTGAATTGATTCTCCCCGATTGAACTGAAGAATTCCAAGATAAATCTCCTCGAATACGCGTCGGGCGCCGATGGCTTGCTTGCATAACTTCGCCGGATTCCGGCGATGCAGCCTGCCTTGTGATTATCCTTTGTGCCGTCGCAGCCCCAGAATGCTCAGAAAGAAGCTGCTACAAACAATCTGCACGCCCAGCGTCAGAGAGAATACAGAGGGCGTGACAATGCGCAACATATACCCAGCGTCCGAGGGGCTGAAGTTCGTCTTGGCCCAGACGGTTGCGGCAATGATTGATCCTCCCAGTCCCAGCGCTATCAACAACCCTCCAACACCCACCCCGGTCTCGAGAGTGATGTAGTTGAAGGCGCGATCCAAGCGTGGATCTTCCGGGAGAAGACCTTCGGAGATGGCGAAAACCTTTGTAAATATCGCAAAGGCAACCAGCTGAAAACCCAGGAGCACCGAAGCAAACGCGTACAGGAGCTCATCCACGTCGAGCCCGAAGCCATGAGCGGCCCTCAACCCCGGGAGAAGCCAGATGCATCCGGCCAACCCTATCAAAATCAAAAGACTTCCCGGGTACAAAAAGAGCCAACGCGGACTATACATCAGCATGAAGCGAAGATGCCGCCAGCCATCGCGGTAGGGCCGAAGGTGCGGTGCTCGCGATCTGCCGTCGTGGCTCATGATGGTGGGAACCTCGGTCATCTTCAGACCAGCGAGCTTGGCCTTGATCACCATCTCAGAGGCGAATTCCATCCCCGTGGTTCTTAAATCCATCTGTTCGAAAGCGCTCTTGGATAAGCCTCTCAAACCGCAATGGAAATCTCTCACGTCGGTTCGAAAAAAAAGCCTTCCAATGAACGAGAGGACTGGATTACCGATGTAGCGATTCTTCCATGACATTGCGCCAGGCTCGATGCCGCCCGCGAATCGATTCCCGACCACAAGGTCGTAACCGTCGCGCAGCTTCTCTACAAAAGCATCGAGATTTTCGAGGTCATGACTGTCGTCGGAATCTCCCAAAATGCAATAGCGGCCGTGGGCGGCAGTTATCGCTCCGCAAAGGGCGGCGCCATACCCGCGCGTCGGAACGTCAACAACCCTCACTCCAAGGCTGGCTGCAATTTTCTGGGAACCATCCGTGGAGCCGTTGTCGCCGATGACGATTTCCGCATTCAGCCCGGACCGCTCAATATACCTCTGCGCCTTACGGATGCATATTGCCAGCGTTTCCGCTTCGTTTAGGCAGGGGATTACGATGCTGAATTCCGCGGTCATATCGCCCTCATTCTAAGGCTCGTCGCCGAAATCTTCACTACCGGTTCCCCTTGTCTGTACCGGGATAACATTGGATGGGATCATGCCGTACATATATCCACAGATAAAAAATACCCATCGCCAGCAGGGTAAGCTGGGCGGGCCACATCACCAATACCGTTAGCATCTGCCCGGAGAGCTCAGTTGTGGAAAGGTGCAGATTCTTGGTGAGAATTTTAAGGATTGTCAGTGGCATATCCGCAGTGAACACAATCGCCGCCGAGGTGAACAGCAGCCCAAGCCACCGAATTAGTCTTCCGCTTGCCCAGAGCATGGCACAGGCCGGCACAGCGAGTAACAGAAGCTTCGAATCGTGAGCCCTATGATAGCTCACGAGCAAAGTAAGAGGTGCGACGGCCGCAAGCGCGAGGTATGTATTCGTCTCCGAGACGAGCACCCGGAGGGCGCGGAACGCCCAAATCAGCAAGAGCGCTCCGCAAATCAGAAGGCTGACTGAATTGTAGATGCGCGGGTCGTCGCGGAAGACGGCAACGACTGATTGAAGACCGATGATCATAATTGGTCCGCGTCCGTTGCTCGCTGCGGGTCCAGGGTCGCAGATTCCGCCGTGCCCCGAGATTGCTATAAGATTTGAGTGCCATTCCTGCACCCAATGTGGCGCGATTGGTGTCACCCAGGCTATTGCCGCCAGGCCAATGACTGCAGTGATGGCCAGAGTTTGCAGCGCGCGCTTCCGGTAAGGCGCACCCGCCAACAGGAAGTAGAGCCAGACAAAACCCGCGTCATGGGGCTTGATGGCGAGGCTGGCGGCGAGGCACAGAACGCCGACCCAAACAAACCGATCCTTGAGGAAACACCAGACGCACACGGCGCAAAGGCTTATGGCGATCGCCGCAGGATTGCCGATTGTAAACAGAATTTCGCAGTTCGCAAGAATAAAGCAAATCAAGCAGCAGGAGATAGCCGGCGCATAGCAGGATGCCAAATCCCACATCAGGAAAGCGGCAACAATGATGCCTCCGAATCCGAGCATTGCCCATAAAACCGCCGCGGTCTCCCACGGCAGAGTTGCAAAGGGAGCCACGAAGATAAATGTGGTCGGCGTGTACTCGTCAAGCGTCAAGACTTGCAGGGGCTCGTTCGGGGGCATGGGACGGTTTACTCCATCAGCCAGATAGATACGCAGAGGCTCGCTTGGCTGATAGGGGTCGGTGTGTTGAAGCAGACACCGTGTGAAGTAATAGATGCCCTTGAAATCTATCATCAGGTTAGGCGAGGCGCGAACCATCGAAAAGCCCCATAATGCGGAAAAGCCGGAGCATACGATGATCCAAGTCAGTGCGACCCGCCGTATCCTTCTCATTGCTGGCTCCCTGCTGGCTCGCGTTGCAAATAAATCCACAAATAAAAAATGCCCATCGCGAGTAGGATGAGCGGTACGGGGCGCGTCAGCGCGACCGCAAGCAATTGTCCTGACAACCCTGCTGTGGAAAGGTGCATATTTCTGGTGAAGGCCAGGAATACGACCATGGGAAGATCCGATGTGGCCAGAATTCCCCCAGCAGTCAAGAGGAGTGCAAGGCGCCCCATCCGGCCGCCTTCAGCCCAGAGCATGGCGCAGGCCGGAACCGCGAGCAGCAGGAGTTTGGCGTCATTGGGGCGATGATAAACAGGCAGCATGGAAAGAGCCGCGATTGCCGCGAGCGCCAGCCATGCTCTTTTTGGCGAGAGAGGAGATCGCAGCGTGATTAGCATCCATACGAGCAAGAGGGTTCCGCAGATCAGATAGCTGACCAAATTGTAAATGCGCGGATCGTTCCGGAAAACGCTTATGGCGGCCTGCAAATTTATCATCATACTGAGGCTGATCGCTGAATCAGGCCCTGGGTCGGTCAGGCCTCCGCGTGCCGAAAACGCCGTAATATTGGAGTGCCATTCCTGCATCCAGTGCGGTGAAACTTGCCAGACCCAAAGTATGCTTGGCAGGGTCAGTGCAACAGTCGCAATCAGGGTTTGCAATGCCCGTTTTCGGCAGACTCCACCCGCCAACAAGAAAAAGAGCCAGACCAGGCCGGCGTTATGGGGTTTAATTGCCAGGCTGATCGCAAGGCACAGGACGCCGGCCCAAATAAGCCGCTCTTTGAGGAAGCACCAGACTGCCACGAGGCAGAGACTTACGGCGATTCCTGCGGGATTTCCGGTTGCAAAGAGAACCTCGCTGTTGGCAAGGACTAGACAGACCAAACATGCGGACATGACTGGTGAATAGTCTGCCCCGAGATCCCACATCAAGTAGCCGGCAAGGACCAGGGCTGCGGCGGTGAGGATCATCCACAAAATTTGGGCGGATTCCATCGGCAGCATTGCAAACGGAGCAAAGAAAATGGACGCGGTTGGCAAGTATATATACCACGTCAAAATACTTCGGAGCCCATCCGTGGGCATGGGATGGTCTCTTCCATCCGCCAGATAAGCACGCAGCAGTGCATCTGGTTTGTAGGGGTCTGTATGCTGAAGCAGGCACCGCGCCTGGAAATAGACTCCTTTGAAATCCATCATCAGGTCGGGTTTGGCGCGCTCCAGAAAGAATCCCAAAGAGACGGAAACTCCGCAGGACAAAAGCAGGCAAAGCAATACAATCCACCGCGTCCTCGTCATCTTCAGGATCTCCTGAGTCACAAACGGTGTGAGATTTCGGAATAGTACTGCTGTGCGATCTTTCTTCCGTTTGCGTTGAAACGCGGAATGCGAACGATGCCCCATTTGTGCGCTACGAATCCGGCCGTAGTTTTGAGCACGCCGAACCCGTACTTCACGCTGCGCTTGAAGTTGATGGAGGAGGCTTCCTGAAAGTATTTGGTGGGGCAGGAAATCTCTCCAATGCGAAAGTTGAACATTACGGCTTGTGCGATCATCTGGTTGTCAAAGACGAAATCGTCTGAGTTTTCGAGCAGCGGAAGAGTTTCGAGCAGCTCACGCGAGAAGGCCCGGAATCCAGTGTGGTACTCCGACAGCTTTACCCCCAGAAACAGATTCTGGATGGCCGTAAGGAATCGGTTGGCGATGTACTTATAGAGGGGCATTCCGCCTTTCAATGCTCCAGTTCCAAGAATCCGCGAACCCAGAACCATGTCGTAAACGCCGCTGGCCACCATGCCCGCCATAGCCGGGACCAGGGACGGCGTGTACTGGTAATCGGGATGGACCATCACCACGATGTCAGCGCCGGCAGCAAGTGCTTCGCGGTAGCAGGTTTGCTGGTTGCGTCCATAGCCGTAGTTGGCGTTGTGAACAAAAGTCTCTACGCCGAGACTACGGGAGAGAGCCGCGGTCTGATCCTTGCTGGAGTCATCCACGAGAATCTTGATGTCAACCAAATCGGACAGGTCTCGCACAGTCTGTTCCAATGTCTTTTCTGCGTTGTACGCTGGCATGACAACCGCAATGCGTTTTCCACTAATCATTAGCCAACCTTCTGAGTGATTTCTATATCTGGCCTGGTGCGGCGCATATACACCCACAGATAGAATATGCCCATCGCGAGCAGAATTAGCGGGGTGGGCCGCGTGAGCACGACCGTCAGCATCTGTGCAGACAACCCCGGAGTGGAGATATGAAAGGCGCTAGCGAGAATAGTAAGAATGGTTAACGGAATATCCGCGGTGAATACAATTCCAGCGGTGGTTACCAGAAGCGCGAGCCACCGACCCGGCCTGCCCTCGGCCCAAAGCATCGCACAGGCCGGAATTGCGAGCGTCAGGAGCTTGGCGTCGTAAGGTCGATGGTAGGTTACGACAATGGTAATGGGCACGATTGCCGCAAGCGCGAACCAAGCCCTCTGCCGAGAGAAGCGCGTCCGGAGAGTGCGAACCAGCCCAGTTGCCAGGAGCGCGCCGCAGACCAGGTAGGTGGCTGGATTGTAGATGCGCGGGTCGTCGCGAAAGACGTAAATGGCCGATTGAAGACTAATAACCATACTCGGGCCGCTTCCTCTCTCTGCGGAGCTTGGCCCTGGGTTGCTGTGTCCGGCAGGCGACTGGTCCCACATAATGTTGGAGTGCAGTTCCTGAATCCAGTGTGGCGCGATAGGCGTTACCCATAAGATGGCCACTAGACCCAGAACGGCGGTGACAGCGAGAGTTTGCAGCGCGCGCTTTCGATATACCCCGCCCGCGAGCAGGAAATATAGCCAGACCAGACCTGCGTCATGGGGCTTGATGGCGAGGCTGACGGCAAGGCAAACTACGCCGGCCCACACAAACCTTTCTTCTAAGAAGCACCAGACAGCCACTACGCCAAGGCCTACGACAAGTCCAGCGGGATTGCCGGTTGCAAGAACGGCTTCGCAGTTGGCAAGAAGGAAGCAGATCAACACGCCAGAGATGAGCGGCGAGTATTTAGCCCCGAGATTCCACATTAGAAGAGCTGCAACGAGCAGGCTCCCGGCGGAGAGAGTGATCCAGAGCAGGTGTGCAGGGCCCCACGACAGCATCGCTAAAGGCGCGAGTAAAACCAATGTAGTTGGCAGGTATATATGCCGCGACAGAAGCTCTCGAAGCACCTGCGAAGGCACAGTCTGGTCATTTTGATCTGCGAGATATGTACGTAGTGGTTCGCCGTATTTATAGGGATCGCTGTGTTGAAGCAGGCATCTGGCAGCGTAGAAGGTTCCCTTGAAATCTCCCATTCCATCCCGCGAGGCGCGGTCAAGAAGAAGTGCCCACAAGACAGAGATTCCACAACACAGCAGCATCCAAAACAGAGCAGTCCGCCGCGTCCTTTTTACGCTCATACTCAATTTCACTCTCTACACTTTCGACCGCCTGAGGCTAGCGCGACGGCCAACAGAAGGATGATTGCGAGAATAAGACGCAGCCCAAAAAGCAAGGGAGAGAACGCGGCGGCAAGGACATTGCCAAGCGTATCTCTCCCCGCAGCAACTAAGGCGGCCAATTGTAGCGCGTAGACCCTGCTATCGCCGGGTCATTTAAATTCTGTGCCTGAGCACCATGTCAATCTTAATGGACGGAGCCCAGGTACCTATTGCCGGAGCCTTCATGCCGACAATGCCGCCGAAGGCGTTCGGAGGAACGATGAGAGCATATTCAACCAGATTACGATATCCCCCAGTTCGACGAACTACTGTGAGGCTCAGTCTCCGGCCGCATACGACTTTCTCATTCTGCGGTGAGGGAGGGTGATCTTTGCCGGCAAGAGGCGCCCTGAAACTAGTCCTGGCCCAAAATACCTCTACCGAGAAAACATTGAATTGTGCGCCCTGACGCTGTGTTGCCAGGGGTTAGATGTCCGACGCGAAGGTGGTGCTTATGGTCTGGTACGCGGTGTTGATGCCCTTGGCCACTTCGCCCATTCCAGCGACTGCGCCAAGGGAGATCATGGCAACGACCAAGGCATACTCGACCAGGTCTTGCCCCTCATCGCGACTCATCAGATTCTGAAACTTCACATACAATTTAAGAAGCACACTGGACATTTGAGTGCCCTCCATTTACGAATCATCCGAGCCGCGTGCGCATACTTCCTGACGGTTGATGGTTCTGGTTTACAGCGAGGTGGCAAGAGTGGTGCTGATGGTCTGGAACGCAGTGTTGATGCCCTTGGCAAGAGCGCCCATGCCGGCGACTGCACCGAGAGCGATGAGTGCGACGACCAAGGCATACTCGACCAGATCCTGGCCTTCTTCACGGCTCATCAGGTCCTGGAACTTCACATACAGCTTGAGAAGCATAGTGTTCATTTTTGTTCTCTCCGTAAGTTGATTTTCCCAGCCTGAGGCGGGGACGACCCTTAAATAGCAAGTGTCGTGCCATTCATAATAACAGAGGATTTACTTTAATGAATCAACAACTTATACAAATCTCCCAGATTGAGAGATGTAGCGTAGTGTAAACAACTGTATACAGCTAGAATTTGGCCGGTCGACCCTGTATACATGATTTCAAGGTGCAGCACGCGAAACTGTGCGGACATGTTTAACGGCGCGTTAAGGATGGCGGACGGGCAGAGGGCAAGCCTGAGTTCGGCAGCTTTGAAGCTTGGTGAGGGATCTCCCGGTCTGAGATTAGAGATCCAACTGCCCGACCGGGGGAGCTTAGTTTCCTGGCGGAGGCGCAACTGTAAGAAACAGAAGTAGAATAGCCACCATGGCAAACTCCACGGAATCTTCCTCGCCTCGGCCCAAGTATGACATTGCGGACCTGTTGATTGCAGGCGTGATGGGGCTGATGTTTGCATATACGATCCTATTTATTTGTGTTCTGCCAATGATCGGGAAGCTGGCAGGCGGACGCGATTTCGTAGTCTATTGGGCCACAGGCCAACAGCTTGTCCATCATGCCAATCCGTTCGATATGGCGGCTATGCAGCGGATTGAGCAGGCGGCAGGACTCGATGCCAAGTTCAAAGTCGGCCTCATGCGGAACCCACCCTGGTCGATGCCTCTTGTATATCCCCTCGGGTTCATCGGATTGCGAGTCGGAGCCTTACTGTGGTCCCTTATTCTGCTTGGATGTCTTACCGGCTCGGTCCTCATGCTCTGGCAGATGCACGGATGCCCGGGAGATAACCTGCATTGGCTGGGGTTTTCGTTTGCGCCATCTTTGCTGTGTGTATCAATGGGCCAGACCTCTTTGTTTGCGCTGCTGGGGTATGTCCTCTTTCTGCGTCTGCAAAGCAAACATCAATTTCTTGCTGGGGCTTCCCTATGGTTGTGTGCACTGAAGCCTCACCTCTTTCTGGTTTTCGGCGTTGTACTGCTGGCGTGGATGATCCTTTCGAAGAGCTACAAGATACTGGCGGGAGCGGCGACAGCCTTGGCCGCCAGTTGCGCAGTCGTGTATTGCATCGACCCGGCGGCATGGAGTCAGTACGCGCAGATGATGCATACCTATGGGATCGAGACAGAGCCTATTCCTTGCCTGAGCATCTTGCTTCGTCTTTGGCTTAGCCCGCAGGCGATGTGGCTCCAGTTCTTGCCGGCTGCCCTGGGCTGCATATGGGCTTTGGGCTACTTCTTCGTCCGGCGCCACACGTGGGATTGGATGAAAGACGGCAACTTGCTGATGCTCATCTCAATTCTGGTGGCGCCATACTGCTGGATCATCGATGAGAGTCTCGCCATTCCGGCCCTGTTGCAAGGCGCGTATCTCACGCGGTTCCGGTCTCTGTTGGCAGTTCTTGCTATTGCCACCGTGGTGATCGAGGCCGAACTCATGAGTGGCTGCAAGCTCTTCTCAAATTCCTATGTCTGGACTGCGCCTGGATGGCTTGCATGGTATCTCCTGGCAACCTGGAAGAGGGGCGTCAAGTCCACGGAAACTCACAACGGGGAAACCGAGGACGCTCTGCAGGCGCGGAGATAATCGGCCATTTCGCTTATGCCGCGCTTGAACTCCCCAGTCGGCCCCAGCAGGCTCACCACCAGAAAGCCGGAGGAAGGCATCCCGAAGAAGTATCCGGGATGGACCCAGACGCCGCGTTCGAGAAGCTCGAGCGCCGTCTTCTCGTCGGGTTGAATCGCAGGTATTCGCAGCATGGCGTACCAGCCACCCTCCATCTCGAGACGGCTCACCTCGGGAACACGGGCCATTTGGCTGTCAAGCTCGGCCAGGTTGGTTTCCACGCGCTCTCGAATCTGTTTCTGGATTGACTCGCGGCCTTCGAGCCAGAAAGGAAGCGCGCACTGTACTGGCGCGTTCATGGAGAGAAACGTGTCCGCGATGACCTCGAGCCGGTCGAGCGACGCAACGGCCTCCGGCCCTGCGGCCACAATCCATGCGGCTTTCATCTGCGGCAGCCCGGCAACCTTGCTCAACCCGCTGACCACGAAGACCGGAACACCCTCGAGGCCAGCCGCAAAGCTCCTCGGCTTACCGCCAAATCCTTTTGAGAATTGATAGTCGAGAAAGACTTCATCCACAATCAGCGCAAGATCAAATTCCCGGCATATGTGCGCCAGCTCCCTGGCCTCGGACAGCTTGGTGAAGTGACCAGTGGGATTGTTGGGATGGACCAGCACGATGGCCCGTGTCAGTGGCGAAACGGCAAGGCGAAAACTATCGGGATCAATCAGCCAGCCATGGTCGTAAAAGAAGGGGACAGGCTTGATGCGCACATCGTCCAGCGCGGCCAGAAAGTCGAAGAGCGGGTAGCTGGGCTGGGGAACAAGAATCTCGCTACCTGCATCGCAGAGCAGCCGGAAGAGAAAACTGTAGGCCTCGCTGGTGCTGGTGGTGAGCGTAATCTGTTCGGGCTTGAGCGAAATGCGACGGCCTGCATAGTAAGCGCAGACGGCCTGACGGGCGCGCAAGAGGCCGAGCGGCTGCGGATCATAATGGAGCGCTTCGGGGTCCATGAGCGCCGAAAGCAGCTGGGGATCGTAGTCAAAGCCGCAGGTGGTCGGATTTGAGGCTGTGAGGTCGGCAATCGGCTCGCCAGCCTGGATGTGCATCCGGTGCGCCCACGCCAATTCGCTCTCTTCCGTGTTCCAGTTTGTTCTCTCCGAAAAACGCATCCGTCTCCGACCCCTTTATCTTCCAGCCTATAACCATATCCATATGGCTGCCAGCCCGTTGGGATCATGCACAATAGACGCAGGCGTCCTTCTCGGTATTGCATGGGCGTTTATGGGAGGGACATTGGCTTTGCGCGCGGTCGTTTTCGATTATGGGATGGTACTCACAGGGCAGCCGGACGCCTCGGCACACGAGAAGCTATTAAGCATCACTGGCTTGCCGCGCGCTCGTTTTGAGAGCCTTTATTGGGCTGACCGGCCCGCTTATGACGAAGGCAAAATGACCGGCATTGGTTATTGGCAGAACTTCCTGCGCGAAGCCGGGCTGCCGCAGGACCAGGAGAAGGTTGAAGAACTGAACCAGTGGGACGTTCTGATGTGGTCCACACAGTGCCCCGCAATGATCGACTGGCAACTGGCGCTCAAGCAGCGCGGCTTGCTGACGGCCATCTTATCCAACATGGGCGACGCCGTACTGACCAAAGTGGAGCACGAGTTTGATTGGATCCGTCGCTTCGATTTGGTGGTGTGGAGCTGCGAGGTGGGCATCGTGAAGCCTGATCCAGCCATCTATCTCCACATGCTTGCCGAATTGAAGACGCGCCCGGAAGACACCCTTTTCATCGATGACAAGCTGCCTAATGTGGAAGCCGCACGGGCACTGAACATTCAGGCCATCCAGTTCTCCAGCGTGGAACGGCTGCGCGAGGACCTGATTGCCGCCGGGCTGGACGGAATTTTGCCACTTCCCGGTTGAAATGGCGTCACGGCAGTGCTTTCTGGGCTGATTCTTAGCAAAGAACGGACTTTTCCAATGATTTTCAGAGGCCGAATCTCGCGATGCGGGAGAATTTGGGGTCGAAAAGTTTTGCACAGGCATTGATTTCAAACGGGTTAGAAATAATCTGCAAGGTTTCAAGGGAAATTTATACCCCCCTGGGGTATAGGGGGGGTAGGGTACCTCTTCTTGGTATAAACCGGGCGGATGTCCGACATATTAAACCGGGGGCCAAGGCTGGCAAAGTGCCGCTCCCCTCGAGTCTGGTCATTTTTTGATTGTGCGCCGGTGGACGGTAATTCTCGGCAAGGCAGGTCCGGGAACACAACCCGCGCGGCTGCCGAGGCGCGTCCGGTCCTGATTGAGCGAATTCCGGAGTTGGGAGAAATCCCCATGCCGGAAGAAGGTGGCCCAACACTCGCCGGCTTGGCAGCGGAATCCCGTTGCCGGCCTGAGACCAAGCAGAGTTTCCTGCTGCCTTTCCGGGCGAGCTGATAAGGAACAAGATTCTTGGCATACAGCAGATTGAACAGCCCAGGAGGGGTCTGGGGTGAAGGGATTCAAGTCAAATGTCGCGGGCTGGCTCCCGCTACGCGGGGTTGGCAAGTTGGCGGGCGGCATCGATCGAATCGAGTTTCATCGTTGCCACGGGTCGGTAACGCCGGTGGCGGGCTAAACTAATGAATGAAGTACTGCCGATGCCAGAAAGCGGCGGAGCGCCGCCTGCGTCTCCATTACAGCTTCTCGGCCAAGTTTAGAAACAGATCATCAAAAAGGTGAATTCATTGCGAAAAGCAAAGGGAATGCGCACGATCGCTTCCACCGTTCTTGGGTGTGTTCTGACGCTGAGCGCGTCACTAGTATTGGCGCAGAGCGTGCCGGTGGTTACCGGCGACGCCAGGGTTGACAAGCTGCTGAGCCAGATGACGCTTCAGGAGAAGCTGACGCTGATCCACGGCACGCGCGAGGATGACGCGGTCTACCAGGGACAGGCGGGATATCTTGCCGGCGTTCAGCGTCTCGGCATTCCAGGGCTGCGTTTCGCCGATGGGCCTCCCGGAGTTCTTGTGCGCCATCCTTCGTCGGGCGAGACTGCCACAATGGGCGTGGCGGCAACCTTCAGTACCAAGATAGCCGAGGAGAATGGCCTGGTAATCGGCCGCGAAGACCGCGCACTCGGCATCGATGTCTCCCTGCAACCCTTTGTGAATATCGACCGCGATCTGAAATATGGCCGCGGCTATAACACTTTCGGCGAAGACCCGTTTCTGACCGCCGAGATGGGCGTGGCCGAGATCAAGGGTATCCAGTCGCAGCACGTGATGGCGCAGGTGAAGCACTTTGTCGGTTATGACTCCGATGGGACCAGCACATACATCGACGATCAGACGCTTCATGAGGTCTACGTTGCGCCATTCGATGCGGCAGTCAAGGCCGGCGTCTCCTCCATCATGTGTTCCTACAACCGCCTGAATGGAACCTTCGCCTGCGGCAACCAGAGTTCTTTGACCAAAATCCTTCGTGATGAAATCGGCTTCAAGGGCTTTGTCACTTCCGATTGGGGCGCGACTCACGAGGTCAAATTCATCAATGCCGGCCTCGACATGGAGATGCCTGGCGAACTCCAGCGCGATCCCAATCCGTTGCCTTCGTTCTTCGATGCGCAACCCGTGGCCCCGCGGCGACCTGCGCACGTTGAGGGCAGCGGCGCCGACATGTTTGGCGGTCACATTCCAGAAGAACCACCGAAAGGCCCCGAACGCGCCACGGACTTTGGCTTGTCGCTTAATCCTAAAAAGATGCCTGAGGCTCTCAAGGACGGCACAGTGGACGAGGCCGCCATCACCCGCGCTGCTGGCCGTGTGCTCTATGAGATCGTCCGCTTCGGTTACCTGGACGGCGAGGCGAAGCACGATATCACCGCGCAGTCCTTTATCGAGAACGCCAAGGTTATCGAGAAGACTGGCGAAGCTGCGGCAGTTCTCCTGAAGAACGAGGGAGGCGCATTGCCCCTGAAGGCTGCCGATCTTGATTCCGTGGTTCTCATCGGCCCCACCGCCGGACAGGTGGATTCGATTGGCATCAACGGCGAGCGCTCAGTCGGCGTGACCCAACTTCAGGTGGGACCTCTTGCGGCTCTCAAAGAAATCTCGGGCAACAAGAACATCAAATTCGCCGTGGCCGACGACATGACCGGCACGCCGGTGCCAGCCTCCGCGCTGAGTCACGATGGGAAGCCTGGCCTGCTGCGCACTGGTAGCGGCAATCCGCAAGTCGATGCACAACTGAACTTCACCGGGTTCGACGCCCTGCCTCCCAACTCCACTGTTACCTGGAAGGGATCGCTCACCGCGCCTCATGCCGGCACATACTGGATCTATCTTCAAGCCATAAGTACAAATGCCAGCATCGACCTCGATGGCAAACACCTTGCCAAGACAGGCG
>Ga0181520_10003662_pt1 | contig 26730 bp, 19 predicted proteins | sample PEATcosm2014_Bin_29_FD_132451 | JGI IMG/M metagenome (GOLD analysis project Ga0181520, IMG submission 132451) | Peatland microbial communities from MTU Mesocosm Facility, Houghton, MI, USA - PEATcosm2014_Bin02_30_metaG | ecosystem: Environmental > Terrestrial > Soil > Wetlands > Peat | place...
CGCGGCACATTGACCTTCGACGGACAGGCCTCGATGCACGGCGCTGTCATATAGGTCATGCCGTTTTGCTCGGACTGCGGACCGGCCTTGGCCTCAGTTTCAAGCCGGCCACGAAAGTGCTCAAGCGCGCCCAGCAGCGCCTTGGCGCACGTTTGGCCGAGTCCGCATAAAGAGGTTTCCGCCATTTGGACAGCCAACGCATCCATGCCGTCAAAATCCAACTGAGGAGCAATCCCTTTTCGCAGGCTGTCAAGAGAATCGCGCACAACGGCAGTGCCGATGCGGCACGGCGTGCATCGACCACAGGATTGTTCGGCCGCCTTCTCCATGTAACGCCAGAAGGCGTCGATCAGGCTGACTTTGTCGTCGAAAATCAGAAAGCCCCTATCGCCAAAAAAGGCGCGGATCGGATTTCCCTCGTCAAAATCGCCAAAACTCTCAAAGTCGGCAAAAGCAGGATCAGCCTCGGCTGTGTTGCCACGATTCTCAAAGACTTCCCCGTTCCATATCCCGTAAAAGAGATGGGCCATGATCTTCCTTTCATTGACCGGTCCGCCGCGCGGTTATAAGCGAAGTCTCATATCCAACTCATCGATACGGAGCTAGATCGCGGCGGTCGCACGCGACAACCCGACCGGCTTTAGGGTCTAGCATCAACAGAAATTGGAATTATTTTTAGCCACTTGCAAAATTCAATCGAGACTGCAAAATGCGTCAGGGCACGACTTTAGTCGTGCCAAAAGAGCAGCAAAATCATGCTGGGCTTTAGCCCCTGCTGTTTTTGTTTTCAGCTATTTGCAATTCTGCAGCAGCTAAAGCCGGAATTAAAATTGGCCATTTGCAACGCGACTAAAGTCGTGCCCTGACACAAGCGATACCCTGAAGGTAATTTTGCAAGAGGCTCTTATGTCTAGTTTATCTCAATAACCGGTCCGAACTCTCTTCCATCTCCGGTCGCGTCTCTCCATCTGAGAAAACTCGAGTCACAGAATCTGCAAGCCAGTCGCTTTGATTGCGCCGCGTATTCGGGTGTACTTGCTATTTTCCTGAAAGTCGGCTGTTCCGCTGGCCTCTGATGCAGTACGCCTATCGATCAACTCCAACGAAGGCAAGCGTCTAAGCCTACACATTGCAAGACAAGGCGACATCATCGGCCTGTCGTCATTGCTTTTTGGCACACCATACGACATGACAGCCGAGACGCTATACCCTTCAAAGACTGCCCCCATAGAACGACGTGAATTCCTTAGTTTTCTCGGGCGCCACCCAGACGCCTACCAATCAGTCACAGAGGAACTGGGACGTCACATCACCACCGGTTGTTAGCAGTTGCGTACTTTGGGGCTTTCCTCTTCTGCGCCTGGGAAACTTGCGCGTCTTCTGCTGGAGTGGAGCGATCGCGGCCAGGCGATGGGGTCCGGAAGCCGCATGCGCTTCTCCCTCACACATGAAGAGATCGGCGATTTTATTGGCACTACCCGGGAAACCGTTACACGCACGCTAAGCAACTTCAAGAATCGCCGCCTGGTGGCTTTCCAAGGCTGCATGATGACCATACCAAACCGCGCAGCGCTGGCAGACTATGCCCACGCACAAATTTGACGCTGAACACTTTACCTGGATGACGCACAAATTAATGCCGGTCTTTCATTCATAGATTCAATCCAACACGGCGGAGTTCGCTGGGCCGCCGACTTGGAATTTGTCTCCCAATAGAAAAGGACAGTGCCGCCAATGCCCTCGCCGCGTGACCGTGAGAGTGTCATGCGTTCCTCGTCGTACATACCCTTGCGACCGACGCCGAACCAATAGGGCTAACAGTTTTCCTAACGAGTCGATAGGCAACATTCGCCGAAATTCAAGTTCAAGAAATTTGTTGATGATGATGAAAAAACATACAACCCCTCTGGCTCTCGTAGCCTCAATTACGTTCGCCGTCGCACAGAAAGCCGCATCCACCCTCGCTCCCGCTATGGTCGGAACAAAGAAGACTCCCCAACCTGTAGCAATCCCCGAATATTCAAAGAGCCTGCCCGCGATCTCCGGGAAGGCCGAAATCGGCATTGGCGACGAGTGGCTGGTGATTCGCCCAGACCCCAAATTTGCTTCTCTGATGCTCGCTTAAAGCCTCGGCGGATTGCAACAATCGAGAAGGCTAGATCATTTGATGCAACAAGTTCTACGGAACTCTATTGGATAGGCAAGGTAAGGTACAACTGTCCAAGATCTGTGAGTTGGCCTGGAGCACCGAGCAGGCTAGTGAAGTGCGGATCAGGGCTCAGGCGGCCCGTAAACCAGGCATACCGAAACACATCTGAGCGGCCCTCGCAGGTCGCGACCATGTCGGTCATCTGCGCTTCCTGTTTGGCCAGGGTATCGATTTGTGCTCCGTCATTCTGACTGTGCCAGTTGGCAAACTCAGTCACCCAAAAAGGCTTTCCGTATTTGGCAAGGGCGTTGAGCTGATCGTTCAGGCCGTAATCGTACCAGTGAAATGCCAGATAATCGATTTGTGGATTGCGGTTCTGATTTGCATCCTGATACGCAGCATAGAAAGCGTCAAGCCATGTAACAGGGTTTTCGTAGCCTGGCATCGTTCCCCAGTTCATTGCGGGGCCTACAATCTTGACTCCCGTGGCTGTGGCGATTGCCTCGTACTGCGGCCATAACTGTGCAGCCTGCTGAGGCGTCATGTTTGCTTGGTCGGTAAGGTTCGGCTCATTGAGGACGAGGATGTATTGGATGCTCGGATTCGCCTTCAAATAGGCCTCAATGCTGGCCGTATTGAAATTTCCATTCCACAGCATCGGATAGAAGTCCATGCCATAGAGGGTGGAGTAATTGGCGGGTACCGCGGTGTTGGGTGCTGGACTCCAGTTGTACCACCAGCTCACTCCCGAAGAGATCGCAGCAAAATCCGCCGGTGCAGCGAGGTCGTAAGCAATGCCGCGCTTGGCGCTCTTCGTTGGCGTAGGTGTTGGTGTTGGAGTTGGCGTAGGTGTTGGTGTTGGTGTTGGCGTAGGTGTTGGTGTAGGTGTTGGTGAGGGTTGCGTCGCTGACGGAGTCAGCTGACCACAACCCGATGTTCCAAAGCAGATTATCAGGATGAGCCAGCAGAGTAGACCGTTCGCTTTCATTTCTTCCCCAAGTCTTGTGAGACAACTTGACATTCAGGTTAGGCACGGGCTGTGCCGCACAACTTCACCATTTCATTCCGCCAGAATCAAGTGATGAATGGATACATCATATACTTGGTCCGGCACAAAAATCTCAACGCACGCTAACAGCAGGCCGAAGCGCGTTTCCACGAAGTTTGAGGCAGAGAAATCCGGGTCTCAGTCGTGAAGGTCGTGGCCTGGAACTGAGCCGGTCCTGGATAAACCCCGCGCCGACCTGGCTGACGAAACCTGCCTCGTCCGGATCGCTGAGTGTGTTGGCCGCACCTACGGTGATCGATTCGTTCACCTCCGGCAGTTGAAGTTGGCCCTTCACAGCGGTGGGCAGCGATGAGCGAATCTCGATCGATTCGGATTTGGCCGCAAAGCCCGGTTGTTTGATTTCAAGCTCGTAGGTGCCAAACGGAAGACGCTGCACATCCAGATCTCGCAGATCGCTGGTCGCGAGAGCATTTCGATATTGATTAACCCGGCTGGTGATCTGAACCGTGGTATTAACGCCCAGACCGGCGGGATCGGTCACAATGAGGCGCAACTCACCTCGATTGGTTTGGCAAAGCAGCGGTACGGCAGAAAAGAGGAAGAAGGCCGTAAATCTCTTCATGGCGAGCCACCCTCGGGGAATCTGATGGTCAATCTGTAGAAACGCGGAAGGGCTTATTGCGCGTGGCCGCACCGCACATCCACAACAGTTCAATTGGCGGCGCACCGGAAGCCGTGACAAGCGGGACCACAACCGCCGCCATTGTTGCCGCGGCTGGAAACGCGGGCAATCTGTGCGCTGTCGTACCAGGAGCCTCCGCGCCCCACTCGAAACTGCCCGGTTTGAGGGCCCTGTGGGTCGATGACATCTACAGCAGCGTATGGGCCATACCAATCTGCCACCCACTCCCGCACGTTTCCCAGCATGTCGTAAACGCCGAGGGCATTCGGCTGCTTCTGCGCAACAAAGTGGGTTGCGGATGCGGCGTTGGCGTTATACCACGCTATGTCCTTGACTGCGGCATAGCGCGCTCCCGCAGCGCCGCCCCGCGCCGCGTATTCCCATTCGGCCTCCGTTGGGAGCCTCATTTTTGTGCGCTCACAATAGGTCTTGGCGTTGTCCCAAGTCACACCTTCGACTGGCAACTGCGCTCCATGATAAGTGCTCGGGTTGCTGCCCATCACTTTGCTGTACTCCGCCTGTGTAACAGGGGTCTGCCCGATCCAGAACCCTCTGGTAAGAGTCACAGTGTGTGCAGGTTTTTCGTTATCGAAACATTCGGAATCACCGAGCGAACAACCCATCTGAAAAGTGCCCGGAGGAATCCAGACGTACGTCAGGCCGTCAATTCGATTCACCTTCGTTCGCCCATGTGCTGCGACAGGCGTCCGCGTGCCTTGCCAAGCGAAGACCGCCGTCAGGACTGCCAGGATCAGCAGCCGCCTTTGTGTCCATATCCAGTGCGCGCACCGCCGGTGTGTCATGGTCAGCCTCTTCTTTCCATCCTTATTGTGAAAACAACCCGCGGAAAGCAGAGATGGATGAATCCGTATATCTCTGCTATCCGCGGGTTCTGCTGCTCAGCGCCTAATCCATTTCAATGCCGCTGACGAGATCGTCGTTCGTTACTGGCGTGAACGTAATCACGCTCAGGACGACGACATGAAGTGCCGCCGGCCTGAGCTGGCTGGGTTCGTCTTACCGGATACTAATTCGTCCGGATTTCAAGTCCCGCGACCGAAGGTTGGTTGACTGCGCCGTCGGTGAAGGAAACCACGATTTCGCCACTACTGTTGGCAGTGGTGTTGAATGATTCGACCACAGCAATGTCCTTTCCGCCGGCTGCGGCAAATTGGTCAAAGTTGGTGAGCACGGTTGTGCCATTGATGGCCACATCGTACTCGCGGTCCCCAGCCGCGCTGAAGTAGATCTCGGCGCAGTGGATCAGGACGGTGTAGGTAGCGCCTGCCGTCAGGTTCGGAATCGTGTAGCTAAAGACTCCGTCTCTCTGGGTCTGATAGACCGCCATCGGCGCTGCATTGGCGCCGGCCACGGTCGTATTAATGGTTGCCGTAGTTGGCGTCGCTTTGCCACCGCCGGTGAAGTATTCGTCAGCGACAAAGGGGTAGTCGCCGCCGCCCGAGTTGCTTACCCCCGGACCTTCGAAGTTGATGGCCACGACTTCCGTTTGGGTTCCCACTGGTTGCGTGATGGCGCTGGCCTGGTTCGAGGCCACTGATGAACCATCTGCGTCATTTGCTTCCACGACGTAGTAGTAAGTCGTCGAAGCCGCGAGGCCGGTGTTGGTGTAACTCGTACTGGTCACCGTGCTCGATAACAGGTTACTCGATGACGGCGTAAACCCGCTGGTAGTGCTGCCGTAAACATCGTAAGAACTGATCGAGCAGTTTGCCGGTGGAGTTGGCGCCGTCCAGGTCAAGCCGATGGCGCTGGAGGAAGAGGCCGTCGCCGTAAGACCGGTCGGCGCCGAGGGAACTGCGGCGCAACTGGCGCCGGAGATGGTCCGGACTTCAATGCCCATGACCAGGGGTTGATTTGCAACGCCGCTGGTGAACGCGATCACAATCTGACCGCTGCTGTTGGCTCTGGCCGTGAATATTTCGACCAAAGCCGCGTTTTCTGCGCCGACCGTGCCAATGATGTCAAAGTTGGTGAGCACGGTTGTGCCGTTGATGGCCACATTGAATTCACGGTCCCCCGCCGCGGTGAAATAGGTCTCAGCGAAGTGCAGAAGAACGGTGTACGAACTGCCGGGCGTCAGGCCCGGAATCGTGTATGTGATGGTTCCGTTCCGCCCGTTCTGATACACCCCCATGGGCGCCGCATTGGCGCCGGGCTGGGTCAGATTTATGGTGGCCGTTGTCTTTGAGTTAATGCCTCCGCCAACGAAGTCTTCGTCAGCGACAAAGGAGTAGTCGCCGCCGCTCGCGTTGCTTTGCGCTGGACCGCCACTGGCGATGGCCACGACTTCCGTAACCGCTCCTGCTGGCTCGGTTTCCGTGCTGGCCTGGTTCGAGGCCGCCGAGGAGCCGGACGAGTCGACCGCTACAACGACGTAGTAATAAGTTGTCGAAGCCGTAAGCCCGGAGGCGGAGTAGTTCGTGCCGGTTACGCCGCTCGCAACCTGATTGGTTGAAGACGGCGTGAAGCCGGAAGTAGTGCTCTGGTACACGTTGTAAGTAATCGAGCAGCCGGAGCCGGCTGTGCTCGCTGTCCAGCTCAAATTGATCTGGCTTGATGATGCCGCCGTTGCCGACAAGTTGCTCGGAACCGTGGGCGCTGTCGTGCAGTTTACGACTGTGGGTGACCCATAAGCGATGAGAGTGTTGCCAGAGGGAATGTATACCTTGCCGTTGGCTACGGCGATGTATTGAAACTTTCCCGGTCCTGAACCCGTCGAATCGCTCGCAGTTTGGTTGCTGTTCCAGTAGTCTGCCGCGGAGACATTCGCCGGATTCATTGCGTGGAGTTCGTTCCCTCCATACGCCCATAGGATGGCATTCGCGCCGGTGGGCGTGGACGAGATGGCCAGGGTGCCTCCGGCCGTGAATGTGGATTGCTCGCATGCGGCGCTGCCAGTGCTTCCCCCCGAATAGCAGAACTGCTGGATGGCACTTCCCTGTGGCCAGACATAGGCGTACTGCGCGCTGCCGGAATTCCAAGCGATCGGGGAAATGCCTATAGTGCTGTTCGCGCTGTAAGTATTGATGGCCGCAGCGGAAAGATCGGCATCGTTCACGAGATACATGGCGCCATACTTCGTAGGCCCAATGAAGATCTTGCCGCCCGTGCCCGGCATAATGACCATACCGCCGCCGTTTAGGTCGGCGTCACCGTTACTATTCGCCTGCGCGTTTGGCGGAAGGTAAGAGGACACCACGGTGCCAAGATCGGATGGGCTTAACTGCACGATGCTCATCCCGTAATCTCCGCTGCCTATCGTGCCGTTGCCCGTTGCGACGAAGATGCTCGTCCCGTCATAGATGACTCCGTCGCCGCCCTGCCAGATACCGCCCTGGTTACCGCCGTTAGCGCAGGTGTCGCACCATACGCCGTTCTGGGAGAAGCCCGATCCGGTCGTGTATTTGTAGCCGATCAGCCAACCGTGGTAAGTGCCAGAGTCCGACATGTGGCAGTACGACGAATAAATGGTGCCGTTGACGTCCAATAGCGCAGTGCGTGCATTCTCTTGAGCCGAATCGAAGCTGTCTCCACCGGCTGATGCCGCGATGGTTATCGGGCTCCCGGTTAGTTCGGTTCCGGCAAGCACGTCAATCGCATGCAATTCGTTCGTATTGGTGCTGCTGTCCTTGGTCACCACAAAGAGCGCCCCGTGCGGACCTAAACTGGGGTCCACCACAGGCGCCGCCGTGCTAAAGGACGCGCTGGTTCCCAAGCTCAATTGCCAGAGTTTGGCTCCTGTGTCGGCGTTGAAAGCCCAGGCGCTCATTGCGCCACCGCCATTCGCGGTGGTAACCAAAAGGACGTTGGTCGGAAAGCCAGACACGTTTACTCCGCCTAGAACTAGCGCCTGTCCCATAACCGGGTTATCCAGCGACATAGTAAAGAGCTTGTGGATGGTGGACGTTGGGGTAAGTTGGGTCTCATTGCTATAGACTGCATCGCGCTCGGTGTCCGCGTTTTGGGTCAGGACGCTGACCTGCGCGCCGGCCGATGCCGCAAGGAAACACACGAACGCGAACGCCATTGCGGCGAACTTACCCAGGGGAAGAATTGCGCCACCTTCGCGCGATCTGAGAGATACAAATCCACTTTTTTGAAGCATGTTCATTCTCCTTGTAGTTGGGCCAAAGAGCCTGCTAGTCAATTGCAATGCCGCGGATGAGCGCAGTGTTCGTTACCGGCTTGAGCGTCATCACGCACTGCTGGCTTGCGTTCTCCGGCACCGTGAACTGCTGGATGTTGGCGATGTTCTCCCCACCTGTCGCCGCGTAGATGTCGAAGTTCGTCAGCACCGGCGCCCCATTGATCGTCACGTTGAACATAAGCGACCCCTCGGTGGTGAAGTACGTCTCGCAGAAGTGCAGCCGCACTTGACGGTTGACTCCCGTGGGTAAGCCCGGGAAGGTGTGGTGAAGAAGGTGACCCCGTTGGTGGTGTTAGTGGTTACAGCGGTATTGCATAAACCTGATCGTCCACAGTCACCTTGAAGAGCGTCTTGCAAGTGCTCATGTTCCCGTTGGACTGGTTGAGGATGGTCTCGCTCAGGTTGTCACCAGTCCGCATATTGTCGTTGTGCTGGGTGGGGTAACTAACTTGGGCCCGCGCGGAACGGACAGGAAATGCAGGAACAAACTGGCGGCTCCGATGGCTGCCGCCTTTCCATTTCTTGGACGATCCACCTCGTGTTTGTGGAATCAAGCATTCCTTATCAAGCACTTATGAGGAAAACACCTGGCACTTATGAGGGAAGCACGTGAGGGAAGCACGTGGTGCAAAGCGCGCACGTGGCAGAGTATTCCACTTTCGCGTTTGCGAAGTCAAGTTTCGAGTGGTTAATCGAGCATTATGAAAAGACAGTGGAAATCGATGGAGAAATCTCGCATCTGATCCCAAAAACGGCAGTAACACAGCCAATAGAAACAAGTTCTGAGCAGTATTCGTGGTCGCTGGTGGATGATTCGGGGGATACGAGATATTCCAGAAGCCTCTTATCGGCCTGCCGTCGGCGGCTGCTCCGTAACCCATCTCACATGGCTTAAGGCCGCTCGAATAGTGGCGATCAGCAGCATCAGAGGTCCCCGGGCGCGTGCAGCCTGGCGAAAGAAAACGATACTTCAGGTTAAATTAGTCGATACTGAAAAATCGATTAAATATATGTTTAATCAATAACATATATTGCGAATAAGCGCTATGATCATCCTGGAAAGAAGCTCAATCCGCCACATAGCTTGGGAAAAAATATGCGTCCGCAGAGAGACAGGATCAACTGCAGCGCTTCACGATGCTGGATTAGACGAGGACGGACAGAGTTCATGCAATCCCCGGTCCCCAAAAGCGAGGGACCGGGGCCACCCGCCGAAGGGAGCCGCGCAGCGGGCGGAGCGAAGCGGAGAGCCTTTACGGATGCCGGAGCGGAGGGTACGGCGCGTCAGCGCGGAAAGCCGATCCTGGACTCGACTCTTTATTTTCAACAGGTTACCGGACAGCAACTTTTTGCTTTCCTGGGGAAGCAAAAAAGAGAGAGTTTTCCTTTTAGTCGCTTGTTTTCTTGTGGTTAACGCTCGGTAACCTGTAAACGCCACATATTTAAGTGCTTTTCCTCTTAGCCGCTTGATTCCATGATGGTTGCCGCATAGCAACCTGAGAACTCCTTATATTTTGACGGCCTTCCTTTTATCCGCATGATTCTAGTGTGGTTACCGCACAGTAACCTTCGGTTACTGTGCAGCTACCCTTCTGGGGTAGTGTGTCCACCCCCTGCCCATGCGTAAGCATGGCGCTTTTCGCTCGCCCCGCCCATGCTGCCGATGGAAGCCCCTGACGCAAGCAAGCCGCCCTGGAGGACGGTTGGCGGTCATCATGGCCGATTGACGTAGGGACCTTGCCAGACAGTGTGCCCCTGATGATCGATATAGGCGATAGTTTCCAGCGTTGATACGCGGCAGAGTCCATCTTTGAAATCATGCGCCCCCAGGTATTCCCCGGCGAATGCTCGCTCTCCTCGTATGTTTATGAAATGGCTGAAGCGTTGGCCCATCGGTGTCACTGCTGCCAGCCCCTCCGAAAAATACACCGGGTGTGCATAAGCAGGATCGACGAAAAACTCGCCCGACCTGTCGATAAACCCGTAAGGCCCTCTCTTATCCAGTGAAGCGCTCGCAAGCCCTGAGCGGAAATCGAGAGTCATGGCGAATCGGGGGGCGATCAAGAACTCGCCCTGGCGGTCGATATAGCCCCATTTTCCGTCCAAAGATACACGAGCAAGTCCTTCACTAAAAGGTTTCGCAGCGTCGAACCGTGGCTCCAACACATAGCCTGACTTCTGATCGATGAATCCCCACTTTCCGTTCAACTTCGCTGGCGCGATGCCGTCCGAAAACTCTAGTACATCATCGAAGAAAAGTGGAATGACCTCCACACCCCGAAGGTTGATGAATCCGTACTGTTTTCCGTCTGACGCATACGCAAGGCCTTCTCTAAACGGAGAAATCACCAAGTATCTCTTCGGCTTGAGGATGACGGTTCCATCCCGAGCAATAAGACCGCGTCGTGAGCCGTCTTCGAAACGTGCAACTCCGCCGAAGAAGTCCAGTCCGATAGTGTGGGAGCATGGAATCACAAGATTGCCATTTGGATCTATGGCTCCCCACTTTTGCTCGACTTGAACGGATGCCAGCCCTTCACTGAAAGGTCTAGCGTCCTGAAATGTCGGCGCGATTACTGTTTCACCTTGAGCATTCATGAACCCCGCCTTATAGCTCCTCGGGTTTCTGCCTTGCCGGACGTAGATTGGATAAAGCCGGTTCATTGGTTTCCTAGTCTTACGTTGTTAGACACAAGCTCGGTTACTCTACCAGTAGCCGAATAGGAATTCCAGTTTCTTGCTCGGTTTCGATAACAGATTCGTTGAGCCACTCGGCCCCTTGCTCGATCTGCTGGACACTTGAGTTGCTCTGAATCCCCTGCCATGCTTTTTGCCCCGCCTGAATGATGTCGCCGATATCTTGCTGCGCAGTCCTAGCTCCCGGGTTCTCGGCCGCTATGTCTTTGAGGAACGCCCCTGTGTCTCCGCCGTCATTTGCGACTAATTGCTTTGCCTCATTGATCTCCGCTTCGCCCCACTCTGCCATGCTATTCTTTCCGCTCAATTTGTTAACTTGGTCAACTATTTTTCGAATTTGCTCTTGGCTTAGCCGCGCTGCTTTTGGGAAACCGCTGTGAACGCCTCCCGGCTTAAGAGGTCCCGTTGTCCACCTACGGAAGACTTGTCCCGCTAGACTGTTCCATGCATTTTCTGACTTAATGACAGCTTGGTCAATGAAGTGATGCCCTCCTGAGATGATTGTCGAGATAATCGGCGGAGGGTCTGCTGTCACTGACACGCAATTCGGTATTCCTTGGCATGGGTCAGCATGGCCAAAAGGGTCTCTCCGGGTCAATGGGTTGTTCTGAACATAGCTATAGAGGTTGAGCGTCTGCGGATTCTCTAAATCGGCGTACGGCACTGGATCGCCTGCACCACTCCAGTCCGGCGACATCCACCTTCCCATTGAGCTTGCATAGTACCTTGCCCCGAAGTAGTCGTTGCCTGATTCGGAGTCGCGTTCTTTGCCGGTGTACCGGGATCGATAAAAACGCGAGTTGGTTAAACAAATGGCGGGTTGCGTCATAGAGATGGACTCGCGCTTCGTACATGCACCCCAGGAGGTTCCGCAATTGAGGCGGGAGACAGCAGAAGGCGCAATAAATGGCCGCGTTGACAACGTTTCCGGCAGTTGTCGTAGTTGCAAGTGGTCTTCGTCGTAGTTGCATATCGCAGATCTAGTCCGGACCCCGCACCTGGATCGTAGCGGTATATCTACGACGGCGAATGACGCTTTGAAGCGCAGGCATTCCTCCGTGTTTCCGTCAACCAACGATGCAGGCGTTTGAGGCAGACTCATCTGAAAAGAGACTCTTTGGTTGCCAGAATTCTACTACATTCAAAGCGAGGGCCGAGGATCTCGGTTTTGAGAAAACCCGCGCAACCACCCAACGGAGACGGGTGTGGATGCGGTGTTCAAGGTCGCTCCATGGTCTTGGATTGCTCCAACTCAGCCCAAAAATCTCCGCCTTCATTCCATCTTCTACACTATCTACTATGGAAGTTCTCTATGGGTTGCACCCGGTCGAGGAAGCTGTGAAGGCCGGAAGACGGCGTTTTGACCAGGTTCTGGTGGCACGCGAGCGCCACGATGAGCGCCTGGAACGCCTGGTCACTCTTTGCCGTGAGGCCGGTCTTCGCGTCCGCCAGGAGACGCGCGACCAATTGACGCAGCTCGCGCAGAGCCCGACTCACCAGGGAGTCGTAGCTCTCGTCCACGGGCAGGAGTCTCTCTCAATTGAAGACCTCTTCGAGCCGGCCGGGCCAGGCAGTGCGCGCCTGCTGCTCGCCCTCGACGGGGTCGAAGACCCGCAGAACCTGGGAGCGCTGCTCCGCGTGGCCGACGGCGCAGGCGTCGACGGCATCGTGCTGACAGAGCGACGCTCGGCCCCCTTGAGCCCGGTCGCGGTCAAGGCCAGCGCAGGCGCCGCCGAACACTTGCGCATTGCGCGGGTGGTGAACCTCGTGCGTGCCCTCGAAGAGCTCAAGCGCCGCAATCTCTGGATCATCGGACTCGACGAGCGCGGCACATGCGACTACGACCAGTTCGACCTGACTGGCGATTGCGTTCTCGTACTCGGACGCGAAGGCGCGGGCCTCCACGACCTCGTCCGCCGCACCTGCGATCACCTGCTGCGCATTCCCATGGCCGGCGGCGTCAGCTCTCTCAACGTCTCCACCGCCGGAGCCGTGGTGCTCTACGAAGCCTTTCGTCAGCGCCGCATGGCTGCGAATTCAGCAGGTAACGCCGCTAGCAAGGTCGGGCTTACCGCTAGCAGCAAGCCAAAGAAGCAGAAAGGCCTGGGTTCATGAAGCTCTCGCTTGCGTGGAGTTCGTGCGCGCGCCCTTTCAAAGCTGCTGCTCTTGTGGCTGCGGTTGTATTCTGTCTTTCGACCCTTTTCTGCGCGGCGCAATCTTCACCATCGGCTCAACCGCCAGCCTCTTCGCCGGACGAGCCTCACCTGCGAAAGGTCATCTTCTCCCGCTCCATCGACGAGAATGGCCAGACCACCACCCAATCGCCAGGGATCGAGTCCAAGCCCGCCGTTCCAGTTACCACCGCGCCCACTGTGATGGACGCCGAACGCCAGGCTGTCACATTCACTGCATTCGATCTCGATGTGCATCTCAACCCAGCCGAGAAGCAGATCGCGGTTCGCGCTCAGGTCACCGTGCGCAACGACAGCAAATCATCGCTCACTCGTATTCCCCTGCAAATCTCCTCTTCGCTCAATTGGGAACGAATCCGCTGTGAAAGCAAAGAGACGGTCTTCCAGGTAGCGACGCTTAACTCCGATGCCGACCACACCGGCCAGTTGCACGAGGCTGTCGTTCCGCTCACCCAGCCGCTTGCTCCCGGTGAGAGCATCCAGATCGACGCGAATTATTCGGGCAAGATCGACCTCTCCGCCCAACGATTGATCTCCATCGGTGCCCGCTCCGAAGTGGCGCTCCACTCGGATTGGGACCAGATCAGCCTGCCCTTCACCGGTCTGCGTGGCTTTGGCAATGTTGTCTGGTACCCGGTGTCGAGCGTTCCGGTCATCCTGGGTGACGGCGCGCGCCTCTTCGACGAGATGGGCAGACACAAGCTCCGGCTTGGCGGGGCGCGCTTCCGACTTCGCCTTGCCGTTGAATTCCCCCACGGCCAAGCCCCAACAGTCGCTCTCGTCAATGGCCATGCGCTGCCGCTTGAAGTTACGGAGCCCTCCAGCGCGCTGGACCAAAGCCAGGAGGTGGATGGAGTGGCCACCAGCGACTCTGGCAGCACGATCCTCGGCTTCGAGGCCCCCAGCCTCTTTGTCGCTATTCGCGCTCCTCACCTCGGACCCAACCTCTCCGCCTTTACCCTACCCGAAGACAATGTCGCCATTGAGTTCTGGATTCAGGCGGCGGGTGCGGTCAAGCCGTTCATTGAAGGCTGGCTCGGACAGCAGCCCCGCTCCCCGCTCTTCCTTCTCGACCTGCCAGATCCCGGCGACGCTCCATTCGAGACCGGAGCCTTGCTTGCCACCCCGCTCCGTGAGCCCGACTCCAAGGCAAAGCCGGGCGCATTGGACGGCGCTTTGGTTCACGCCCTGACCCATGCTTGGCTTTCGTCGGCGACCTCGCCTGAGCCGCGTCCTGTCTGGCTCAATGAGGGGTTGGCAACCTTCATGAACGCTTTGTGGATTGAAAAGCTGAACGGACGAGATCAGGCCTTGGGCACTCTCGAAGCCGGCCGCACCGCACTGGCTTTGGCCGAGCCGGCCAGCCCTGGCGAAGGCCCCGGCCAGCCGCTGGCACAGGCCATCTCGCCTGTCTACTACCGCACCAAGGCCGCCTATGTCCTCTGGATGTTGCGCGACATTGTTGGCGAGCAGGCGCTCTCTGCCGCGCTAAAGGCGAACAATCCTGCCGCCCCCGGAGTCCTAAAAAAACTCCTCGAAGGAACCGAAAACCACCCTGATCTCTCGTGGTTCTTTGCCGATTGGGTCGATGCTGATAAGGGATTGCCCGACCTGAGTATTCAGGGCGTCTTTCCCACGGCTGCCTTGGCCGGAAACTGGCTGGTCGCCGTCAAGATTGCCAACGCTGGCTATGTGGCTGCCGAGGTTCCGGTGATCGTCCGGTCCGGCTCAGGCAATGAGGCGCGCTCCGTCACCCAGCGCGTCCGCGTTCCCGCTCGTGAAGACGTGACCGTGCGCATTCTCATCCAAGGCAAGCCCACCGAGGTGCAGGTCAACGACGGCTCAGTGCCTGAGACCCAAGCCAGCGTCCACACCAGCCGCCTCGACGAACCGGCAGCGGATACGGCACAGCCGGCCGCGAAGTAGATCCCATGCTGCATCAAACCTTCGTGCGATTTGCTGCACAATCTACTTCGCGGGCGCGACCTCGATATGAATGCCGCACTCAACCTTGCGGCCGGCCCAGCGCCCCGACCGCGGATCGTTGGGATCGAGCGGAAGCGTCGTACATGGTTCGCAACCGATGGAGGAGTAGCCGCGCTCGTAGAGAGGCAGCAGAGGAATGGAAAGCTCTTCGCAGGCGTACCAGACGTCGCGCGTCGTCCATGCTGCGAGAGGCGCCAGCTTTAGAACTTGTTGGCCGCTGGGAAGTGTGAAGAGCGCCGACTCCTCAAGCTCTGTGCGGCTCTTCGCCTGCTCGCGGCGCAGCCCGGTAATCCACACACGGTATCCGGCAACCGCTTTGAAGAGCGGCTCGACCTTGCGCAGCTTGCAGCACTGATCGGGCGCGGATTGATAGAGGAGCCCATGCTCGGCCTCCTGCTCGGCGACAGTCTTTTCCGGTAACAGATTGATCAGGTTGAGTTGCCATTCGCGCGCCAGTCGATCGCGATAGGCATAAGTCTCTGCGAAGTGATACCCGGTATCGAGAAAGAGAATAGGAATCTGCGCATTCAACTTGATCGCGAGCTTGGCAAGGAGCACATCTTCGGCTTGAAAGCTGCACGTCAGACACACGTCTTGCTTGCCAGTCACTTCGCGAACGAGCGTTGCGCGCAGTGCATCGAGCTTGGCGTTCACCTCGGTTTGAATCTCTGATGTACTCACTGCCTGAATCCTTCCTGTTTCGTCAACGCTCAAATCACCCAATCCGCACTTCCGGTCGATACTAGAATGCCGGCGCGCCCCAACAGCTCATGCACAGCCGCGATTGCCTGCGTCGAGTCATTTGCATCGAGCGTGATCTCTTCGCCATCGGCCCGCGCGGTCAGAGTCTCTTCCCCGGTCAGGTTGATGACCAGCGCAATCACTCCTGAAAGCGCCTTCGACGCGATCAATATTTCGACCAAGCCAGGGTGAATTGCAAATGGTGCGGCATCGGCCTCAATCCGTGCCGTTATCGCACCACGTGCAAAGAGTGAGCGCTCGATGCGATCAATCAGCTCGACTGGCCCGGTCAATTCGAGAGCGCCGCCGCGATGCCCCCAGCGCGCGGCTCTCTCCTCAGCAGTCACCGGACCTGATGCCAACGCAACCGCAGCGGAGGCAGCAGTAATCATCCCGGCCGCGACGGTGCTGTTGGTCTCCGCGTCGATCAGGATGAATGCGCCGGTGGAGCGATTCTCGCCATAGAGGTCGAGCGCAATCGGCCGCAGCAGATCGATGTTGACGACGCCGATGGCATTCATTTCGAGCGTGGATGCGGCTTCATGCGCGAGCGTAGCGATGTTGGTGCGATGCTCGATTGCCGAGACAAATGCAGGCACCGTCTGGCTGGTGTGCTTGAGAAGATAGCGGCGATTGCGCTGAAGCGGTCGCGAATCCATCCAGACTAAGGCGGCTGTTAAATGTCTGGCGACCGTGGCCGGCGCATGTGTGGAAACGATCAGATCGCCGCGGCTAATGTCGAGTTCTCGATCAAGCACCAGTGTCACCGAAAGCGGCGCATGAGCTTCGGCGAGCTCTCCATCAAAGGTCACAATGCGTGCAATCGCCGCGCTCCTTCCCGATGGAAGCACCGTGATCTTGTCGCCCGGCGCGACTGTTCCCGACGCAATCTGACCGGCAAATCCGCGAAAGGTATGATCGGGCCGAAGAACCCGCTGCACAGGAAAGCGGAAGGGCGCGGTGCGTGTATCCAGCGATGACGGCAGAGACTCCAATAACTCAAGCAACGACTGACCGTCGTACCATGGCATTGCTTTCGATTTGTGCACGATGTTATCCCCGGCCAATGCGCTTACCGGCACAAAGATTGCCTCGACAGGGCTGCCGGTGTCGGCTGCGATCTGACCAAGAACGGAAGTGAAATCCAACTTGATCGCGCGGAAGGCCGCTTCGTCGTAACCAATGAGGTCCATCTTGTTGACCGCGACGATCACATGCCGCACGCGCAGCAGCGATGCGATATAGGCATGGCGGCGCGACTGAATCAGAACGCCCTTGCTTGCGTCAATCAGCACCACGGCCGCGTCGGCGGTGGATGCGCCTGTGGCCATATTGCGCGTGTACTGCTCATGGCCCGGCGTATCAGCGATAATAAACTTGCGCCGCGGCGTCGCAAAGTAACGGTAAGCAACATCGATCGTGATGCCTTGTTCGCGCTCGGCGCGCAGGCCGTCGGTGAGCAGCGCAAAATCGATCTGCCCAGGAGTCGTTCCTTTGCCCTCGATCGAGCGCACCTGATCTTCATAGACCGACTGCGTGTCATAGAGCAGGCGGCCAATGAGTGTAGACTTCCCGTCATCCACGCTGCCCGCGGTGGAGAAGCGCAGCAGATCTTTCTCGCGGTCCTCGGCTAGATACTCGCCGACCGAAAATGGTTGTGCGGTAAGAGTCGCCATTTTAGAAATAGCCCTCCCGCTTCTTGATCTCCATGGAACCTTCCTGGTCGTGATCGATCACGCGGTTGGCGCGCTCCGAGACGCGGAAGTTAATAAGCTCCGCGATGATGGCGGGAATGGTATCTGCATCGGAACGAATCGCACCGGTACACGGACTGCACCCGAGCGAACGCAGCCGCGACTTGACCATCTGAGGCTGCTCGCCCTTCCTTGCCACGAAGGCTTGTTCGACGGGGAGAAGCGCATCGCCTCGCACATACATGGGCCGCTCTTTTGCGAAATAGAGGTCAACCACCGGAATCTTCTCTTCGTGGATGTACTGCCAGACATCCATCTCCGTCCAGTTCGAGAGCGGAAATACGCGAATGCTCTCGCCGGGATGAACGCGCGCGTTATAGAGATTCCACAGCTCGGGGCGCTGATTTTTTGGGTCCCACTGTCCAGCGCTGTCGCGGAAGGAGTAAATCCTCTCCTTGGCTCGGGACTTCTCTTCATCGCGCCGTGCGCCGCCAAAGGCCGCGTCAAAGTTGTAGTGCCGCAGCGCATCGAGCAACGCCTGCGTCTTCAGCAACCCGCAGCAGCGCTTGGTGTCGAGCACAATGGGATTCGTTCCCGCCGCAATGGCCGCTTCATTGCGCCAAACCAGCAACTCTGCGCCAACCGAGCGCGCCATCTCATCGCGAAAGGTGAGCATCTCAGCGAATTTGAAGCCAGTGTCCACATGCAGCAGCGGAAAGGGAATCGTCGCGGGATAGAAGGCCTTCTGCGCCAGCCGCAACATGACGGACGAATCCTTGCCGACGGAGTAGAGCATGACGGGCCGCTCAAACTCGGAGGCCACCTCACGCAGAATGTGAATGCTCTCGGCCTCAAGCAGGCGCAGATGGCTCAGACGCGGTAAAGCTGAAGCGGTACCTGAGGGCAAAGCGGAAGATCTCTCACTATCGATAACCGGCATGTCTAACCTCGTTCAGTGCGGGATTTGCGCTGAATGCCGATGCGTCGATCGCACACCGGCTATTCTGCTCGGGTGCGTCTTCTGATGAATTGAAAAAAGGGGAATCAGAGACCAGTTCACACCCGTCGAAAGATCACGACAGGCGACAACAGGAACGGCTTTTGGAGACGCTAATCATCTACTCAACTATGGTATCAACAGACCCTGATTCTAGCAATGCAACCTTGTTTCTCCTGGAGTTACGTTTGAAACAACGGCCGATTCAAGAAAGTTGGAGCGCTAAGCGGGGTTTGACCCGCGAGTACAGGTTTCGCAGACCTACGCGTTAGCCGCTTCGCCACCGGCGCAATTCGTTTTCTGGAAGCACGTAGCGCAGAGTTACGGTCATATCATCTGCGGAGAATCAATTGGGATAATTTGCGTTAGATGACACGAAATCGCGAACAATCCAGCAGGTGCTAGCAATAACAACACGCGATCTCTATGACGATATTTTTCATCACGAGAGACAACTCAGCTTGCTTAAAGTAACTTGGTTTTGAACTCGTGTCAACGGGCTAACCTTCAAAACAAGTTCTTGCGCAGGAGCAAAGCCAGTCGCTGCAATCGCTTGCGATTCACTTGACTTTCAGATAGCACGCCCCTACTATCCTCTTATGGACGGTCGCCTCTGTTGTCGCTGCTGGTTGCTGCTTTGCGCGGCGCGGGTGGCTTGGGTATAACGTTCAGATCAAATACCAAGGTTCCCCTAAATGCCCGCGATTCAGCATGAGCTGTCGCGGGATTTCTGTTTATTGCGAAGAGGAAAAATGGCTGAAGCTGTTCCGGAAAAAGAGACGAAGGCCCAGAAATCCGAACGCCTGAAGCGAGAGAAGAACCCTTGGCTGGCCTTCGACGAGGTTCGAGCGTTTGCGCGCGAGGGTCGCGCAAGCGTGCTGCCAGAGTGGGCGAACCTCTACTTCAAGTGGTGGGGCGTTTACACGCAGGGCGATGGCGTCGGCGCTACCGGCGGAAAGGGCGGCGAGGGACTGGCCTCGGATTACTTCATGATGCGCATTGGCATTCCCAACGGGATTGTCACCGCTGCACAGCTTCACGTTATCGGCGGACTGACACGCAAGTACGCCCGCAATCTCGCCGACATCACAGTTCGTCAGGCCATTCAGCTTCACTGGCTCACCATCGAATCGCTTCCTGAAGTTGTGGAAGCGCTCGATGCGATTGGACTTTCGCCTAAAGGAACCTGCGGCGACGTGGTGCGCAATGTGACAGGGTGCCCGCTGGCCGGAGTTGCAGCTGATGAACTGGTCGATGCCTCTCCACTTGCAGACGAAATATCGGCATTGCTCAAGGGGAATTCGGAGTTCTATAACCTTCCACGCAAGTTCAAGGTCTCCATCACCGGCTGCCCGTCGTGGTGCTCGCACCCGGAGATCAACGACATCGGTCTCACGGCGACCAAACACAATGGCCAGATCGGTTACTCGTTGCGAGTTGGCGGCGGCCTCTCGAAAGAGCCTCACTTAGCTCTTCGCTTGAATGCATTCGTCCTTCCCGATCAAGTGTTGCGTGTGGTTCGCTCCGTTGCGGAGATCTTCCGCGAGCAGCAGGGCTTGCGCGAAAATCGCAATGAAGCCCGCCTCAAATATCTTTTTCTCAAAGAGGGATGGACCGCCGAAAGTTTTCTCGTTGAGTTGCAATCGCGACTAGACTTCACGCTGCTCCCGGCTGTTCCTGAGGAAGTTCCCGACGACGTCTTCCGCGACCACACCGGTATTCATCCCCAACGAACGTCGGCCCTGAGTTATGTCGGTGCATCGGTGTTGCGCGGCCGTTTGACCGGCGAACAGTTGGAAGCTGCCGCCGAGCTAAGCGAGCGCTTTGGCAGCGGGGCGCTGCGCACCACCGTCTCGCAGAATTTAATATTCGTCGACATTCCCAATCAGAAAGCAACGGAACTGGCCCAAGAGTTGGAGAAGCTCGGCTTGCATGTCGAGGGCTCGAATTTCTGGCGTGGGGCCGTCGCCTGCACAGGCACCGAGTTTTGCAAACTGGCCATCACTGAGACTAAAGGCTTCGCCCGTTGGATCGTTGATGAGCTGGAGGAGCGGCTGCCTGGCTTTGATCAGCAACTTCGCCTGCACGTCACGGGCTGCCCCAATAGCTGCGGCCAGCATTGGATCGCCGACATTGGCATCGAAGGCAAGAAGATCAAGCACGAAGGCAAGCTCATCGACGCTTACTACTTCTGCCTGGGCGGAGCTGTAGGCCAGCATGCCGCCATCGCTCGGCCCGTCGGCTATCGCTGCCCAGCGACACTTGTGCCTGAGTCGATCGAGCGGCTGCTTCGCCACTATCTTGCCGACCGCCAGCCCAGTGAAAATCTTCGCGCATGGTTTGGCCGCCACTCAAACGATGAATTGCGCGCCGATCTCGCTGGTGAAATTCTGGCTCCCGTTGAGCGCGACTTACCGGCCAGCCCCGTGCCGCACAGCGTAGCGGAGTGAGGAACAAACGATGAGCCTGTTGCCCATCTTTCTCAAACTCGATGGCCGCCGCGGCCTGGTCGTTGGTGGTGGCGCAGTTGCATTGGAAAAAATCACCAGCCTGCTCAAAACAGGATTGTGGGTGCGCGTTGTTGCACCCAACGCGAAATCCGAAATCAGGCAACTCGCCAGCGAGGGCAAGCTTCAGTGGATTCAGCGTCCCTTTGAACTCGCCGACCTGGATGGAAACTTTGTGGTCGTCGCCGCTACCGATTCTGCGGAGATCAACGCACAAGTCTACACGGGAGCCTTCGAGCGCGGCATCCTGGCCAACAGCGTTGACGATCCGCCGCTTTGCGATTTTTACTTCGGCTCGGTTGTGAGTCGCGGCGCGTTGCAAATCGCCATTTCAACCGCTGGAGAAAGTCCAGCCGTCGCACAGCGGTTGCGCCGCGAGATCGATGAACAACTTCCCAAAGACCTCGGACCCTGGCTCAACAATCTAGGCCAGTTGCGCCGTGAAGTCCTGGACACACATCCCCGCGGTGAGGAGCGCAGGCTTTTGCTGCATCAGCTCGCGCAGCGTCCGGTGTGCGCGTCAGCGAGTTGCCCATCGCGCCAGATGGCTCTTGCGCCGCTCGACAAAAAGACTGCTGATGCAAATGGAAGAGTCTATCTCGTCGGAGCCGGCCCTGGAGATCCCGACCTGCTCACCGTCAAAGCGCTGCGTCTGATTCAATCGGCTGATGTCATCCTTCACGATGATCTTGTTCCGCAAGCGATTCTCGATCTCGCGCAGCGCGGCACTGAAATCGTCAACGTCGGCAAGCGTTGCGGCACCAAGTCCATCACGCAAGACGAGATCAACACCCTGATGGTTGGACATGCGCTTTCCCTTCGCAAGGTTGTCCGCCTCAAGAGCGGCGATCCGCTCATATTCAGCCGCGCTGCAGAAGAACTGTCCGCGCTCGCTGAAGCCGGCGTGCCCTTCGAGATCGTTCCCGGCATCAGCGCGGCCTTCGCAGGCGCAGCCGCCGTCGGATGCTCGCTAACTAGCCGCAACAGCGCGTCAAGTGTGATTTTTTCCACCCACCATCGCGCGCAATTGCAAACAGATGGCCAGCCATCGCGGACGCACTTACCCCGAATCGAAGATGCGACACGCGTGGTCTATATGCCGGGCCGCGATCTGCGCCCGCTGCAGCAGCAATGGCTCGACGAGGGCTTGCCTGCGAACTTCCCATGTGCTTTGGTCTCGCGTGCCGCGCAGCCCGATCAGCAGGTTCAAATGACGACGCTAGCCAACCTCAGCAATATCGCGCCCATGCTCGCGCCCAGTCTGCTCATCGCCGGATGGGCCGTCGGCGAGTCTTCGATGCGATTCGATAAGGTAGTTGAGTCCATTCTGGTTGCGAGCTAAAGTTGGCTTTTCCAAAAAGTGCGAAAATCCGGGCCTGAAGGCTCCATAAATCTGCACTTTTTTCAGAGGGCTAAAGCCCTCTGCTCCCTCCAAAACTCGACAAAGCCTTTTAGCCGCACCACTTGAAAGTAATCGCTGGTGACTAGGAAAAAGACGGCTGCTACAGACCACACAAAGTGCAACGCATCCGAGCCGAGCTGATCGCTGAAGGGAAGCGGAGCCGCCGAGAGCACCATCGCCAGCACAATCAACGCCAGCTTGACGATGCCCATCACAAGATTGATCTCTATTAGTTTTCCCGTGAAAGCCCGTCCCAGCCTGAGACTTGCCCGAAGCGAAGAGAGCGCCGAGCGCTCCTCCAGCAGCATCAGCACCGGCGCAATTGCAAACGGCCAACTCACCAGCGCCCACGCCGTGAAGAACCCGAGCGAGATGAAGATCACCCACATCGAGTAGCCCACCAGATCCGGTTCGCCAACGCCCGTGATGTGTATGTCCGCGACCCATGCGATAGAACGGAACCATCCCCAGCAGACGACGCCAAAAAGAGCCAGCCATGCAGACTGCAAGGCGATCATCCCCAAAGGCCGAAAGCGCAATCGCGGTTCCATGCGCCAAAGGACCAGTCCCCGGCCCAGTCCAGAAACAACTACCCAGGCCAGCCCAGCAACAGGCATAAGCCAGCGAAGGATCGCGAAGACATGAGGCTGGTAGAGCGCCCATGCATTGTTCAGCTGCACAGCCGCCACCCAGGGGTTTTGCGGGTCGAGCGAACCTAGTCCCGACTCAAGCGGCAGCGCCGCGAGAATTCGCTGCGCCTCAAGCCAGCAGATGACGAGAAATGGCACGCCGAACAGCCAGCGCCAGCCTATCTCAATCCCCGTGAGCAGGGGCCGCTCGAAGACCCAGCCCATCTGGCCGACGAGCGACTGAGTTCCGCGCAACGGCGCGGAGGCTTTCACTTCACCACCAAATTCACCAGCTTGCCCGGCACCACGATCACCTTGACCACAGTCTTGCCGGCAATGCGCGCTTGAACCTTCTCATCGGACAACGCAGCAGCCTCGATCGTCTTGGCATCGGCATCAACGGCGACACGCACCACGGTTACCAGTTTGCCGTTGATCTGCACGGGAATTTCAAGCTCGTCTTCTTTGGCCAGTTCAGGATCGCTCTTGGGCCAAGATGCGCGAAGAATTCCATCCTTCTCGCCCAGCTCTTCCCATAGTTCCGCAGCAAGGTGCGGGGCAAACGGCGCCAGCAACAGCACCAGCGACCGGAATAGCTCCAGCATCGCCGGCGCAGGAACGTCACCTGCCGCCAATTGTGCATCGGCCGCTTGAATTTCGTTGACAAACTCCATGATCGCCGCCACGCAGGTGTTGAAATGCCACCGACCCTCAAAGTCCAGCGTGATCTTGGCGATTGTCTGATGAAGCTTGCGCAGCAGCTTCAGCGAAAGCCCTGTGGGCGTTTCTGTCTGCTGGCCGCGTCCAGCGCGGGCCACGGGCGCATACTTTGTGGTCAGCCTCCAGACACGGCCGAGGAAGCGGCTCACACCGGCGACGCCGTCTTCTTGCCAGTCCAGATCGCGGTCCGGCGGAGCAGCAAACAGAGAGTACATGCGCGCAGCGTCGGCGCCGTAGCGGCCTACCATCTCATCGGGCGAAACAACATTGCCCTTCGACTTGGACATCTTGGCGCCGTCTTTGATCACCATGCCCTGCGTGAATAGCCTTCGCGCAGGCTCGTCGTTCACGATCAGCCCAAGATCGCGCATCACCTTGGTCCAGAAGCGCGAATAGATCAAATGCAGAATCGCGTGCTCCACACCACCGATGTATTGGTCGATGGGGAACCAGTACTTCGCGATTGCCGAATCAAATGGCGCATTGGCGTTCTTCGCGTCGGTATAGCGGTAGAAGTACCAGCTCGAATCGACAAACGTATCCATCGTGTCGGTCTCGCGTTTCGCAGGTCCACCACACTTGGGACAGGTCACGTTCACAAACTCCGGCACGCGGCTCAACGGTGACCCGCCCTGCTGCGTGATCTCGATCTGCGCGGGCAGCACCACTGGCAACTGCTCGTCGGGCACCTGCACAAGCCCGTCCTTCTCGCAGTGAATCATCGGAATCGGTGTACCCCAGTAGCGCTGGCGGCTCACGCCCCAATCTTTGAGCCGGAAGATCACCTTGCCTTCGCCAAAAACATTGCGTGCGGCAACCTCTTGGAGTTTCTTCTCAGCCTCGTCGCAGCTCAGGCCGTCATACTCGCCTGAGTTCACAAGCACGCCTTCTTCAGAGCAGAAGGGAAGTGTCTGATCCACGCTTGGGTCTGTCGGCTTGATCACCTGCACGATTGGCAAGTTGTATTTGGTCGCAAATTCGAAGTCGCGCTCGTCGTGCGCAGGGACGCTCATGATTGCGCCCGTGCCATAGTCGGCCAGGATGTAGTTGGCAACCCAGATCGGGACGCGTTGGCCATTGTAGGGATTGATTGCAAAACGACCGGTTGCAACGCCGTGCTTCTCAATCGCGCCCAGATCGCCCGCCTCACGCGCCTTCTTCTGTTGCTCAAGCAGTTCGTCGACCTGCGCTTTCAACGCGGCATCGGCCGCCGTAAGCTCTGCCACCAAAGCATGTTGCGGTGCAAGCTGCACGCTAGTCGCACCGAAAATCGTATCAACGCGAGTTGTGAAGACGCGAATGCGCGTCTTTTCTATTCCCTGTTCCCTCTTCCCTGTTCCCTGGATTTCTTCAAGGAAGAAATCCACGTCCGTTCCTTCGCTGCGCCCGATCCAGTTGCGCTGCATTGTGCGCACTTTTTCAGGCCAGCCTTCGAGCTTGTCGAGTCCGTCGAGCAGTTCCTGCGCATAGGCGGTGATGCGGAAGAACCACTGCACCAGATCGCGCTGCTCCACCTGTGTGGTCTCATGCCGCCAGCAGCAACCGTCTACGACTTGCTCGTTGGCCAGCACCGTTGCGCACTCCGGGCACCAGTTCACCTTGCTCTTCTTGCGGTAGACCAGGTTTTTTTCGTACATGCGCAGGAAGAACCACTGGTTCCAGCGGTAGTACTCAGGCAGGCAGGTTGTGACCTCGGTCGCCCAGTCATAGCCTAGGCCCAGACGGTCCATCTGCCGCTTCATCGCGGCGATGTTCGCCTGTGTCCACTCGCGCGGAGGGGTATTGTTCTTGAGCGCAGCGTTCTCAGCCGGCAGGCCGAAGGCGTCCCAGCCCATCGGATGCAGCACGTTGTAGCCGCGCATCCACATATGCCGGGCCAGCGCATCGCCTATGGAGTAGTTGCGCACGTGGCCCATGTGCAACTGGCCGCTGGGGTAGGGCAACATCTCGAGCACGTAGTACTTGGGTTTGCCGCAGGAGACAGGCTCCGCCGCATACAAACTTGGGTCCGCAGCCCACCGCTGCTGCCATTTGGGTTCAATAGCCGCCGGGTCGTAACGCTGTTCGTTTTCTTCCGTCATAACTTTCTTAGTGTAAACGGGAAGGCAGGTTAACTTCCGGGCAACAGCGAGCGAAGCCATTCCGGAACCGGTTCGTGCAACTCGATCTTCTGCCCGTCTTCCTTGATCGCCACAAGCCGGTAAGGCCGCTTCAGATCGCTGTTATCGTAGACGCGCACATGGGCAAGTTCGACAAGCGCTCGCTTTAGGTTGTTCATCACGCGCGGATAGCGCTCTGCGATCTTATCCACCGGGACATCGTGACCGCCCTGTGCGACGCGCATCGCCACGCGCCCATCGGAGATTTCCGGCGCAGAGATGCCAATGAAAATCAGCAGAGCCGTATATCCGGCTTTCGCGCATTCTTTCAGGAATGTGAGTTTGTCGCTCACTGGATCGGAAAAGACTGTCTCGAAGATAAAGCTTTCGCGCAATTGCACCAATTCCCGTCGAATAGCGTCAGCTATTTTTGCAGCTGCATAGGGGTCCATTCCCAGGGAAAGCGCCAGCACATCGGCGTTGACAAAACACAGCCCAGTACGCGCTAAATGGGAGTCGAAAAAGGTGCTTTTTCCTGCTCCATTTGGCCCAGCCAGGGCAACGACAATAGGACGCCGGTCGAGCGGTGGCGTCATGCGCACGTTTTCCGTTCCTTTGGTTGGTGCGCTGGCTTCGTTTTGATTTGGCCGGATACTGGCTTTGTCCGGAGTTTAGTCTGCCGAACAGGCGGACCGGCACTAACATCAACAGATGTAAACAATCGATTCACAAAGCGGCCCACCGTCTGTCTGCCATCCTTATCGATTCGAATCAGCAAGCCTGAATGATCGGGATGCTGTTTGAAGTGTGGATAAGGGCGATTTTCGAGGACATCCGCAACCCGCTTGCGCCCTGCCAGCGTATCAACGGAAGCCAGTGCTTCTGAGAGCGGCTGTACTGATGCATTTTGGAAAAGCGTCAGCACCTGCCGCCCATCCAACAGCAACTCCATCGATCGCCCAAGTTTGGCCCAGAATTCGACTTGCCTGGCAATCGAGCGCTCCTGCGCTTCTCCGGCAATCCGCGCATCCAGCACCAGCGCATCCGACAATTTGACC
>Ga0181520_10003663_pt1 | contig 26730 bp, 22 predicted proteins | sample PEATcosm2014_Bin_29_FD_132451 | JGI IMG/M metagenome (GOLD analysis project Ga0181520, IMG submission 132451) | Peatland microbial communities from MTU Mesocosm Facility, Houghton, MI, USA - PEATcosm2014_Bin02_30_metaG | ecosystem: Environmental > Terrestrial > Soil > Wetlands > Peat | place...
CAGCATCAGCTGCCGAAGATGGGTCACAGTAAACCTCCTGTGACCCGAGGTCTACACCGCCAACAATGCTCGGGGAAAGCCCATGCCGCAGCGTCCGTCGCGCCAGCGACTTAGTTCAAACGCAGATATTGCGACCCTGCGCCAGTTTCGAGCCGCCAACTCTGTGTCCGTGTCCGAAAATCGGAACGCCGCTTGCGATTCTAAACTCGTCCACGTTTTCGTTAACTCACCGTGTCGACTTCTCCTCGCTGCCCTACTCTCTCCCTCATTCCGGCGATCGGAGTGAAGGGAGCAAAACTGATCAGAACTTCAAAGAGCGCGGTGTCATGGTGATAGCAGGAGAGCGAAACCATGACGGAACAATTCGAGAATCAGGAAGAAGAGAAACTGGAAGAGATCACGGAATTGGCCGCGCCGGCAAAGAAGAAGATCAGCCTCATTGCCGAGAAAGCTGCTGAGAAATCCACAAAGAAGGAACAGCTTTACGACAAGAACAACCCTATCTTTTCAAAATAACCAGCCTACGGCCTTTTCAGCCTGAAATTGACACTGCGCAGTCGGTGAGCGTTTCCCGGTCTCTGCGTTTCGGCGGCTGGGTGCGCCCTCTTCGCTTGCATTCTGCCGGTGAATCATCCAGGCGAAACCAGAGCTTTGACGTCTTGCCCAAAACTCACCGTTAACTGTTGACCAGGCTGGATGGTGAATGGCTGCGTTGTCTCGCCGATCTGCCAACCAGTGCAGAGGAATAAAGGAAAAAGCTGAGGGCTTCACTGGCACTCAGGAGACAAGATGACTGGAAGCAAGCATAACCATGAAGGCAACAGCGGTGATAGCGGCGAGCCCGATGCCGGCCCATACTGGCGACGTATGCATCGTGACTGGCGCTTCTGGATTGGTGCGCTCTTCATGGCGGTTGCGCTTGCCGTTTACGTTCTCAGCGGTGACCTGGCATGGGTTCCCCACGGCCACCGGCTTCCCTGAGACTGCAATGATTCAGATGCGGATGGAAATTGAAAAAGTTGATTGTCTTTGATCTCGACGGAACGCTGGCTGCCAGCAAATCGCCCCTCGACGCTGAGATGGCGTCGCTCCTGCATGACCTGCTCGGTGTCGCGAAAGTGGCGATCATCTCCGGGGGCGCGTGGCTACAGTTTGAGAAACAAGTGCTCTCCAATCTTCCACAAGATGACCTCCTGACAAAGCTCTCGATTCTTCCCACTTGTGGAACGCAATTCTTTCAATTCGCCGGAGCATGGAAGAAGCTCTACGCGGAAGATTTCACTGCGAACGAGAAAGCGAAGATTGTTAGTTCTTTGAACAAGGCCGTACAGGCCGCAGGCTTCGCAGTCAAAAAAACGTGGGGAGAGACAATTGAGGATCGGGGAAGCCAGATAACTTATTCCTCGCTGGGCCAGCAGGCCCCACTGGAAGAAAAAGTGAAATGGGACGCCGATTTTGCCAAGCGGAAGAAGATCAAAGCGATCCTCGACACTCTCATTCCCGAATTTTCGGTCCGTCTCGGCGGCGCGACATCAATAGACGTCACCAAGCCTGGCATCGACAAGGCGTACGGGATCAGGAAACTGCGCGATGTTCTCCACATTTCAACGCAAGAGATGATCTATGTCGGGGACGCCTTGTTCCCAGGAGGAAATGACTATCCGGCCGAACAGGCTGGTGTCATCTCGATCCCGGTTAAATGCCCCGCCGAAACCAAGCGCGTCATCGAAGCGATCATCGCTTGCCTTGGCGATGATCAACAGCCGCGATCATTCAACGTAGATTGATGATCGACCTCAGCCGGAACCCTTGGCTAAGCCGGTGCTGACGCCAAGAGATTAGCGGGCGAGGTCATTGTTGTCGTCTGCTGCTGATACAGGGCAGATATGTGCTGGAAATTTCAAGTGGACGTAAAACGTCAGGACTCTATCGGAGCTGCTCCGCGCGATCAGGCGCAATGACTGGCAGGAGGCTGTGCGGAGCAGGTCGGATAGAGCGGTTTGAAGGAAGGCGCTGGCGCGATCGGGGCAGGAAGTTGGCTATGGGTTTTTCATGGCTTCAAGGTGGCTCATTGCAGCCCGTGCGGTCGGCAAGTGTGCCAAGTCCTGTCTGCATCGACAGGCGTTTGGATATATAGATGGTTCGGAACAAATACTTGGACCGATTGCGAAACGCCATTTTCGAGCCTGAGACACACTTCCATTAAGCGTGCCATGAAGCATGCGATGAAGGCCTCTTTGGTCAGACAGCTAGGAAGAATCAAGCCGGTATCCCTTCTTGTGTTCGGCGAAGAACAGTTGTGCGACAGTCATGCGCTCAACCAGATGCATGGGTCCATGGCAATGTGGGCACTTCCACAGCGAAGGCTTCGTGAGGAGCGGTGTCTCTTGAGGTAGAGCCTGGTGGAGCAGAGCGCGGCAGAGTGGCAGCGTGCGGGCTCGCCTGCGGTTGGCGAGGAAGCCGAAGTAGCGGATGCGGGGAAAGCCTCGCGGCAGCACATGTTGTCCGAATCGGCGCAGGAACTCGTCAGAGGCAAGCGTGAGGGTGCGCTGCCTGCCGTGATGAGCGTAGTCCTTCCAGCGGAAGCAGACCTCAGCAGCTGAGACCGACAGCAGGCGATGGTTGGAGATGGCGACGCGATGCGTATAGCGAGCCAGATAGTGCAGCACATGTTCAGGGCCGCCGAAGGGCGGCTTGGCATAGACGACCCAGTCTTGCCGATAGAGCGTGCGCAGGAAGACGTTAAAGCGCTTCTGGTTGTGAAGTGGCAAGCACTCGCCGAAGAAGCGCAACTGATCGCGGGCAAAGAGCCGCCGCAGCCCGGCGACGAACTTACCGCGGAATACACGACTGAGCACCTTGACTGGGAGCAGGAAGCTGTAGCGGGGAGAGATCCAGCGCGAGTGGTCGGGCGCGAGTCCACCGCCGGGCACCACGCAGTGGATGTGCGGATGGGCAGTGAGAGTCTGTCCCCAGGTGTGCAGGATGGACAAGAAGCCAGTCTGCGCGCCAAGGTGCTTCGGATCGGCAGAGACCTCGAGCAGCGTGGCGGCGCTGGCTTCAAAGAGCAAAGAAAACAGCTGTCGCTTGTTCTGCCAGATCAGCGGCACAAGCTCATGTGGGACGCTGAAGACGAGATGAAAGTAGCTGACAGGCAGCAGTTCCTTCTGGCGCTTCTGAAGCCACTGGTCGCGCGCAGCGGTCTGACACTTGGGGCAGTGCCGGTTGCGGCAGGAGTTATACGAGATGGCCTGGTGGCCGCAGCTTACGCACGCATCGCGATGACCGCCGAGGGCGGCGGTGCGGCAGCGCGCGATAGCGTCGAGCACCTTGCGCTGTGGCCAGGTCAAGGAAGCGCTGTAACGCTGTCGAAAGCTGTCGCCTGCAATACGAATGATGTCGGCCACCTCGAAGGGTGGCCGGGTCATCTCTTCCTGTCCTTATTTACCGCGGGCAGCGCGATCTGCTCCAGCGGGTTGACAGCGGCGTGAAGGTGACGCCGTGAGAGCTGGAGATAGACAGTTGTATCTTCGAGCCGCTCATGGCCCATCAATATCTGAATCGTGCGCAGGTCAGCTCCGGCCTCGAGCAGATGCGTCGCATAACTGTGGCGCAGGGTGTGCGGGTGGATCTTCTTCGTGAGTCCGGCACGCGTTGCTGCTCGATGGCATGCGTGCCAGACAGTCTTGTCGGAGATAGGCTGGTCTGTTCCGCGCTGGCCCTCGGTGCTGGGAAAGAGGTAGCCCTGAGGCTTCTTCCACCGCCACCAGCTGCGCAACTCCTCGAGCAGCTTGGGTGAGAGTGGCACATCGCGGTCTCTCGCTCCCTTGCCCTGGCGGATGTGGATCACCATGCGCTGGCTGTCGATGTCCTCCACCTTGATCCGCGCCGCTTCGGCCCTGCGCGCTCCGGTGGCATAGAGCAGCACCAGGAGGATGCGGCCCAGGCGGTTGGGTGCGGCATCGATCAGCCGCACCACCTCTTCCTGGCTGAGAACGGTCGGCAGCTTATGCGGCACCTTGGGAAAGATGAGGTCGTCGAAGGCGAGATCCTTCCGCTTCAGCGTCCGCTTGTACAGGAACCGCAACGCTGAGATGCGCATCTCGACAGTGCTGGGTGCAAGCTTCCTCTCCTGGAGCAGGTATCGCTGATAGCGTCGCAGGTGCTCTGGACCCAGTTGTTCCGGGGAGCGATGGAAGTACTCGGCAAACTGGCTGACGGCGTGGAGATAGCCGCGAATGGTGGACGGTGAGTAGTTGCGCCGCTGAAGCTCATGCAGCATGCGCTGGCGAAGTGGGGTCATAGGAACCTCCTCCCTATGACCTCTCACCCTAAACGGTGGAACCCGCTCCGATAACCACTACTCTCAATCCGTCGCGTCAGCGACTTCGTTCAAACCGGCTAACGGGACAACTGGCCTTTCATCAATTCGGGATGGGATCTGCCTTAGGACAGGTGTACGGAATGCCGACTTTTCGCCAATTGGATTGCCGCGGTTACACAATCCGACATCGAAGCTAAGGTTTTGCAGCCAGCCAGCATCCGGACCGCGCAGCGGACACGGATTTCTGCGACGTACCTGGCTGTTGAACGCAAGCCGATAACGGCCTACGACGACAACCCGGTATTCGACGAACGCTCAGCAGCGATTCTTGTCGGTGTCTCTGCCGAACTGCTGAAAAAGTGGAGGCAGCGTAATCAGGGCCCGGACTATAACCAATATGGGCTGGGTGGAACAGTCCCATCACTCATCCGGTATGCCTTGTCTCTTGGTTTCGCCTTGCGGATCTCAATATCCGTTAACTTCATTTCCCCTCCAAAACGCCCGGCTGGGAATGTACCGCCTCTGGGTCTGAAGATACCTCCTAATTTACCCGCTGCCAAGCAAGGCTTCCATCGTACTCGTTTAGAGGGTGAAGGAGTAGAAAATGTTTATTTTCAATTGTTTGAGGGGATTTATGGAAGCTTAAGAGATGGCGATAGAACCTATAAGACAGTGTGCTGGCGGAGAGAGGGGGATTCTGAGCTTCTCGCAATAAACCACAGCAAAAACGATGATTTTTCGTTCGTGTTATGGCTGTGTTATGGTTTTCCTGGGGAAAGCCCGTGGCAAACACCAAAGTTGTGCTCCTAAGGCGGGTCAAGACGGACAACGGATGGGGCCACTATCCGGCGGCCTACGCGGCCAATGGCCGAGTCAAGTCTGGGGTCGTGATCGTAGCTGGCCAGGAAGTGAAGCACGAAACAGGATACTACGAGCTGCGCTACTACGATGGAGCCCACCCGGTCTATGAGGCGCTGCCAGGCGCCAGCCCGACAGAAGCCGAGTACAAGCGAAAGAAGAAGGCAGCGGAACTATCAGCCCGAGTGGTAGCCCAAAAGGCTGGAGTTCAGGTGGTGCCAGCAAACCCACAGCGCAAGACCCTTGCCGAGGAACTCAAGCAGTTTTTGGCCGATACGGTTGAGCGAGGATCGCTGGAAGCTGCAGAGGTGTACAAGCTGGCCTGTGACGAGTTCTTACAAGCGGCTGGCCGGCAGTATGCAGACGAGATCATGCCAGACGATATTGCCAGGTTCCACCGGGCTCTCCAGCAGCGCGGCATGAGCAAACGGACCGTGAGCAACCGCCATTCCAACGTCAAAGCTTTCCTGCTCTATCTGGGCCTTAACACCAAGCAACTGCCCAAGCCTCCTAAATTCGATAAGACGATGCCGGAGATCAACACAGATCAGGAGCTGGCTGCATTGTTTGCCGCCGTGAAAGCGCCCAGGGAGAATCTTCTCTACAGACTCATGGTCCAGACCGGGGTACGAGAGCGTGAAGCAATGCACCTGGAGTGGAACGACATCGACGCAGAGAGGAAAATTCTGAAGCTGCAGTCAAAGATCAAACGGTGGGGATTTCGGATGAAGGACTTTGAAGAGCGGGAACTGCCCCTGACCGACGATCTGTTATCGCGCCTGATCGACTATAAGCGGGAGCATGCGGGGGCGAACAATCTGATCTTTTCCAAAGCTGGAAAGCCTGATGGCCATATGCTCCGTTCTCTCAAGCGTCATGTTCGAGCGGCCGGCCTGAACTGTGGGAAATGCGATGGATGTCTCGGAAAACGGCGGGAGTGCGAGAACTGGTATCTTCACAAGTTCCGCGCCACCTATTGCACCAAGCTGTTGCGGACCAACAAGCTTGACATCAGGACAGTGCAGCAGATGATGGGCCACGGAGATCTGGAGAGCACCATGCGTTACCTGAGGCCGGCAGAAAACGAACAGACACAGTCTGTAATCAATAGCATGAACTGGTGGTGAGGGAAGGTCCCGCCCGGCGCTATAGTCGCCGGGCATGGAGTTGGCTAAGCTGCCACTTCGTGGGAGTCAAGCCAGTCTTTGACCTTGATGGGATCAAATGCGACCGAGCCATCCTCGAAGCGGTAATGTGGAATCCGGCGGCGTTTCGCCAGATCGTAGACATGCTTCCGCGTCCAGGGCGTCCTGGCAGCGATAGCATCTGCGCGAACCAACAAAGGCAGAACCTCGGTTGGTTCGATTGAACGAGTTATTGTCTTATTCAAGTTTTGTTTTGCAGTCTCAAAAACAGAAGACTGCGCCGTGGTCACAGTTGCGACCGGAGACATTTTAAATAAAGCAAGCCCGCTGTCATTGTGACGAGCATCAGCACGACTCCTTCTAGTAAGCACGTCTAGTGTTTTTTGCACAGCCGGGCCGGAGTCCCTTTGCCCGCAGTGGCTTCTTGTCCCTTACACCTATCCTCGGCTATGGAGGCGCCAAAACGGAGTTCGATCCCAACGGGCGGACCTTCAACCGAAACAGTTAGCCACCAAATGCCGACATTCCGGTATTAATTTGCCGTCGGTAGTGCTTTGCGAAAATGCGCTCATAGAGAAAGCTGCAACGAGTCGATTGGCAGCGACCACTTGTCCGAGCGGCCGGTTTTACGTCCAGGTGGTTTGGTTTTGTAAATGCTGGCCGACTCATCATTATCCATCTGCGTTCGGTGAATGATTCAGCGGAACGCCTAAACCCGTGGCCGCGGCGCGCACAAGGTTTGGTGTATAGTGTTTCAAAGATTTCAGGAGAATTCGCGTGAGACCCACAGATATCAAGAGGCTGACGTTTGCTTGGGTCGCCACAGTTTTTGCCGTCGCCGCGTCGGCGCAATCCATCTCAGATGCGGTAAAGAACGCGTATTCGATGGGAGAAGCTTCAGCCAGCCGGATAGCAATTCGGTCGACTTTCGCAAACGATCCGCATAACCAGACCATGCTGGCAGACCTTGCTGCGCTTGATCAGGCGATTCAACGCCATGCTCAGAAGCTAGGGATCGATCCCGCAAAGGTTCTGGTTGTTCTCGAAGGCGTCGCCCCAAACTCACCGGACGCTAACCTGCTTAACTCTCACGCAGAGTCCGCGCTGGAGGGCATCCTGAATGCCCATGGATCGGGTGAAAAGGTGGTGAAGGCCATGAGCCTCGGCTGGAGAGTGTCTGCCTACTCGCATACCTGCGCCGTCGCGGTGGACGTTGAACACCAAAGACCCGATATTGCCGCAAGTGTTATTGCGGCGTACGCTGCAATGACCGCTGACCTCAAGGCCGGTGCTGCGGATCTTGGGGTGCAGATAAGCCCCGCGCAGGCGGGCCAAACGATTGCGGAGACCTGTAACAGGCTGAATTCCGTCTTGACGTCTCTTAATGGCTCCCTTCAGGCCCATTAGCAGCCGCATCGTCGCCCGATTTCTGGACCTTGCTCACCGCCACGTCTCGCTGCGGGGTTGGGGCCACCCCGGCCCGCGGATTTCTAAGAACGTCCAGCACTCCGCGGTTGCTCTTCTGGACGTATGTAACCAGCGCCAAGGACATAGCGAACACCACTAGAGGAAGAAACAAGTAGAGAAGTGAGTTCGAGCGGAAGATTGCGCCCTTTAAGAACCACACGGGCGCAAAAAGCACAAACGATCCGAGCAGCGCGGGCATGGTGACCACCAACGCAAATCCTGCTGTTGACAGGAGATTCCATCTGCCGGTTCTGGGCAGGCCCAGCAGGGCCGCTTCAAGCCGTGCTCGCTTCGAATCGGCAAAGGTCAAATAGCGATCTACCGCATCGTCCATCTGCCGCGCCTCCCAAAAAATCCAGCCCAGGAAGGCCAGATTCAGAATGCTGCTCAGGTAGGCGAAGTCTGAGAGATTCACGGAGAGATTGAGGAACGGGAGCGTGATCGCGGACTCCCCTTTCAGGATGGACATCCTTTCGTTTATCAGGCGAGTATATTCGTTTCGTTCCGTCGCGAGTGAAGTGAACGGCGTGTTCGCGAGAAATGGCAGCAGCTTTGAGGTCATGTCGGCGTCATCCACGTGATCAAATTTCGCCAGATCATACACGGTCAACTGCTGTCGCAGTGTCGTGAACTGATCGAGAGATGCCCCAGTTACGAGCGTCTGCACAAAGTTCTCTTCCATAATCGGATGCCCTTGCGAATTAAGCACTGTCGGCCGCAAGCTATTCAATTCGGCTGTGAACTTTGCGTTTGCCAACTCCTTGGCTGCGTACTCGCCTACCCCGTCGCCGGCGTCCAGGTTAAATGTGAACGCATTCGCGAGTGCAATAACCTTGTCTCTGTCGAGATTCTCGAACGGTATCTTCGCGTTCACAGCCCATTCGATGCTCCGGGCGTTGGCATCGAATCCCTTCAAATCCTTATAGAAATGGCTGATCTCGTTTGTCGATCCTTTCTTAACCGGTGTCTTCAGCGAAGCCTGCTCCAGCAGCCAGAAGAACTTCGCCCTCGGGTCCGGGTTCCCCGCAAATTTATTAGGATCGATTCCCTCCGTGAACGTCGCCACAAGCGTTGACTCCATTGCAAACTGATTCCACGGGGTCAGTTCGGCATCAATCTGCTGCACGGGGAATTCTTCGTAGGCTGCCTGCAAGATCCCCCAATCGGCTGCCGCTTCAAAAGAGCATTTCGGAGCGCCAGCATCGCCCGTCTGCCCTGCTTCTAAAGTTGGGTCGTTAACAAAACAGACCGCCTTCGCCTCGGCCTTCAAATCCGCCTCGTATTGCCGAGACTGGCTGAAGATCGTTACCAGCAGGCAGGCCACAAACACGCCGATCCCGGCGAGCGCGGTTCGGATGCCCTGCGCTCGTGTTTTGGCAACATCCAGCCAATCGTTCGAAGCGTCGTCCGGCATGTGGGGCTCCCAGTTCGTTTTCAAGTCGCACATTGTTCGGGCGGTACGTTCGACTGCGTTACAGCCGATAATTGGGTTTCAACTCCAGCAGATAAGCCTACTGTGAGGGAAATTTGCCTTCACTCACTAGCGTCAGATCTCACTCTTTCTTTATAAGAAGGTAACGCAAAAACAGATTGAGGTTGCGGCCATCCATTTACACTCGGTCTGCACTTGAAGCGCGTGCTGACGATTCATCAGTTCCCCATCTTTTCAATCGCCGACACCAGGTCGCGCGCCACCGGCGCCAGGACCCCCGATAGAACGGCAAAGATGCACGCCACGGCGTAATTGTTTAGTCCTCCCCTGTAATCCCCGAGCCAGAGAGCGACCGGCCCCAGCACGGCGCTCAACACCACCGAGGCCGCCTGGAACACGCGTTTCCAGCGAAATGCGATCGAGACCTGGAGAGCATCGACGGTGCAGCGGATCTGGGCGCCGACCCGCGTCTTCGCCGCCGCGAATGCCTTCAGTTGCAGCTTCTCTTCCTGCGAGTGCTGATGCGGCAGCTTCTGGAAAACCTCCGTTGGAGGAGGAGCAATCAGCTTGTCGACATCATCCTGCTCCGCCCCGCTTGCCAGGCAGTAGAGCAACAGCCGGTGCTCGGCCGGATAATCGAGGACGATTGAAGCAATGCCTTTGATATCGGCGCACAGATCGTCGATGGGCTGGCTATAGAAAGCCTTCTCGTCGCCGCCGGCCGCGAGGTTGATCAGGTCGGCCTCGGCGCAGGTTTTGGAGGCGCCCCTAAACTCCTTGGGAGCGGTGCCCGAAACCTTGTTGATCCAGGTGCGGAAATGAGCCCGCTGAAACCACATGCGCAGCGGCAGCAGGTTCCTCGCCGTTTGTAAAATCGCCATGCTGACCGTCCCGATTCCCGCAAACAGGATGCCCCAGTTCACCACCTCATTCTTGATGTCACTGAGCCCCTGCGTAAGCGCCTGTGCCTGGCCTTGAATGAAGACCGCCATCATGCTTCCTCCTGTTTGCGCCTTTCACGCTCCGGACCGCCTACTGGTTCTTCTTGTCGGCCTGTACTGGCGGGGTGGCAGAGACATCTCCCAGATTGTCGCCGGCATTGAACGGGTCCCCCTTGTCGGGTGCGGGATTATGCATCTGTTCCATCGGCGTCCTCACGCGTAGAAAATCGGAGAACTTGATTGCCGAATTGGTGCCGTCGATTGTGAAGACGATGACGTTCACTCCCACCGCTCCGCTGTAGCGGAGCCAGTCGCCGGTGGTGAGGTTGGTGACCAGGTCTTTGCGGTCCTGCTGCGTGCCGCCGGCAAATGCCACGTTCACATAAACCGCCATCACAGCGGTTCCGTTCAGGGCGTTGAGTTGATTGCGCAGCCGGAATCCGGAAAGGATGGACGAAAGCAGGGGTGCGCCCGTTGTCGCGTTCGGCGTAGACAGGCCGGTGAGGAAGGTATTGTACGTCGCGTCCAGGGTTGCGAAGGCTGCGGGGCGCGGATCCTGCGCTCCGGGGCCGCCTGGCTGAGACGTCCCGGCATTTTGCACCTGCTGTGTCTGCTGCGTGGTCGTGGCCGGGCCTACAACCGGCCCATGCGTCGGCGACGGCTGATTGTGTGCCGCGCCCGGCGCCGTGCCACCCGTTGCGGTCGATTTGCCCGGAGTGGTTCCATGCTTGGTGGTCTGATTTGCAGCCGGCGTCGTGGCCTGCGCCTGTGGCGGATCACCCCCCGGCGGATCGTTTGCAGGTTGGGGCTTCGGCTGCGCATCCACCGCGTTATTCGACTTGTGACCGCATTGCGCGGCATTCGCCAGGCAGCCCACGGCGCTGGCCCTTGCCTGGCTGAGGGCCGTCAACTCGTTCTGCACCGTCTTGATCGAAACGTTCACCAAGTCCCCATTTACGTTCTTCGTCTTCACGTTGGCCAACCGGATATCCCCCACGTCATCTTCGCCATAGACACCGGCGTAGATCGGGCTTTGGCAACTCGAAACAGAGTTGTCCTTTCCCTTGGCTCCAAGCTTGTTCAGCAGAATCAGGGCCGGGCTGGGGTCAGAGATCGTGAACGACGATGCCGTCTCGGCGTTCGACGCGGTTGCCGCCGTCGCCACCGCCGACGTGATGTCGGCAAACGTGTCAATTCCCGACGAGGCGCCCGGCGCGTTTGCCATGGCGCTAAATGCATCGTTCAGCGCCTCGGCATTCACATAAAACGAATCGAAATTCTGAAGGTTCTGGAGCGACGCAAGATCAAGGACGAGCACCTTCGCCGGCTGCGCTCGCGTGTCGCAAACAAAACCGGCCAACTTGTCCATGACGTCATCGAGGGCGGCATAGCCCAGCATCGTTTCCTCCATGGGTGCGTTAGAGGCCGGAGCGGCTTGCGCCGGCGCCATGGTTGCAGCGGGAGTTGAAGCCGGCGTTGTGGCCGACTTGCTTTTCTGGCCCCATCCCGCATGGGCCATCGCTAGGGTTACCACCAACGCCACTGCGATCCCCTTGCCGTTCCACTGCAAATCGTGCGTCGACATTTTTCTTTCCTCCGTTCTGTTCTTAATGTTCAGTGACGACAATCGCCCCGGCCCGCGTAGTCATGTGTGATCGCCGCTTGCCACAACCCAAAGTCCCGTGCCATCGCCGGTGCAGGTGCAATACTGCGCCAGAAAGCTCCATGTCATGTGCTGGCGCTGGCCCCACGTCACGGCGATGGGGCCGTCCTGGTCATAGCCGATCAGCAACATCACGTGTGGAATACTTGGCGGATAGCTGGTATCCGACCACACCGTCGTTCCGCCAAACGTGCTGCTTTGTCCCGGGTCAATCCACGCAGGCAACCTCACATCCACCTGCGCGCCCGTGTACTGGTAGATCGCGTTCATCACCTGGATTTCGTCCATGTCATTGCCTGTCTGGTTGGCCGAGTTGGCAGCCTCGACTACGCCGAACGGGCCCCAGCGGTCGGCAATCATGCGGTGCGAAACCCCGCCCGCCGTCCATCCGTCGCCCTTCCACTGGTCCAGTGAGGTCTTCAGAATCAGCCCATTCGTGCCCTGGGTTTGGGTCTCGTTCGAGAACTCCAGTGCCACGTCTCCGTCGCTGATGACGAGTGGCGTCTGCCCCGGCGCATAGGTGAGCCGGATCGTGTGGTGGGCCCTCGCCGCGATGACGCAGTCATTGCCGTGGATATTCCCGAATACCGGCAGTTCGATGTCAGGATTGGCGGTATCGTACGCCAGGTAATAGGGCGGAGACGGAGCAGTCGAATAGGGTGTGTCCGAGTTCAAGCAATTCTCCGGAGCGAAGAAATTGAAGTTTGCACAAGGTCGGAAACTGTCGCAATAGGCGCCATAACTACCTATTGCTTATCAAACCTAAAATGGACATAGAACCCAGAATCTCTTCTGAGAGGCCGCAAACAAATGAAATTCTCGATGTTGCCGGAGACGGGGGGAAATAACTGGTAGGGACTATATGGCGAATGTGATCTGATGTCAAGTTGCGAATTGTCGCAAATTGTCGCCACAAATGTAGGATGGCTATCCGGAAACGGGCCGGTGTTCAGGATTCTGAGCGAACCACGCTCTCAACCAAAATTTGGCTACATGACCGTAAAGTCGCCTAAGCGCTCCTATCCCGCGGATCCTGGCTGCGGTTCGATGCCGATGTTGTCGTTCACCGCTCCGCGGATTCGCTGCTTACATCCCAGGTACCGTTCGGTCGTTTGGACGGAAACATGTCCGAGTAAGAATTGGATCTGCTCCAATTCTCCGCCGGATGCATGGCACAACTTCGCGCACGAGCGCCTCAAATCATGAGGCGCCAGTTGGGCAAAGCCGAGCTCACTCGCGTACTGCTTTACGACATGCCAGACAAGCCGTTCTGAGACGCCGTCGCCCCAATGTTTGCCTGCCCGACAGACACACCGGAACAGTCTTCCGGTCGATATCCCGGCTGCGGCTACCCACAGATCGATCATCGCTTTGACCCAACCGGGCACAGGCACAGTGCGAATGTGCCCCCCTTTCCAATGAGATCAACGATGGCCCAATGTTCTTCGCGTTGCTGCAAATGCGTGAAGTCTAGATCCGCCAATTCGCGGCGTCTGAGTCCACAGCCAAGCAGGACAGAGAGAATTGCGCGATCCCTTTTTCCCTTCAAAGTGTCAGGCGCAGGTGATTGCCAGAACCTGCGGGCTTCCTCGGCGGTTAGCCAGTTTCCCAGCCTCACACCCAGCTTCTTCGCGCCTTTCACCCTTCGAATTCCGGCGGCGAGTTCCGGGCTGAGCAGGCCGGCGTCAGCAGCCTCATAGGCGAGTCTTCGTACTGCCGCGAGCCGCCCATTGATCGTCCCCGGCGCGAGATTCCGATTCTCCAGGAAGATGCGGTAACGAGTAACGATCACCTTGTTGAACGACAGTCGCGGCTCGGAGCAATACCACTGGATAAACTCGTCAATGGCGTGGCGGTATCCGCGCTTAGACTCGCGTGAACGAAGGCTATCCAGGACCGCCGACTTGCTGTGATCCAGATCTGGGAGTCTAAGTCGTGTCTTCGGCCGCTTTGGCTTTGGAGATTTCTTGTTGCCATTTCTGCTCATGCCAACCGCCTCCGTCGCGGCTGGTCATGAGCCTACTCCCGAGCCTGACGCGACGGCCGTTTTACGGCCAAGCGGACTGGATTTGTAAAACACCCGCCGACTTGGCGGTAGCAATTTCCGACTAGGGCGATCCGAGCACATTCAAAGCGAGAATCTGCCCGACCTCACGATGAAACCGTTTGCAACTCGTCGAAGGAGTTCGAGATTGCCCCCTCGCGGAGCTAAAATCGATCATCCCGTCACCCCTGGAGCCAGCTATGGTGAAACCGCCGCCCTATCTCGGTGCCACATTCCACAAAATCGACTTCCAAGTTCATTCCCTCCGCGACATCAATTGGAAAGGTCCGTTTCACCGCCTTAATGATCGCGAGAAGTTTGCCCAAGCGATGGTCGCGCACGCGCGCAAAGCTGGCCTCTCTGCTATCGCTATCACGGACCATCACGACCTTTGCTTTTGGCCCTATCTGCGCGATGCAGCGGCCCAAGAAACTGATGATGCGGGCGTACTCTATTCGCCTGAGGATCGATTGGCCGTTTTCCCGGGCGTTGAACTCACGCTCTCCACTCCTCCATGCCAGGTTCTGCTGCTGCTGGATCCAGACCTTCCAGAGAAAACCGTCCAGCACATTTGGGGTGCACTCAAAGTTATTCCCACCGATACCACGTACGAAACGACAACAATTACAGAAACGCTCGAACTTGACCGGGACATTGCGTCAATCACTAAAGATATTGCGGCGCTCCGCACCAATCCGACGGAAACGAATCCTGCGAAATACGAGTACCTTGATGGCCGATTCATCCTACTGCCGAACGTAAAGCGGGTTGGCCACAAAACGATCACGCGTGAGGGTTTCCAAGATCATTATGCGGATTCACCGTTTTGCGGAGGCTACATAGAGAAGGTGTTTTACAAGGACCTCGACCATGGCAACCTAAACATCGTTGAGGGTCGGGAAAAAGCATGGGGCAGCAAGGCCGTGGGAGTTTTCCAGACTTCCGATTGTCGTAGTGTAGTGGTGGGTCCGGACGGAGCGTCCCTGACCTTCGAAGGCCTTGGCCAGTGGCCGACTTGGGTCAAATGGGCTGTCCCTTCGGCTGAGGCATTGCGTCAAGCCTGCCTTGCTAAGGCTTCACGAATTTCTCAGGTTGAGCCAGCCTATCCCCTTCTCCAAGTGGTTGGAATTGTTGTGAGTGATAGCGAGTTCCTTGGCCAAGTTCAACTAGGGCTCAGCCCTCAGTTCAACTCGTTTATCGGCGGAAGAGGAACCGGCAAGTCCTCGGTTCTGGAATACATACGATGGGCTCTCTGCGACGATCCACTTGGGAACGGCACTGACGAGAGCGAGCTGCCGAATTTCGAAGCCCGCCGAAAGGCATTGGTTGAACAAACCCTTAGGCCAATGAACGCGACCGTCACAGTGTTTTATAAGAGAAATGACGTTCTCTATTCGATTGAGAGGAACGTCGCTACCAGAGACGGCACCTGCGTTGTTACCGCCTCGAACGGCGACAAGGAAACATTGCGACCAACTCAGGTCCGCCAGCAATTTCCTATCCTCTCTTACGCTCAAAAGCAGCTGAGTTCAGTCGGCACTCTACCAGATGAAATCCATCGACTCGTTACCGATCCAATCAAAGAACAGCTCGAAGCGATCGACGAGCGGATCGTAAGTGGACTCTTACCAGCTCTTCGGCAACAGGCGTTGAATCGTCGCCGGTTGGCCGACCTCGATGCGGAGATTGCGGATTCGAGCACAGCCAACAAGAATAGGCGCGATCAAATCAAGGCATTGCAGGCTCAGCTTCAAAGCCTCACACCTGAGCAACAAAAAGTCATCGACGAACATGAGTCGGTCGCAGAAATCGACACGTGGAAGCGCAGAACTGAAGAAAATCCGGCGGAACTGGAGAGGACTGTATCCGACGCCCTCAGTAAAGCTCAGTCTCTGCAAGACGTCATTCCACCGCAAACACTTTCCGATAATGAAGACCTAAAGAAGCTTGCTGACGCCTCAAATCAGTTTCTCAAAAAGGTCGTCCGAGCGCTCGAAGATCTGATTCAAGAGGCGCAGGACCACAGGTGGATTCCGGAGGGGGATCGCGACGCGTTGCAGGCCATTGACGACCTTATCGCGAAGCATGACGAAGCATATCAACTCTGCATCGCGGAGAACACCAAGAACCAGAAGCACCTTGACGAGATACAGAAGTTGAACACCCAGGTCTCCACATCGGAGGCCACTCAGATCGCCAAAGAGGCGGAAAGGGCAACGCTCAAGGCCTCTCTCGATAGGCTAGCCAACCAGCCTATGGAAAATCTGACCGCAGCAGCCAAGGCGCGCGGGGATCTCTTAGAGAATCAGTGCAAGACGATTTTTGAGCAGGCACAGCATGGTTTTCGGCCGGTTCTCAAACGAATGGGTGATCCGCGTCAAGTCAGAAATGCAATCGCCTCGATCATCGACAACAGAAATGTGAAGGACGGCGATGCCAAGACCGACGCTTTGGCAAAAGATGTTTTGACGGCTACAAACCCTCTTGAGAAGTGGCAAGAGGTTATCCACGAACTCGATACACTTGTGAAGGCTCGGGAAGCAGCCACGTCGCCGGCGGTCAAAATGCTTGAGTCGGCTGGATTCACTTCCGCAAATATTGACTCTCTTCGGAAGGGATTACCGCTTCAGACGGTGGATCAGAATAGATTCTTCAATATCGCGGACAGGGTTGAGTTCGAATTCAAACGAGGCGTCAAGCCCGACGGAACTGACAAATATGTCCCGTTCATCTCCGCCTCACCCGGACAGCAAGCAACCTGCTTGTTAGAAACGCTATTGGCCCAGGATGGAGCCCCACTTCTTATCGATCAGCCTGAGGAAGACCTCGACAATGAACAGATTCAGCGCGTTTCAGACAAGATCATGACAACGAAGACGCTGAGGCAGCTCATCTTCGTGAGTCACAATGCCAATCTCGTGGTCAATGGCGACTCTGAACTCGTTGCTTGCTTCCGGCACGACGATCAAAGCAATAAAGCCGGTTGCCGAATTGCCCCGATCGGCTCAATCGATTGCGAGCCGGTCCGAAAGACGATCACCGCTGTCATGGAAGGCGGGAAAAGAGCCTTCGAACTCCGCAAAGAGAAATATCGTTTCTGAGACGACATTTTGAAAGTGACATCGATTCCACCCCTGACGAGATTTGTGCCCACAACGTGCCAGTGCGGAGCAATCCACTTGTCCGTAAAGTCGCCGACGCGCTCTTGTCCCGGAGGCGCCTGCCGATCTGGAACCAATAGATCGGTCGCCCGTTTTACGGCAACTTGCCGACCTCTAACTCACGGGGCTCGGCGGCTTGTACGCGAAGTTGTGTCGGCTAGTCAGTCGTCGATTTAGTGCTTATCGGGCTACTAAAATGACTCCATCGGGAGATGGAGAGTATTGGGAGAACATTACAGTGGGAACGAAACACGCCGTCTTGATCGGAATCGAAACCTACCAGAAGAAGGACATCACCTCGGTCCAATACGCTCTGGCCGATGCGGCTGCGATGAAGGAAGTCCTCGTCCAACACTATGGAGTTGCCCCCGAGAACATCAACCTTTGGCTTGATTCCGATGCCACGCGGTCTGCGTTTGAAAACGATCTCCCCTACATCATTCAAGGTCTGTCTCCCGGCGATCGATTCGTCTTCTTCTATGCCGGTCATGGCTTCTATGCCAATGGAACCAACCGTCTAACCACATGGGACACCCATCCCAATAATTTGGTCGGGACAACTGTCTCTCTGGAGGAGGTATTGCTGAAGCCCCTCAAGGAGAGGCAGGGTGTCGATAGCCTCGTCTTCATCGACGCGTGCGCAGCCGATCTCAAAACTAGCATTGTTCAGGCGAGGGACATCGTCAGCGACATGACACGCACTGAGTTTGAAGCTCTGGTGCAATCGACGGATCACGCCGCGGCGTTCTTTGCGTGCTCTCCGAATGAAAAGGCCTACCCAAGCGATGCCCTCATGCACGGCATCTGGACGTACCACCTGATTCAGGCGCTACAGGGAGATGCCGAAGGCGCACTGGACCGGGACAGGTTCATCACGGGCGAGTCGTTAAGGAACTATCTCACGGTCGAAGTTCCTGCCTACATCCGCGCGAATACCAAGATCCAAGCGACACAGAGGCCCTACGCCATCCTCAGTTCCAACGGGCCCTTTAGCATTCGCCAAGTGCCGCCGTCTGACGGAACGAAGCCCGCAGCACCTGTGGCCACCAAAGCCATGCTCATGCCCGAGCAGTCGCCCGCGCCGACCAGTGGGAACCGGCCTCAAATCATGCTATCGGCAATCGAAGGCCACTACAACCAATGGACGGGTGATGTGTTTACGTTGCATTATTTGGGCGGCGATGCTGCCGTGCAACTCGAAATTGCCCCGATTCACTTCGAAGGCTTCAACCAGGTCTCGCTGCACTTTGAAGCTGTACCATTCATCGGACCAACGAATCCTAACGCGAAGGTTCACTTTCAGTTTGTGACGAACGATGACGGCGTGCCGAGGCACGTCGACAGACCTTCGTTCGTGATGATGTCGTTTGTGAAAGACGCTCAGTACCTGAACAAGCCGGAGGTTTCCTATCCGGTTGCTCTTCGTTACAAGTGGGGAGCGAAGACGGAAGAGGAGCACTTCCAGATCACCTGGAATAACAACCGGCGCAGGATGACGATTGCGCCTTCAGACACCGCTCCACTGCAGAAGGAACGGAAGCACAACATTGCTTTCCTGAATGCGGAGGTCGTGAAGCTCAGGTATTCAGGTCCCGGATACAGTGACCGGACGGACGGGAAACACTCCTTTAGCGAGGTAGTGGGGCCCAGTACTGGAACCATGATTGGTCTGGTTGCCCGTTTCAGAAATGATGCAGTCTATGGTGAGGATGTCGCGCCTGTGAATGGCGTGCGAGCCCATCTGAAGCTCTTCGACCACAGCGGCAAGGAAATTGGTACGGGCTTTTCTTCCGCCCAGTGGCTTGGACATCCAGACGAAACATTCGACCTTCTCCCAAACGGCCGCGGCGGTTCGGTGCTTGTGTTCTGGGGAGGCGAGGATTCAAAGCCTCGCGTGCAATGGAAGTCTCCCGATGCAAGTGGGCGAATGCGCGACCGGGATCTGGAGTTGCACGACGGCTATCCCAGCAGGGTGGAGATCACGCTGATGGATTCCAACCACAAGCCCCTGATGAAGCCGGTCGTGTTGGAGATCACGGAAACCGGGGCTGGCGTCTCTGTGAGCGTGCACAGCGACTCTACCGAGCCTTCTTCTTAGAGTCCTTTCGCGGAGACTGTGCTGTCTGCTTCTTCACCCGTCGTGATGGGGCTTTCCCGTTCGAAGGAGCGCTGCCCTCGGACGGAAGGTGAGGGGCCATAATGGCGATCACGGATTGCGTCATTACGTCCATCGCCACATCGAGCTTCGGATACGCCTGAAGGGCCGCCGACACTTTCTCTGCGTCCATCCCATCGAGGAGCGGCTTCCACGATGCCTGATGTGTGAATTCGTACTGTGCTGCGTTGGCCATCAGAGCAGACGCTGCTGTTGTGAGGCCAGCCATCTTGTCCGCATTGCCTGACTCCGCCCCGATCAAGGGAGAGAAGCTGAAAGCTGTAGCCACAAACGATGCGATCAACGGTTGCCGAATCGCGTCGAAAGAGCGTGAGAGGTTTGGATCATGTTCTGAGAGCTGACGATAGCCACAGCCAAATGGGATCGGCAGATACGCTCCCAGTAGTCTTTGTGCTTCGAGATTCCTGGCCTTGCTGAACGCTTTACTCTTATCCAGGTCCCAGATCCTCGCGAGGGGAAACTCCGCTCGAAATCGAAGGTATTGCGGTAGGAATTCAAGTGCATCGAAGCACTGTTCGACACTCAGCCCAAGTCTTTGTAACGCTGCATCGTCTCCCAGTTTGAGGAACCGCAGGCATTCGTTCGCAAGCCTCCAGGCCTCGTCCGGGTTGCCGTCGCTATTCTCCGCGAGTGCGAGTTGTTTGCGCGCCTCGTAATTCCTCGGCTCCGCTGCCAACGCCGATCTCCAGAAGGAGCGAGCGGATGAGGCATATGCAGGGCCTGTGTGTTGCAGCTTTGCCAGAACAGACGACTTGATGCTCAGGAGGGTACCGCTTGCGGGTTGATGGTCCAATCCTTCGTCCACCCATTTCAACGCAAGAGGCAGTTCGTTCGCCTCAAAACAAGCCGTCGTTAGCCAATACCAAAACTCGGGCCACCGCGTAGCGATAGCAGGTTGCGATCGGTAGGCCGTCTCCAGAAGAGGGACAGCTTCTTGCGGTTTGGACCTGTCCGTGATGAAGAGGATTGCCTTGGAAGCAAGCGCTTCGGGCAAGAGAGGATCGAGCTCCAGCGCCTTATCAAAACATGACATCGCCGAAACCTTGTCTCCGTCATTGCTATACGCGCTTCCGAGGTTCTTCCATATCTGGGGCATGTTCTTTTCGCGCTTCAACGCGAGCTTGTACTGCTGGATGGCCTCCGGGAACTCCCGAAGCGCACTGAGAACGTTTGCGAGGTTGTAATGGGCCATCCCGCCCTCGTCACCAAGGTGCAACAGCCCCTCTCGAAAGAGAGATTCCGCGATGCGAAGCTCAGGTTCATTGTGGTCACGAATGCCCCGCTCCGCGAGAATGCAGGCCCGGACGAGCTTGAAGCGCGGTTCTTCGAGAAGCTTGAGGGCGCGGTTGATGTCCGCGAGTGATTCGTCGTACCTTTCGAGTAGATACTCGGCCCAAGCCAGCAGTTGCCACGAAACCGCTGATTCCGGTCGCAAGTTCAGAAATTGCCGCAGCAGATCGATCATGCGGTCATAGGCGCCGGCCTCCATCGCGCGCAAGATCTGCTTCGTGGCTGACTTTGCGGCAGACTTCGGATCGATCAGCCAGGAGGGCACCTTCGACTTGGAAGGAATCCGGATTCTGAGGTACTTGTCGCTGAGGTCAGAGTTGGCTTCTTCCAACTGCAACCGGAACCACTCTCTGGAATAAACAACGAGTGTCCATCCGTACTTGGCACGGAACTCAGTGCGGAGTTGGTCGATATCGACGCCGCGGACTTTTCGGCTCGTAGCGAACACAAGATAGGTGAACGCAGCGCCGCGGCGATGGAGCGTGGCTGCATCTTTCCGGATCTTCGCTTTCCAGCCAGCTTCCTTGCTGAACTGGAAAAAGGAAGGGCAACCGTCCCGGTCCCGCCCCTTACGCGGCAGCTCTTCGGCATCTCGGCCTCCGTCCTGAGGCTCAATCGGAACGATGTCCTTGTAGCCGTTCCGATAGAGGAGATCTACGCAGAGCTGCTCGAACTTCCGGCCATCCAGCACGTTGTCAATCGCCCACAGGACCTGTTCTTGCATCTCGCCGGAATTCCTCACGTCCATTGTCGAAGCCGGACGCGCTGGACGGCAAGTTGCGAACTAGAATGAGTGGAAAACGCAGCTCTTTTGCTGGACCCACTGTCTCTATCGGTTCCAATATCGTGGTTGTATGTCCTCGTTGATCTTCTACACCGAACAGGAGCAGGCGATCATTGCCACAGATAACCACCTGCACGAAAAGAGCGCGTCGCCCGTTCTACGGCAACTTGAGGCCGAGTGGAAACCTGAACCCCGGTCGACTTATAAGGAGGGGTTTGGTACGGGCGTTACGAGCGAAACCCCGGCAATCCCCGATCCCCAAAATGCGAGGGAATGGGGGCATCGTCAGGTGAGTAATCTGGGCTTTTTGATCGCGGCTAGCCGCCGCCGGTCATAAAGAATTGTCTTTCTTCCATATTTCCATGAAATCGCTGTAGCAGATCTGTAAAGGCTGCTCCAGTGCCTCCAGGCCAAAGAACTTCTTATGTGTCTCCAAAACACCGAGAATGAGGTTATGCGCGGTCATCAGTGCGCGGTCCGCGTGCTTGGGCTGAGCATCTGGATTGAACCCTATGACGTCGCCGTCCGTTTCTTCTAAGCGAGTGATGATCGCATTCACTGTACTGTGCGCGTGCATCATCGGTTCATAGTAACCAGGAATGACAAGAGCGCCGAAGATGGTCTTCTTTGCCATTGAGACCACATCCAACTTTGTCCAAGTATGGTTTACCCGCTTCGTGTCACACTTCGCGCAAACCGTAACGAGAAAGTCATCTTTGACCCTTGCGTACTCCTCTTCGGTCTGTTTGAATCCGTCCTGCCGAAGTCCCTCTGTGCCGAAGCTGGATTTAATCGCTTCCATTAGTCTGTGCTGTGAGACCCAGTGGTAGTTCAGGAAGGCGTCAACCTCGGATGGGTTGTCGCTGAGGTATGCCATCGTGATAGCGACTTCGTAAAGCGACCGAAGCAGCTTGAGAGCGCCAACGCCATAGCCATTCGCGCAAAGAAGAGCAATCTCCCAAAAATCCTCTGCGGATAGCCTCCCCATCGTGAAAATCACACGATCGGCAGGGCCAGTCGAAGTGTAGGACCGGATCAACGCAAGGTCCAGTGCCCCCTTCAGATTACCCAACCGTTCCAGGAACGTCAGATGGCGCGACCGAAATGCCCCCCATTGGTTAGGGTATCCACAAACCAACTCCATATCGTTCATTGGGCCTCCATGCCCGCTCAAACGGCAACCGACGTCGACGAACTATTCGCCGATTGTGTGCTTCCCGATGGGCCTGCCCAGGATCACCTCGTGACACTTCGAATCCGCCGGCCCGATGAGATCAGGGGCCATCGTCGATTCCAGGGTGCGAGGAACCGTCGCGCCCGCCCACCCTACTTGAAGCGCGCGGCCCGCGATCCGGCGCGGGACCTGGGCCATTCTTCTAGTCAAAATCGTTGGACTTGACTATCGGCGCTTCGCGCATGATGTCTCTCGCTTTCGCTTCAGTAACTGGGAAGCAATGCACGGTTCTCGTGTGCAAATGGACGTCATAGCAAATATGATCGGCTAGAATGCCCTCTGATGCTCCGATCACGCTGTCCATTCTCCAGCAGATTCTGGTCCTTGGCTCACTCAATAGCCTCCGCCAAAGCCTCGCGCGCTCGTCATCGTACTCTTCCTCGGAATCGTCGTGGCGCTTCATTATGCATGCATAGGACTCGCGATCGCGATACGGCTCATAGTAGAACTCTACCCAGTCCCAAAACGCATTCCTTAGATCATCGGACGATAAGCTTTTTACGAATAAAGAAGGCTTATCTTTTCCTTTGGTTCTCGCGATAATTTGCGTTTCGTTGATCCCGGCCACATAGTGTTTGCCCTGATCTGAGGCTGTTATGAATTGAAGATTGTGCAATTGAGCTGCGCAGTGCGCCAAATAGAACTTCTTCGTTTCACAGCGTCGATTATTAAGGACATCAACCGCGTGAAGAAGCTCCCTCACGTCGAAAATGACGTCAATCCAGTCCTCTTCAAATGGAATGTCGTCGGGGTCCACGACCATGGCGCCTACTGCGTAGAGCCAATCTGCCTCCGGTAGGCTTCCCTCGAAAGGACGATTGATCACCGGAACCCAGTCCAGAGGGCATTTCAGCAGTTCCCTTAGCTCATGCATTTTCGGATGCACCGATGGCTGCGAATCCTCATTCTTCGGTTTCACTTATCGCCATGCCTCCGTCGTAATTATTCGAGCATTCCTCAGTGCCGCCTTCTATGTAACGCAATCGCTGGGAGCAGTTTATGCCAGAAAAGCCGGATAAGGCAGGATAAGTATCGGGAAACGGGTCAGTGTTCCGCGATCCACCTTGCCGCGTAGTCGCCGACGCGACCTTGTGCCGAGCGCCCATGACGCGGCGATCAAGAGAGCGCGTCGCCGGTTTTACGTCCAGGCGGATTGGATATGTAAACACTGGGCGGTTGGGTAAGGAGACTGGCGCAGTAGCCGGTGGTACTCCCGGAATTCAAACTCTGGCAGCATTCTTAGAGGTCCATGATTCAAAAAGTGGTCGTGACAATCGATCGGCCATCACAGCCTTTTGAAACGGCCAAGACTCTGGAATAGCTGCAATTTCCGTTCGCAAAGCCCCTCGCAAATTGTGCCATCCATCTCACTGGAAACGAAAGGTAATTTTGGGACGAACAGAGCCGTTCCACAACCTATACCTTGGGTAACAGCCCGTGACAAACTGTGGGAAGCAGTGTCTGAGGTAGAATCTTGATCAATCGATTGTCATTCATTTTCCTCAGCTTGTCTATTCTCCACATTCGCACAAATCCGGTTTGCAGAGGTGCAGGATGAACTCTCGCGGTGGTCCTTATCCCATTTTGCGTGGCGTCGTCAGAAGAACAGCGGTCACTTTTGTTCTCGCTCCCCTTCTTGCCGTGGCTCAAGGAAACCCTGCCGGCTCCACAGCCCCAATCTCGAAGCAGCCCGCTGGTTCTGCAGAGGCTCCTCCCTCGTCCATTGGAACCTCGGGAAATGCCAGCATCCAGACCGAAATGTTGTCTTACGACGCGATGAACGTTATTGCTCACGAAATTGCAGCAAGGATCAAGGCCGCCAGCACAGATGCGTGCTCCCAGAGAATTCTCATTCAGGACGCAAACACCCTAGCCCAACTCACCGCCTACCTCGCATTCGACAGCACGGCGAAGCGTCTCCTAAGTCAGTACCAACATGTCGGTCGGGGATTTTCCGCTGGAGGGGCCCCAACTAGCATGCTCTCTGAAGCAGCCAGCATTATGTCGGCAATTCGCTCCAGCGCCTCCTACACAAGCCAGACCTTTCAGCCCACCGCCGCATCCATGGACAATATCCTGGAGGCCCAACTCGGGAAGCTGTCCTTCTCTGTGCACTCCACTTCAAATCCCGGATCGCTGCTGGATGCGAGCCAAGCGATCAATAATCAGCTCGCCGAAATTGACGCGGCACAAGCCAAAATCAGTGATCCGAGCCAGCGTAAGGATATCGACTCTGCTTACACCGTTCTCAAAACCCAGTTGTCGGCCGCATCCCCTGACGGCACGCTTCTCGCAACCATCATCAAGGGCGGAGCCCTCAAGATCGCGATGTCCGATAAATACTGCTCCCTCAGTTATTCGGTCGATGGGGCTGGTGGCGACACGCGCATCTCTCATCCGTTTCTCTGGGAAGTTCTTTTGCCGAGCCCGCAACCGTCTTACAGCGGAGGCGCAATCGTGTCCTTCGTCTATCGGACAAGCGATGGCAACTACCTCGCCGGCGACAGCCTGCGCTACTTTTACGGCTTCTCCAAGCTCGACGGCCGCAAGCTTTCGGGAGCCGCGAACTTCAGTCCAAAGTAGATTCGCTGCATCGTCAGTGAGAATTAGAGGGGCCATGCGGATCACACACCTCGCACCTTTTCCGATCCTCTTCGTCGGCGTGGCTCTAGCCCAGCAGCCACAGATCCATATCAGCGCCCTGTCGTCCATACCTCCCGGATCGCCCGTCACGCTCGAAGACGGTCAGGACTATGACAATTTCCTGCCATGCGCCAAACTGGCGCTGCGTCCCGACTACCAGCACACAGACAACGAGCACGCGCTCACAAACGATTTGCAGAAAGCAGCCAACCCGCTTGTTGGCGTCATCGCCGGGCATGGACATCCCGGCCAGATTTGCACATCCAGGGGCCTCGATTGCATTGATCCCAGTGAGAGTATCAACGCGGACAATCAGGCGGACTGGAAAGGATGGGCGGGGAAGTGGCCGAACCGCTTCTCCGGCCTTACCGTGCTCGCCTGTGACACGGGAGAAGGTGTCGAAGGAGTTACCCTGCTCAAGTTGTTGGCCGCTTCAACCCGGATGCCGGTGCGCGCGCCGACGGATTTCATCTGGTGCAAAGATGGCGACATCGTACTCGATGAAAATGCCAAATGGCAGATAGTAACTCCGGATCAAACGCCGAAGTCCATTCCTTTTGAGAAACGCGAGACCCCCCCAGTCACCCCTGATTCCACTGTGCAGGTCAGCGTCGACCGCAGCATGCGGAGAATTCCTTTCCACGCCGCGCAATTGACGTCCTTCTCCGCCTCCGGTTCGATAACACCGGCTTTCGCCCCGCTCAATCGCGAGATCGCCCAGCGCCTTCTCCGGGAGATCGACTTCACCAATCCCCTCACCACCTCCTGGGTGCCGGACGCAGTGGTCACTGCCCGTTTCGAAATCAGTTTCGATATCGATGGCCGCGAAGTCGTCAAGAATCTTGTCGTTCTGAATGATCGGCTCGTGAACGACGTCCAGGACCGCCGCATTTACTACCGCACCAGCTCTGCTTTCACGGAGTTGCTCCAGGCGCAGCGCCGGCGCTGAGATCGCCGGATGTTTTTCGGTGGCGGCCTGTTATCCAAGCTAATACATTTGGGAACGGTCAAACTGATGAGATCCAGTTTGTTTTGTGTAGTTTGTGGACGCGATTCTCGAAGACCCTTTTGAAACGGCGCGAGCGGAACCATGGATGACTTTCCACATGGATGAATAGTCGTCGTTCCGGACAAGTGGCCCGTGGCTCAACCGTTGCCAACAGGGCAACGCACTCATCGACAGCACTTCAATGACGACAACTGTATAGGTCCTCATAATGCCCCAAGGTCCAAAGATGGTGTAGGGCTAGGTGGCCGAAATCCGTCAGCAGCTCTCAAGTCAATATTTCCGACAAGTCGAGATCGTCGGCTTTGGTTGGGATGATTCTTAGGGGTGTACAGTGGGGACACTGTTTGCCTGGTTTGGAGCAAATCTGATGTTTTGTTTGTGTTTGCCTATAGCTGAGCCGTGTCCCTGCGATACCCTGATTTCACTCCATAAGTTGCAAGACTCGGTTGGGAAACAGGCTTCACTGGCATCCGGATACAGAAAATGCAACCTCGATGCGTTGCGGGAATGCAGAGGTACACGGGGGACGGGGCGAGACAGGAAAGGGCCGTTGCGCCCC
>Ga0181520_10003665_pt1 | contig 26726 bp, 18 predicted proteins | sample PEATcosm2014_Bin_29_FD_132451 | JGI IMG/M metagenome (GOLD analysis project Ga0181520, IMG submission 132451) | Peatland microbial communities from MTU Mesocosm Facility, Houghton, MI, USA - PEATcosm2014_Bin02_30_metaG | ecosystem: Environmental > Terrestrial > Soil > Wetlands > Peat | place...
AACTCAACTTCTCTGCCTGATGCACGCTGACGTTCACTTCCCAGCATGACTAACCCTTCAGGCTCATCTTGTGTTGGAATCAGCTCCCCTCTTCAGGCTCATCTTGTATTGGAAAAGAGTCGCCCTTTCTTCCTTGCGCCGCCTGTGCTAAGATATGCCGGTGACCCTTGGGCCGAACCGACGGGAAGGAGTCCCATTGAGCGATACGATCGTTTGCTTGGCCGCCGACCACAACGGCGTGGAACTGAAATCCAAGATCAAAGCCTCTCTGGTCGAAGCCGAATATCGCTGTCTCGATCTCGGTCCCTATACTTCCGAAACTTCCGTCGATTACATCGATTACGCCCGGTTGATTGGCACTTTGGTTCAGAACGGCGACTGTGACCGCGGCATTCTCATCTGCGGCACGGGCATCGGCATGAGCATCGCGGCCAACAAATTTCCCCGGGTGCGCGCCGCCGTGGTGCATAACTACGAGAGCGCAGGCAAATCCCGCGAACACAACGACGCCAATGTTTTATGCCTGGGAGCGTGGATATGCTCCGAGGAGGCGAATATCGAGATTTGCCACAAGTGGCTGAAGGAGAAGTTCGGCGAGCACAGGCATGTGCGGCGCGTGGAGCGCATCTCCCCCGATCCGCACGGCAAAGTGGTCTTCGCCAACGGCATCTTCGATATTCTTCATCAAGGTCATCTCGATCTGCTGAACTGGTCTCGCAATCTGGGCGACCGGCTGGTGGTTGGCATCAACTCCGATGCCTCGGCGCACGCTCTCAAGGGAGAAGGCCGCCCGGTCAATTCGCAGGAGAACCGCAAAGCCGTGCTCCAGGCTCTTCGTTTCGTCGATGAGGTGGTGATCTTCGACGAACTCAAGCCGACTCAGTTGATTTCTCTTCTGCGCCCTGCCATCGTGGTGAAGGGCGGCGAATGGCTGGCCGAACAGGTGCGCGAACGGGATGAGATTCCGAAAGATGTGGAGATCAAAATATTCCCCATCGTCAAGGGCTACTCATCGACCGGCATTATCGGCAAGATCAAGAGCGGAAAGTCTGTCGAGGTTGGGGTCTGAGTGTCGGCGTGAATGGTTCTATGGGTGATTTGCAAGAGATCGTGAACCGGTTTGCCTCCGTCCAGGTATTGCTGCTGGGCGATACGATCCTCGATATCTATACTTACGGTTCGGCGATGGGGCTTTCCGCGGAGACTCCCACGATCGTGGCCCGCCGCAAGGAAGTGAAGCATTCGCTGGGCGGCGCGGCGCTGGTATGCAGGAATCTGCTGGAGCTAGGCGCGACGGTCCAGTTTGTAACTCTTGTCGGAGCCGACGAGGAAGCGGCGCGAGTTCGGGAGTTTGCCGCGCCCAAGCTGAAAATGCTGGCAGTCATCGACTCCGAGAGGCCCACCACGGTAAAACACCGCTTCTGGGTGGATGGATACAAGCTGTTCCAACTGGATCAGCGCGACGATCGAGCAATTGCCGATGGGATTGCCGAAAAAGTGCTCGACGAGGTTGAGAAAGCATTGCCGCGGACGGATGTGGCGGCGATTTCCGACTATCGCCACGGCCTCCTTTCGCCGAAACTCATTGCAGCTCTGCTGCCGCGCCTGCACGCGGCCGGGAAGCCTGTCTATGTGGATTCGCAGGTTTCGCAGAACGCGAGCAATCACGCAATCTATCGCGGAGGCTGTGCGATCTGCCTCAACCTGAAAGAGGCGCGATGCATCGATCCGGGTTTTGAGCCGGCGCGGGATCCCGGAGCGTTCGCCGTTCTGAATCGCGAGCTGGATACCGAGCGAATCGTGGTGAAGCTAGGCGCGGAGGGCGCGCTTTTTCAAGACGGAGCGCGTGTCACTTATGCCCCGGCGAACGAAGTGGATGTGGCCGATACCACCGGCGCGGGCGATGCGTTTCTCGCCGCGTTCTGTCTTGCCGGCATGGATAACCCGGATGCGGCGTTGCGCCTGGCGAATGCGTGGGCGGGGCTTTCGGTGCGGATTCACGGAACCGCGCCACCTAAGAAAGAAGACTTACTGCGGGCCTTGAAGGAGTTATGAGATGGCGTATGGATTGACGCTCGATCAGGTGCGGCGAACGAACCGGCCTACCCCTCAAAAGAAAAGTTGGGGCAGTGTGACCTCGCTGACGGAGATGGAGGAATATGCGATGGTTCGCGTGGTGATCGAGGCCGGCTGCGCGCAACCGCTGCATTTCTTCCCGAGCGAATATCGGGCCTTTGTCGAGTCGGGCGAGGTGGTCGTGCGCGGTTTGGATAGCCTCGGCGGTTCTCTCTCTGGAACGGCCCGCGCGGGCGAAGTATTGCCGCTGCCACGCTTCCACGTGCATGGGTTTGCCAGCGTCGCGGGCGTCGTCGTCTATCTCTTTGGGCCGCGCTCGGCGGAGGGGTTGCCAGGCATTCCGGTCGAGACCGAAGAAGCCGCCGCATCCGCGTTTGGCGCGCTCGATTTTCTCGAACTCAGGCCTTTGGGTCAGCCTACGGAGGACGTGCGCGAGAAATACTGGGGGCGCATCGAGACCATCCTGAGCGGTGAAGTGGCAGCCAAACGAATCTTCGTCGTGAAGGGCGGCCAAAGCAGCCTTGAATATCACGTAGAGAAGCGGGAAAGCTACTATATCCACTCCGGATTGCTGCGGGTCGGCCTTCGCATAGGGCGCGCCGAGAACCGTAGCATCGTGATGGAGGCCGGCGAGAGTTACGACGTGAAGCCCGGCGTAATGCATATGCGCATCGGCCTGGAAGACACGGTGATCCTTGAAGTCTCCACCCGCGACTCGGACGCGGATTCGTATCTGGTCGAAGACGGTATGAGTTATCACCATATCGATGCCGACTTTAACTCTGAATCAACTCAAAGACAGGAGCAACCCAAGTGAAACTCTTTCTCGACTCGGCCAATCTTCAGGACGTGGAAAACGCCCTGGCGCGCGGCCACATCTCCGGCGTTACCACCAACCCTTCCCTGCTCGCCAAGGAGCCGAAGGCTAACTTTCTAGGACACATAGCGAAGATCGTGAGGCTGATCGAGGCCGATGGCCGCGGCTTGCCGCTCAGCGTGGAGGTCTTCGCCACCAAGCCCGACGAGATGATCGCCCAAGCGCAAGAGATTGTCGAGAAACTCGCCTACCCGCAACTGAACATCAAGGTTCCCATCGGCTGGGACGAGTTGAAGGTCGTCTATGCGCTTGCAAAGCTGGGCATCAAGGTGAACTGCACCTGCATCTTCACCGAGGAGCAATGCGTCCTGGCCGCCTCCAGCGGGGCGAGTTATGTTTCCATCTTCCATTGCCGGCTGAAGGATATAGGCGGCGACCCGGTGCGCGTCATCGGAAATACCCGCCGCATCTTCGATCAGGCGGGGCACCAAGCGGAGATCATCGTCGGCAGCATCCGCATGCAGACAGACATTCTGGAAGCTCATCTCGCCGGAGGTCACATTGTAACCGCCGGCGCCAAGGTCATCGAGCAGATGGCAAGCCACCCGGCCACCGATAAGTCCGTTCAGGGATTCCTCAAAGACTTCGCGGGCTGGATGTCCCAATGACCGTCTGTTTCGATATCGACGGAGTGCTGTGCGGCCAGGTGGAGGGCAACTACCAGGACGCACAGCCTAACCGCGCCATGATCGATTTGCTGAACCGGCTCCACGATCGCGGAGATCGCATTGTGCTGCACACAAGCCGGTTCATGGGCAGAGCGAAAGGGAATCGAGAAGAAGCGGAGCGCATCGGACGAGAGTTTACCGAGCGGCAATTGGCCGGATGGGGCGTCCGCTATGACGAGTTGCAAATGGGAAAGCCGCGTTACGACTACGTAATCGATGACCGCTCGGTCTTCTATGACGGCGATTGCTTGCGAATCGAGGCATATCTGGAAACTCGTGCGGGTTCCGGCGCGGAATAAGACCGCCTCCCGGTTCAAGTGGCTTTCCCGGTGTTGGGAAAGCGATCTTGCACATACTTCGGCGAGGATCCCCCCATCGACCGCTCACCTTGAGGCGAGTTGCAACTGGTCCCGATACTTGGTGATGCATACGTTGTAGTTGGGGTGATCGATGCGGTGGTAGATGTAAATATGCCGATGCCACGACTGAGGCTGGATGCCTTTGAAGCAGTGGGCCAATGAGATTTTGTCATTCAACTTCTTCCGGTCCGGCGAAAGATTGAACTCCGAGATCGCTGCGCGTTCCCCGACAATATCGATCACGGCTTCTTCGGGACCGGCACAGATATCGTCGAAATAGCACCAGACCCGTGGCAAGACATTTTCTTTGGTGAGCACCGGCAGCGCGCTCATGGTCGAGGAATAGTAATCCAAGTCGAACCGCACCGCGCCCAGGGGAGCGCGCGGGTCGGGCTGCCAGTTCGCAACCGTCTTGGATACGTCTCCGAGCACGAGTTGAGCCTGGCCGCCAATGCGCTTTTCGAGCGCGGCGCGATTCATGACAAACGAGCCTTCCGGCCAGCAATACAAAATATCGCGGGGATCGCCGCTGGCCGGGAGTCCCGACCCGCTGTCGAACCCAACCACGAGAATCTCGATGCCTAGCGCCTTTTCGATGGCCTTCTTATGCCCGCACAAGCACACCAGACCATTGCCTCCCGCGACGCCAAACTCGACTACGCTGATTGCCTTTTTCCCCAGGGCCTTGGCCTCCAGCGCGGCAAAATAAACGCATTATGCATAATTGGGGCGCTCCACCGCCTCGGCGCGCAAGCGCGCTTCGTAAGAACCGATGGGCCAACGTCCGAGGAGCTTTCGCATAAGGAGCGTTCTCAGCGGCACGGGCCGTGAGGCGTAGTCGATCAGACGATCTATTGCTGTCATCCAGGCATCTCTTTCCGCGCGAATATTGGGCCCCCGAAGGACGGAAGCCTTATCTTACTACACCCCGGAAGCCGTTCCAGGCGTCTGTATGCCGCTTCAGCTTCGCTCGGGAAGAGCGGCTCGCGCGATCAGTTGCGAGGTGCTGAATCCTTCCACAAAGGGAACGATCTTGACGCGACCGCCCCAGGACCGGACTTCCGCGGCTCCCACAATCTCATCGGCAACATAGTCGCCTCCCTTCACGATCACATCCGGACGAACGGCGATCATCAACTCCAGCGGAGTCGGCTCATCGAAGACCGCGACGGCATCGACGGCCGCAATCGACGCCAGAACGCGGGCGCGCGCATACTCCTGCACGACGGGACGCGACGGTCCCTTCAGACGCCTCACCGAAGCATCGCTGTTGATGCCGACAATCAGGCGGTCGCCTTCGCGCCGCGCGCTGTCGAGCAGCGTTACGTGACCGATGTGCAACAGGTCGAAGCAGCCATTGGTGAAGACCACGTCGAGGCCGTCGGCGCGCCATCGCCGCACACGCTCCTGAAGCTGCTCGATTGCCATGATCTTGCTCTCCGGGCTGGTCAGCGCCTCGCTCTTCATTCGCAGACCGCCTTGCTGCCGATCGCATCCATTGCGGCCTGCATCATCTCCTCGACGGAGATGGAGTCGATGCAGAGTTTCTTTTTCTCGATGCAAACCTCAAGGCCGCAATGCGAGCACTCGACCTTGCGGTAGAGCGGCCGGTGGCCTTTGCCGACAGGGAACCAGCGCCCGCGCCGGTCCAGAGAAGCAAACGGAATCGCGCACGGCACGCCATAGGCCGCTGCCAGGTGCATGGGGCCGCTGTCAGTTCCCAGAAACAACTCCGCCCGGCGAACCGCCGCGGCGGACTCGCGGGGCGAGAGCTTTCCGCACAGATTTACAACCGGCCCCTTCCATCCGGCGGCGGCATATTCGCAGGCGGCGCTGTCTTCCCTCGCTCCTATCATTGCCAGCCCATGACGAGGTAACTTTGGGCTAAGTCTTTCCAGAAGTTCCCGCCATTTCTCCTGCCCCCAGTCCTTTGCCTGCATCTTGGTGCCCGGCCCGCAGCCGACGATGGGGCGGTTGCCGAGCGGGGCCAGCGTTTCGCTCGCTTTGGCCAACTCCGCATCCGACAGCCGCAAATCCCAGTTGCCCGGATCGAGAAGATCGGCATCGCCCAGCGGATGAACGCATCGAAGCAACCTTGCGGCCTCGCTTTCCCACAGATCGCCGGCCGCATCGAAGCGATTCTCCGCCAACTCCCCTTCCGGAAGGCCGACAATTCGCCTGACTCCGCAAAGCCGGAAGAACCTTGCATCGCGCTTCACCGCCGCCTCGCCGCGCGGCGCGGCAAGGTAGACCAACGCATCCGGGCGAAAGCGGCGAATCCGCAACGCGAGACCCAGCAGCTCTCCGACCTGGCGCGTACCCACGGTATAGCGCATATACCCATGCACCAGGCCGGAGCCATCCAGCACCGCCGCCGCCGCCGGGGCTTTGGCATGAACCGGAATGTTGGTGAGCAGCACTCGCTCCGCATCGGGAAAGGCGCGAGCAATCAGATGAAAGCACGGCAAGGCCACCACCGTATCTCCCAGACTGCCCAGGCGGTAGATCAGAACCTTTCGCGGCTTCGCTTCTTGCGCCAAACGGGTCGTCGACATCGCAGCTATTTCAAACCGCCGTCCGCGGAAATGCGGATCGCGGACCTTTCCGGCGCGGTGCGGGATCGCGCTCGCGGTCCGCGAAATGCCCTGACGTCTCCATGAACGTTCTTCCTGGGGCCGTCTTCCACACCCAGCTCCTCGAAACCGAGAGCCGCAAATCTTTCAACGAGCGCGGGGGTTCTCGATGGATCGTGCAACTCCATCACAAGATACTTGAACTTGGTCAGCAAATCGTCCGGGCACGATGCGAAAAGATCGTATTCCGCGCTTTCGATGTCCACCTTGACGATATCCACCGGACCATCGTCGAAATATCGATCGTAAAGAGCCTGCAAGGTCGTGGTTCTCACCGCAACGTGATCCATGGAGGAATCGGGCCGGTCCTTGTATATGCTGTTGGACACGCTTCCCCGGTTGGGTTTGAGCAGTATCTCAGTATCCGGCGTCATGCCGCAGACCGCGGCGTTGATTGCGACAGCTTGAGGGCCGAAATTGGTGGCCAGATTCAACTGAAGCCGCAGAAACGTCATCGGGTTCATCTCGGCGCAAACGATGCGGCTCAACTCGATGCCCGCAATTCTCAACATCAGAGGAAATCCCCCCCCATTCGCGCCCACATCGAGAACGCGAGCGGGCCCGGGCAGGTCGAGGAAGGGAAGGTATTTGCGGTACATATCGGTGGCTATGCACACGCGCGTTCCATTTTCATCTCCGCCGCGATGATCGATGAGTATCTCGAATCCCTTCTTGCGATACGCTACAAACCCGCTCTTGCGATCGAACAATCGAGCGAAGAGGACCGAAGGCCAGTTGTCGAATGCGAGAATGATTCGTAGACCGCCGTACAAGAGCTTGATCGTCACGTTCCGCTCCTCAAAACCGCCTTGCCGGCTCCCAAAGAGTACGCGCTCCTCAATACGCCTTCAAAGCGACGATGGCTTTCAGAACGTCCTCCGGCTGAGGCAGGATGGCATCTTCGAGCAGCGGCTGATAGGCAACGAACGTATCCATCGAAGCCACCCGCTTGACCGGCGCGTCCAGATCGTCGAATAGCTCGTCGGCGATGCGCGCCGCGATCTCCGCGCCGTAACCCCAGCTGAGCATATCCTCGTGCGCCACGATTACCCGGCTGGTCTTGCGCACCGACGCGGCGATGGCCTCCCAGTCGTAGGGATTGAGCGTGCGCAGGTCGATCAGCTCCACCTCGATGCCGTGCTCGCGATGGGCCTTTTCGGCGGCCTGCAAGGCGCGCGGCACGACGGCGCCATAAGTAACCAGCGTGACGTGTGCGCCGGGACGAACGATCTTCGCCTTGCCGAAGGGAATGGCAAACTCCGGCCCCGGATAGGGCGCTCGGTCGTAGGTCTCCCGATAGAGCCGCTTGTGCTCCAGAAACAGCACCGGATCGTCGCAGCGAATGGCGGTGCGGAGCAGTCCGTTGGCGTCCAGCGCATTCGACGGAAAGACCACCCGCAGCCCAGGAAGATGCGTGAAGACGCTTTCGCCCGACTGCGAATGATAGATGGCGCCGCCGCCTATATAGCCGCCGATCGGGGCGCGAATCACCGCCGGCGCGGCCCACCCGCCGTTCGAGCGCCAGCGCATCAGCGCCATCTCGTTGCGAATCTGGTGCATGGCCGGCCAGATGTAGTCGAAGAACTGAATCTCGACCACCGGCTTCATGCCCCGCACCGCATAGCCGACGGCGCGCCCAACAATATTGGCCTCGGCCAGCGGCGAGTTGAAGACCCGCTCGGAACCGAATTCGGTTTGCAGGCCGGCGGTCAGCTTGAAGACGCCGCCCTTGCCCTTCACCTCGGCCAGCGCCTCTTCGCGGCTGGCATCGGCGACGTCCTCGCCGTAGACCACGATGCGCGCATCGCGGCGCATCTCGTCGTGCAGGCAGGCGTTGATAAGGTCGGCCATGGTGCGCGGTTCGCTGCCCTTGCCGCGGACAGCCTTGCCTCCTCCCGCCGATCCCGGCGCTTCCGCGTACTCGGCGGCAAAGCTCGAAGAGGTGGGGTCCAGATCCTCGGAGTAAACGTGCTTGCCAATTTCCGCAACCAGCGGCATCGGAGCAGCCAGGGCGCGTTCGGCGGCTTCGGCCACCTCGGCCTCCAACTGCTTCTCCAGCGCGGTGATCTCCTCGTCGCTGAGAATCCCTTCGCGCAGCAGGCGCATCTGCATCAGCGCCAGAGGGTCGCGCATCGCGTCCGCCTCGCGCTCGGCCGCAGTGCGGTAAAGCCGATCGTCGTCGGAGAGCGAGTGGGAGTAAAGACGAACGCAGCGGCCGTGAACAAATGCCGGACCGAAACCGGCGCGGCAGTAAGCCACGGCTTCTTCAAAGGCTCGCAGGCAGGCCTCCGCATCGTTGCCGTCCACCTCGGCAAAGTGAAAATTGGGGAAGTTGGCAACCAGCTTGGAGATATTCCCGCCCGGCGTGTTCACCTCCACCGGCGTACTGATGGCGTAGCCGTTGTCTTCGATGCAGAAGACCACCGGCAGCTTTTGATTCGAGGCCGTGTTCAGCGCCTCCCAGAACTCGCCCTGCGAGGTCGAGCCCTCGCCCAGCAAGGTCAGCGTCACCTCGTCGCCGTGGAACTTCACCTCGCGAAAGGCGCGATAATCTCCATCCGCGCGTTCGGCTGCTTCGGGATGGCGGCTGAAGTAGCGTCCGGCTTCGGCGCAGCCCACCGCATGAAGCACCTGCGATGCGGTGCAGGACGATGTGCTGACGATATTCAGTTCGCGGCTGCTCCAGTGCGTGGGCATTTGCCGTCCGCCGCTGGCTGCATCGGTGGCCGCCCCCACCGCCTGCAAGAGCATCTCCGTTGGAGTTACGCCCAGAGCCAGGCACAGCGCGCGGTCGCGATAGTAAGGAAAGACCCAGTCGTGGCCGGGACGCAGCGCCAAGGCCGCCCCCACCTGCAGCGCCTCGTGCCCCGCCGCCGAGAGCTGGAAGAATATCTTCTGCTGCCGTTTGAGCAGGATTTCGCGGTCGTCCACGCAACGGGAGAGAAACATCAGCCGGTAAATCTCGACCAACCGTTGAGGGTCAAGGCCACCGCAGGCGGTGCCGGCCCCGGACTCACGAGCGCTGGAAACTGCGGATCCCATCTCCGTCACTCCCCCCAATTTTCCGTTATTGCCCAAATTTCCTCACTCAATTGTAACAATTCGGCCCCATTCGCAACAGGGCGGCAGCGGCCCCACTCTCCGCACAAGGATCGACGCAGGCTATCGAAACGGATGCGGAGTAGACGGCGAAGACGCCGAGAAACCCGACGCGGAATAACTCATCTTCTCCTTCACCTTGTGCGCCAACCGCTCAATCTCGTTCGCCTTGCGCAGGTCGTTGGCGGTGAAAGAAAAGTCGGACGCGCCGACAACCTCCGCATTCAGTTCCCCAGCCAGCTTGAGCAGCTTGTCCGCGTCTGAAACCATCGACTTTTGTCGCTCGGCGTTGAAGACGCGCTGCCGCTTTGCATCGTCGAATGAATCCGAATCGTCGTATTGGAAGCCTCGACTCAATTCGCCTGGACTCAGCTGCCCCATCATCGGCTGCTGCGCCCCGGCGGGCCGGTTCCGTGTGCCGCCCGGCAGCGCCAGCATCAGCGCCAGCAGAAGCGCGCCGCGCACCGCTCCCGGCCGCAGCCGGCATCCTGGACAGCCGGCAAACGCACTCCGCCCATCAATCAAGGCAAACCCTCTTCGCATCAGCGTATCGCCGCGCAAGGCGCATATTTCGTCAGTTTGTCCCCACCGTCAGCTTCATCTTCGCCTGCACGTCGCGGGCCAGCTTCTCGATGGCGTCGGCCTTGCGTATTACAGCGATGGAGAGCGTGTCCTTGTTGGTCTTGTCCACTTCCGCCTTCAACTCCGTAGCCAGTTTCAGCAGCAGCGCGCTCTCTTCGCCGATCAGCTTCTTCCGCTCCGTATTGGCGGCCTCGAAGTTCTGCTTCTTGGCCTCCTGATCGCGCATCTCAATTTGCTGGGCGCCATCGGGCAGGGGAGCGGTGGGACGATACCATCCTCCACCGCCTTGCGCTGAACTCGACTGCGCCAGCCAGAGCACGGCAGCGCCCGCTACAGCTGCCCCAACTGCAAGACTGGCCAATATCCTCGCCCACTCCCGTCTCCACGTCCGCACGGATTCGCCCTGCTCGCGCCGCAAACCCCGATTCTTCCTGAACCGCATAGGGAACCTCCTGTGGGAGATGCCATTCAAGTTGTCCCTTGCTCTGCGATAGAATCTCCACCGTCGGGCCTCTTCGCATGGATCGCTCTGGCCCTCCTGCGCACAGTCTAGTCTGGAACGAGGAGATTGGGAATGAATTCTTTTTTGCTGGCGGCAAGAATGGGCTGGTTTGCCGAAGGCCGATTCCTCGGCAAGGTCTTGGACGAGTGGATCGCCGATGCCCAGGAGTTTGTCCACATCAAGCTCCCGCATCTCCTCACGATTGCGGCTATCGCCTTCATCCTCAACCGGTTCCTGATGATCGTCTGCTCCAGAATGATCCATCTGGCCGAGCGCCCCTCAAGCAGTTCGGTGCATCTCTCGCAGGTGAAAACCCTGGCCGGGGTGATTCGTGCCACCGGCCTGGCTGTCATCGGGATGATCGCCGGTTTGCAGTTCCTCGATGTGCTGGGAGTCAATCTCACCCCGCTGCTGGCCTCTGCCGGGGTCGCAGGAATCGCCATCGGCTTGGCTGCCCAGAACATCGTCAAGGATATGCTCAACGGCATCCTCATCCTCGTCGAGGACCAGTTCAACGTCGGCGATACCGTGCGCATTGCCGGACTCTCCGGCACCGTCGAGTCCATGACCTTGCGCAGAACCGCAGTCCGCGACAACGACGGAACCCTCTACACCGTTCCCAACTCGCAGATAACCACCGTGGCCAACCTCAGCATCGGGTACTCTCTGGCCACCGTCAATGTCAGCGTCGACTTCTCCGCAAACCCAGATACGGTTCTGCAACTGCTCAAGGGGATCGCCATCGAAATCCGCAACGGCGAAGAGTTCCGCGACGTCTTTGTCGCCGACCCGCAAGTCTTCGGAGTCGATGCCATCAAAGGTTCCGAACTCGTCTTTTCGGCGGTCTTCAAAACTCTGGCTACTCAGCAGTTCGCCCCGGTCCGCGAATTCCGCCGCCGCGTCCGCCTGGCTCTCGAAGAAAATCGTCTGCTCCCCGGCGATCCCAACCGCGTCTTCAACGCCTTTCCCGGCCAAGTTGCCGGCAAGCGATCGCTGTCAGCCCAGGAGACCGCTCCTCAACCCGACCCCACCCTGCTCAAGCCGCATGACGGCAATCCCTTCGCCGGCGAGTAGCAACTTGACGGACCTTGACAGGATGCGCAAATACATTTTGCTTTGAAAGGACACGACTTCAGTCGTGCCGTAAGCGCAGTAAAATAGCTATGGGCTTCAGCCCCGGATGGATCGTCCCAAAACCGCCGTACCCTCGCAAATCTGTCATCCTAAGTGAAGTTTGGCCCGCCAACAGGATGCTACTCGTATTCTGTAGACCCCCAGGGATCATTTCCTCGATCCTTTGTGCGGACCCCCTCGACTTTGCCCATTGAATGAAGCGCCAAAGAACACTCCGAAAAGCCGGAATGGAGATTCGCAAGACGCTGGCGCATAATGTGCGCGCGCTGCGTTCCCGCCTGGGGATTTCCCAGGAGGAACTCGCCGACCGCTGCGGCTTGCATCGCACTTACGTCGGCGCTATCGAACGGGCGGAGCGGAATGTTACGTTGAGCACCCTTGAGGTATTCAGCGAAGCGCTTGGGGTTACTGTGCCGGATTTACTGAGGGACAACTGCCATGACACCGATAATTTTCTCACCACAGGAGAACAATTCTTTACACGGTTCAAACAGATCAGAGGACAGAACCTCAAAGATCAGTTCACATTGCCCCCCGGCTTTTTCGATTTAGATTTAGGTTACGATTGACGCCGAACGCTTGCCAAACCAGCTCGTCAAGACGGCTTTCCAGCTCCTTCGTCTCCGTGGCGGGCATCTTGTCGTATATCTCCCTGGCAAGCTTGGCTAGCGTCCTCGCTTCCTCGCGCGATGGGTCCGGCAAAGGAAAACACTCCACGTATTGAGTGATGAACCTGCGCCGCCCCGCGTATAGCTTGTTGTTGAAGCGCCGATCGTAAAACGTTTCGATGAACGTGGAATTGGCCACCGCCAAAGCCAGCCAAAGCAACTCGGAGTCCGTGCCGCGGTTGGGCGACAGCCAGTAGCAGTCCCCGTTGACGATGCTTCCGTCGAGATCGATCCAGAACGTGGGTCTCTCGCAGATGTCGCGGAATACAAGTTTTGGAAGCTCCCATGCTTCCGGGTCCTGCGGAACCCATATCTCATACCACTTCCGCCCGGCTTCCAAGACGTATGCGCGGCCCTCCAGCGCCGGGCGATGCTTTTCGAGATAGGCCGCGGACCTGGGAAAGCTAGCCAGGTCGGCCGCCTCGCGCCGCCCATCCTTCGTCAAATGCGGATAAAGAACCTGCCGCCCCGACTTCGCCTGATTCGCCTTGAATCGGCGTCCCATATGGTGCGTCGTAAGTGGACGCAGAAGTTCCGGCAAATCGTGTTTTTCAAAGCTATCCCAGTCCGTCCGGATGAAAACCTGATCGGCGCACGTCTTGATGCCCACGCGAATGCTTCCTATATCGCCGAACCTGCGCCATGTGTGTTTTTCCACGGTCTTGAGCCAGTCGTCCGACTCTTCGCTTGCCACGCGCCAAACTCCCTCCAGCGCGGTGCTGAGATCGAGCGTCCCGTGCGTCACATGAAAGCGGCGACCGTCCGCTATGGAAACCGTCCCCGACTCAGTAAGAGCCGCGATCGCGTCCTCCGCTCCGCGGGAGGCAGGTTCATCCGTTTCGTAGATCGAAGTGAATCGAGGAGTTTCCTTTCCTTGCCTTTCGCCTTTTGCAAGAAGAATCACTGCCGGAAGGACCGCCGCGCCGAAGAGTTTTGTATCTCCCATATCCCAGATATGCTTCAGACTTGCAGTTTCGCGAAGCGCTCTTCGCACCGAGGAGCCGGATTTCGTCGTCATGAATCGATTGGAGACAATGATGCCCGCGACGCCGTTGTCTCCCAACGCTTCGATCATTCCCAACAGGAAGGCATGATAGAGATCGATTCGGCCGCCGAGTCCAAAGTGGGTTGCCAGGGCCTGCGCCGCCGCGGCTCCCATGATTTGCGTCCGAACGTAGGGCGGGTTGGCGATGATGATGTCGAACTTATTCTCGTCAATGTCTCCGCGGTCGATCTCCCCACTGAAGAGCGAATCGGCGCTGGCGAATCTTTCCGCATACTCCAAAAAGTTTATTGCTGAAAAGTTCGTTGGAACCGATGGAAATCTTGTATGGATGGCTTGCTCCGCGACGCGAAGGGATGAAGGATTCGTATCGAATCCGTGGACTTCCACATTGCGAATCCCATGCGCGAACAACTCCTCCAGAAGGCTTGTCAGCAACGCGCCCTCGCCCACTGCCGGATCGAGCGCTCGAATACTCCTTGGGTTCGATGCTTGGACATTAGCGGCAATCTGCCGGGCGACAAAGCCGGCCAGATTCCGCGGTGTGAACGTAGCCCCGTCGAATTTCGCTTCTGTGACGTCTTTGTATCGAACCGATCTCGCAGGTTGGAGTGCGGAGGACATGGATCGATGCTACCTCAATTACCATCCATTGCAGTGTCCATTCGGACAGTATCGCGGACTGGTTGCCAACCTGTGGGGCATGGCTATGCCTCAAAAACTCTCGTTGGGCGCTTGACAACCAACCGAGGCTTGCCAGAGAAATCGAAGAAGGGCTGGACCATGGGAATTGGGTCCAACTGGTTCGGAAAACACAACCGGTCAGCAAAATGCCGTGCTCGTTACAGGTTCACGCATAATGCTGGCTGGGTGTGACAAGGATCACAAGCGCGAAATTTAATTTGACTTTCACATATAAGCATGAAATGAGTTGATGTGCATCGATCCCCGGAATTTAAGCGATGCCTTGTCCGCACCACCCGCGTTCGCTCAAGCGGGAAAACTCCGCGAGGAGCGAAAGATGGGGGTGTGTCTCGCTATATGCCCTCAAACATTTCGGCGGCCGGACGGTGCGGAGCCTTCGGTTCTACGCCTCAGGAACAGGGCGGAGCAAAGGGAGTTGAGATGTCGTTTCGCCGATTTTTATGCACTTTTTGCAAGATGCTTTCCTCAAGATGGGATAGTGCGTCGCTTTGTCCGGTCGGACAGGCTCACCGCGCATCCAGATAGCGCAACGCGTCGTTTGCACGCCCGAACCATGAAACCCTAAGGAGAAAAACGTTGAAACTCGCACACCGGTGGTTGCTCCCACTCTGCCTGACGTGGTTCTGTGTTCTGGCCGCGTCGTCGAATGTCGCTTGCGCGCAAACATCAGGATACTCATTCCCTAAATATCAGGTGATGGGGGTGGTCTATGCTCCGCCAGGATCGGCCAGTTCCGTTACCTACACAAGCAGCCAAGTGGTCGGATCCACCGACGCCATTTCCACAACCAATGGGTCGACGAATTCAACTTCATCTTCAGTAACCGTGGGGATTGGATTATTTGGCTTTGGTGGATCGATCTCTTATAACACGAGTAACACATGGGGCGCTTCAACTGAGGTAAGCAACTCTGTAGCCGTTCAGACACAACAAGGGAACACAGTGGCTACCATGGGACCGATCAGTTCATCTCTGGGCGTCGACCATGACAACGACGTCATCTACATATGGCTGAATCCGGTCATAGCTGGAACTGTCACAGGTACCGGCAGTACTGCCACTCTCGACTGGACCGGTCTGGCATCGAACTCATGCGATATAAATAATCCTGCTGGCCCGCCGTCTGCATACCAAGGTGTTAGCGGATGCGATCCCAATCAATATCCCTACCCGGACATCGTTGGAATTCCGGTCTGGTGCCTGAAAAACCCGTACTATCCAACTCCGAGTTGTTCACAATGGCTCCCATATACCTCGCGCATCTGGGATCTCTCCGATTGGGGGACCGACCCAAACACTGGCATACCGCTCGGCCCGGGATTGACCATGCGAGACTATGCGGATATCCTTCAGTCCGACCCGTTCGTGTCTCTGAACGGTTCTGGGGTGAATGTCTGCCATCCAACTTATGGTCCGAGCCTCGACCCCAATTTGCCCGAAACGATCAACAACGCACCGCTTACTCCGCTGAATGGGTCGAATTACACCTACGGCGGATTCACTTCACTGATAAACTACGCCGATCCTTACGATCCCGGTTTTGTGAATTACAATACTACAAATACTCCCCAACCCACGGGTTTTCTACCTAGAACTTGCCTCACACCGAACACGGCGAACACTGCGGCCGGCACTACCACCACAGCCACCATGAACAGGTTTCAGCCTTACGGGACAGTCGAGTATCCTGTGCCTGGACCGAATGGCCTTCCCTCTACCTATTCTGGAAAATTTGAATATTCTATTGTCAACACAACGGGGTATGCCACGACTGACACCCATACGGTTGGCACGAGTACCTCATACAGTTTAACCAGCGGCCTCTCGTTTGGGTTTGGTCCCGTCGGGTTTTCAGTTGCGTTAGCGTACGGTACTGGCAATTCAACAACGTTCCAACAGCAAAGCAGTTTGTCGAATTCAACCACGAAAAGCTCGGAGGGAGACTATTCCGTTACGGGGCCGCAGTTGAGCGACAATTATGTCGGCCCGGCGACGTACAACGTCTATTTTGACAGTGTTTATGGAACCTATGCTTTCTATTCCGACCTTGAACCGCAGGTGACTCCGGCCGAACTTGGAAATATCGGCATCAGCATTTCCAGTACTCCCTACACCCCTGGTGTCACTCCTACGTACAACAACCTTTGTTCTCCCACAAGCACCTCACCGTGCTTCAATTTTGGGACATTCACGGTGGGAACATCTATTGCGCAGTTGTACCCCGTGCAACTGACGAACAACTCCCAGTATCAGATCACTATGGTCGGTCCCGCCATCACGTTCAGCGATCCGGGTTTTCAGCTTGACGAGACAGATGGCACCGATAAGTGCTCCAACGCAGTGGTTCAACCGGGCAAAACCTGCTCATTGAATATTTACTTCAACCCCGCTCCGTCCGACGCGCCGATCCCAATCTATGGAACAAGCGCGAAGGTCAACGCAAATATTGTCGCGGCGGGGACGATAAATGTCTCCTCGACCAGTTCCGTTGCCGCAAGACAGAACATTCTCATGACGAACTATGCGTACGTCCGAGGCACGATAACCGGTTCGAGCCAGGGCGCGACGTTGCAGCCAACGGATAGCCCATGCACGTTGACGTCAACGGCTCCTGTCTGTGTCTATTCGTTCCCAACGACAAAGACTCAAGAGGTGTATACGTTCACCAACAATTACCAATCGGCAGTCATCATCTCTCAAGTTGTTTTGAGTGATAATACGGACTTCACAGCCACCACTCCTGCAAGTGGATCCGTACCCGGCTGCACATTGGGTAGCCAGGTGCCTGCAAAAAGCACATGCTCTATCACTCTGACTCTTAATTCGCAGACGCGATCGCTTTTGGGTGTTGTAGACACCTCGATAGCTGTCATTGGCACTCCGGGGCAGAATTGGTATTTCGGAGAAAACTTCCAATTGGCGACGGCCGGAGCGACGGGAGCAGATTTGCCTGCGGTCACGGTGGCGGGGAGCATTGGGAACTTGTCAGGAACGTATGAAACCGGATGCGGTAGCTCAGCAAGCGGGCAAGAGCCTTGCGAAAATGGTGGGTGGGGTTGGGGATTGCCCGGACCTGCTCCTTCTGAAAGTATGACGCTAACGAACAGTTCGACTGATCTTGTTACGGTTACTATCACATTAGCGAATCTGACTGGTGGGTCCGAGCCAAGCGTAGTTGCAGATACGACTGGCTGCGGTTTAACAGTACCTTACCCGATAACTTCAACTACAGTATCAACCTCGACTATTAAGCTCAATGACAGCAACTGCACCATAACGACTACACTTCAAGTACCAAACTGTGAGTCGAGTGTAGGTCAATGCACTTTGACTTCGACAGGGACGATAACAATCAAGGCGACGGCGAACGGTGAAACAGTGTTATCACAATCCTATACCGTTTCCGAGTCGGATGAGGAAGACAATTATGATGGCTTTACTAGTAATGCGGCAAGCATATCTGTCGCAATCTCCGGCGCGGAACTGAGCACCACAACCACCGCCGCGGCCTCTGAAGCAACCGGAAGCCTGCCTGTGGAATCTGCGAAAGCAAACACCGCGCTGGCGAGCAGCGCGAACGCCGCCGCCGCAACCGCATACGACACGGGAACGGTCAACCTGGCAACCAACGGTGTAACCGCCTCGGCCACATGGGGAAGTGGAAGCACGCCGCAGTCGGTGGCTCAAGCGTTGGCGTCATCCGTCAATACGGTGGCCGCCGCGTACTGGCAGGCGAGCGCGGTTGGTAGTCAAGTCTTGCTTACGCCCGTTTCCAGTTGCACACCGACCGCAATCACGCCCTATCTCCAAGTGAACGGAGCGGCATGGCAAGGAGGGTCGGCTGTTAACGTGGCTACCGGGTCCGCCGTGAACCTTGGCCCCTGGCCCATCGGCGGCGGGACATGGAGTTGGACAGGTCCCAACGGCTTCACTTCCACCTCGCGCGAGATTGACGGCATTCCATTGAGCGCGGGCGCCAACACCTTTGTCGCGACGTACACGAACTCCAACTCCTGCCAGAGCGCACAGACCTTTGTTATAACGGCAAGCGAAATCACTCCCTATCTCCAAGTGAGCGGAGCAGCTTGGCAGGGAGGAGCGACTGCCACGGTAGTTTCCGGGTCCACAGTGAACCTCGGTCCCTGGCCCACCAGCGGCGGAACCTGGAATTGGACCGGCCCCAACGGCTTCACTTCCACTTCGCGTGAAATCGATGCCATTCCGTTGAGCGCGGGCACCAACACGTTTGTGGCGACTTACACAGATGCCAACTCGGTTGTTAGCACGCAGACGTTTGTCATTACGGTTACCGGCGGCCCAATCACGCCCTATCTCCAAGTGAACGGAGCAGCTTGGCAAGGAAGCTCGGCTGCCACTGTAGCTCTTGGGTCCGCAGTGAACCTTGGTCCCTGGCCGGGTGGCGGAACCTGGAGTTGGACCGGTCCCAACGGCTTCACTTCCACATCGCGTGAGATCGACAGCATTCCGTTGAGTCTGGGAAGCAATACGTTTGTTGCGACCTACACCGATGCCAACTCCGTCACCAGCACGGAGGAGTTTGTCGTCACAGCGGCAGCGGCCGCTCAAACATCCGTGTCCAAAGCAACGACGGTTCAATCCACCGGTTCGATCGCGGTGACGGTGACGGACACGGCGGGCTTTACGCCGCCATCCTTTGCGGCCACATTAACAAACTGACGAACAGACATTGGCGACAGCGCAGGCAGACTAATCAGTCTGCCTGTGTTCGCCAATCGGCAAATCCAGCTTGCCTCGAAGTCTTGATTTTCAAAATGCGATGCCGCCGAGAGGAAAAAGTAAGCCGATGATGAACTTGAGTGTCAAGTCTTATGCACTGTTGCGCGTCTTTTCCGTGATCGCAACCATGATGCTAGTCTCACACGTTGCGTGTGCGCAGGCGGACTTCGAGAAGGGCTATCAGGCGTTTCAGTCGTACCATGGCTCCGATTTCGACACTGTAAATCTGGCCAATGGCAATCTTGTTTTGAATATACCTCTGTTGTCGTACGAACAGCGCGGCGGCGTTCCACCGGTAACAATCTCCATTCGCAGCAATTCTACGACCTTTCAATCCACACCGCCGCTAGTTAGTGGTCCGGCCGATACCAATCAGCATGAAGTGGCATCAGGCGTGATTGGAGCTCCCTGGGGTCAGCCTCATGTTTCGATCAGTCCCGGAGGCCTTTTCTGGAAAGAGGAACGCATCGTTACCGCACCAAAAACGGCAATCGGTCCGGAGTATCTAGTTCGCTTTGTCGCCATCGACGATAGCGGAGCGACACACTCGCTCGGCGGCGGGATTTCCAACTCGACGGCGGGGTATGTGCCAAACATCAAATATAGCGTGGATGGGAGCGGGTTAATGCTGCAACCGGGAACCACGGCCACCGGACCTGTATTGGTTGATCGCAAGGGCAATGTCGGCGGTATGGTCGATACCAATGGAAATGCGATTCAACTGCAAGGGCTTTGCGCCTCAGTTCCCGGCAGCGGAGACTACTTCGATGCCAGTCTGCCATCTTGGGAAGGCTATGCGCATGGAACAGCCTCGGCCACGTCGATAAGCGATACGATCGGCAGAAGCATTCCGAATCCAAGTTATCTTCCGGCGTTGCAGAACTCCAGCTGTCTCGTTGATATCGACGCATCGTATCATGAAACGACACCTGTCGCGAATCGAGCATTCCCCCTTGCATATTCGCCCACCACCGCTTACATTTGCCCGACGGTTCAACTTGGCGGTAGCGCACCCGGCGGTCTCCAGTATTATGCGAATACCTATCATTTTCCAGGCGAGAATAGTGTAACTGTTCCTCTAACGTTTTGCTATGCTGCAACGCCGGTCAGCGGTTCGATACCTCAAGTAAACGGGGCTAATCTGGAATCGGAAACGATCAATGAGAATTGGTGGGTACTGACAAGCGTTGAGCTTCCGAATGGAACGCGATGGATCTTTAACTACGACACTTACGGACAAGTTGCTTCCGTGATTATGCCGACCGGCGGCATGGTGACCTACTCTTATGCAACCCGCTTGGCCTGCGGCAACCCGCCGGGAGAAATTCCGGTTGTGGGCACTCCGGTATGGCCTTATTCAAACCTGATGTCGAGCAGAATGGTGACCCAACGAAACGTTTATCTGAACTATGAAGATATTCAAAACAACATAGCCCCCATCGAAGTGTGGAAATACAGCAACGGAATAGGGTCGGGATGGACCGGCGCCCCGCCCGCTGGAACAGACGGGATTGCCTCGCCTGGAGGGCCTAACTCAGGGCAGGTTACGGTTACGGATACTGAGGGGAATGCAACAGTTCATACGTTTTCCCTCATTGGGGGATCGACTTGCGGACCTTATGAGACACAAACACAATACTACCAGGGATCTGCCACACTGCTAAAGGAAGTGGATACGGCCTACTCCTACACGGGAACAGACTATGCAAACCCGACAAACTTCTCCAACTATATTGCCGTTGGCGTATTTCCCAACTTGGTAACCACTACTCTACCGGCAGACCCAAGCCCGATCTACAGCCAGGAGCAATATACCTACGACTCCTTTGGAAGTTATCAGGACTATATTGGAGAGACACACCCATTCAGCTTTGGGCTGGCGCTCTCTTCCAGCGAATCGGACTGGTCGGCAACCAACCCAAAGCCTCCTTCTCCGTCAGCGAACACGCCTCTGCTTACCACTCAGCTTCCAGCTTTGCGCACAACCCAACACACGAAGCAATGGCAGTCGAGCTGGAATTACTATGCGGCAAATTTGATCGACCTGCCCTGCCTGGATACAATCTTTTCCGGAAGCTACGCCGGCACGTCGCCGATGAACCCGCAACCAACTTGCACCGCTTCGGCCGCGGCGGCCAATCAGATGGCGCAAACAAGCTACGTGTATGACCAGAACTCCTATAGCAACTGCGCGAATGGATCGGCAGGTAATTTGACTTCGGTTGCGCGTTGGCTACAAGGAAGCACTAATTCTCCGACGACTCATACATATTATTGCTCTTCCTGGTCAAAGGGTGTGGCAGCGTTCCCTGGTATGCCGCAAGCAAAAAAGGACGCGTACGGCAACATCACTCAACTTCAATACGATAAATTCGGGCTGTATCTTCAGCAGATTCAATATCCGGACCAGACTTCAGAACTTCCCAATTACGATGACAATACTGGGCTACTGGAGTCGAACACGGACGTAAACGGCCAGATAACAACGTATTCATACGACATGATGCGCAGGCTGACCAGTGTTACCTATCCCCCCGGCGGAGGATCCGAGTCTTTGTCCTATTCGGATACGGTTGGCAATCTTTACGTGATCTTCACGAAAGCGATCGCATCGAATACAACTCTGGTAAAGGAAGCCTTGGCCGACGGACTTGGACGACTGACGCATACGCTGCTCACGTCGGACCCAAACGGAACGATTTACACGGACACAACTTACGACAATCTTGGAAGAGTTGCAAGCGTTTCGAATCCATACAGGATGGTTGGTGAAGCGACGTACGGGGTGACGAGCTACACGTACGACGCTCTCGGACGAAAGGCGATTGTCACCGCCCCCGATGAGACGCAAAAACAAGCTTGCTTCAACGGAATCAACACGGTTGGCCAGTGGAACTGCCATTTCAATCTATTGGGCAAGGTTGGATCATGGGAGGATGACGCCGATGAAGATGGGAACGACTGGCAGCGGACTCAGAATGCACTCGGACAGATGACTTATGTCGCCGAGCCGAATGGAACCAGCAGTCTGCCGTCAATGGAAACGGATTACAAATACGATGTATTGAACAATTTGCTTTCAGTCAACCAATGGGGAGGGGCAAGCGGTTCTTCGGGAGCGAGGGCGGCGAGGACGTTTACTTACGATAGCCTATCCCGGTTGCTTACATCGTCAAATCCGGAGACTGGCGCCGAACTTTACAACTATCAGCCCAATGGAACTTTTTGCGCGGGCGATATGTCTTTACCTTGCAGCAGAATCGATGCGCGAGGCGTGACGACAACCTATCAATACGACAATATGAACAGGCTATGGAGCAAGACTTACTCCGGCGACATGAACGGAACGCCCGCCTCCTGCTATCTTTACGGCCCACAGGGAGCAGCAGGATATGGAGTCGGTCGGCTTATTGATGCATGGACCGTGAGCGCTTCATGCGGATCATCCTATCCTCCTACAGTGCCTAGCTTCTGGACGAAGAGATCGATTGCCTACGATCCGATGGGGCGGATTCAAAGCGAGCAACAGTACACTCCGGCAAATGTTGCGAGCGGAACGACTTACGCGCCTGCATATTCATACGATCTGGCTGGAGACCTGATCTCATCCACCGACGGGGTTACCCCAACTCCGGTTGCGGGTACAACGCTCACCTTTACAAGCTCCTTCGATGCGGCGGGAAGGTTGCAGACGCTGACCAGCAATTGGAGCGATGCCACACACCCGGCAACGCTGTTTAGCGCGGCACCCGGGAAGTCCCCATGCGCGAACTCATCGCCAGTTCCTTCGTATGCCGCGTTCGGCGGATTGATGAATGCCGTATACGGCAGCAGTCTCACGTTGAACAGGAGTTACGACAACCGATTGCGAACCTTATGCGAACAGGACACGTCAAGCGCTCCCTCGAGTTCGACAAGCGGCTCCGCGACGCTAACTATCATCGGGCAGGAGCAGAGCAAATGAGCGGTGCTTTCCTGTTCGAAACGGCGTTGGATAAGTCTGCCGCAGCGCGATTGAATTCTGCGAAAAGTGCCGCTTTCACACCCGACGATGGCCATCCCCGTGCCGCAATCCAGGCGGAAAGCGTTATGGGATCGAAAGTGAGACCAAAGATGAATGTCAAGGGAATTCACATGAATCGTAATATCCGAGTTACATTGTTGCTGTCCCAAGTCATGGTCTCTCTGACTTTCGCCTGTGCGCAGGCAACAACAGTGGATACGCCGGTCTTTTCGCCTGTAGCTGGCACTTACACTTCTCCGCAATCGGTGGTCATTCTCGATGCGGTGAGCGGCGCGAACATCTACTACACCACCGATGGGACGACGCCGACAACCTCCTCGACGCCATATACAGAAGCGATTCCGGTAAGTTCGAGGGAGACGCTGTCGGCGATAGCTACAGCGCCGGGTTATACGGCAAGTGCAGTCGGCGCCTCAGCCTACAGCATCGTTCCAAACGAGATTGTACCTTTGATTCAGGTGAACGGGGCAGCGTGGCAGCAGACCAACACCGCTACCGTAGCTGTTGGATCCACAGTGGCCATCGGCCCTCAGCCTACCAACGGCAATACTGGAGGAACCTGGAGTTGGACCGGCCCCAATGGCTTCAGTTCCACATCGAGTGCGATCAACGCAATGCAATGGTCGAACATGGGCGCCAATACCTATGTGGCGACTTACACAGACCCCAATAGCATTGTGAGCACGGAGACGTTCACCATCACGGTAACCCCCGGCGGAGGCCCGATCACGCCCTGGGTCGCCGTAAACGGAGTCTGGAATACAACGCCTGAAAGCAGAGTGACCGTAGCTTCGGGAACGTCCGTGAATCTTGGCCCCTGGCCAGTCAACGGAGCTTGGAGTTGGACCGGCCCCAACGGATTTACCTCCACCTCGCGCGAAATTGACAACATTCCGTTGAGCGCGGGCGACAATGCGTTCGTGGCAACGTACACCAGTCCCAGCGGAGTCACAAGCACGGAAGCATTTATTGTAACGGTAACGGTATCCGGGGGTACGTCCACCGCAATTACCCCTTGGCTTCAGGTGAACGGAGGTACATGGCAACAGGCCAACGCAGTTGCCGTTGCTCCCGGTTCTACTGTAAATCTCGGACCGTGGCCTCTCACTGGAACTTGGAGTTGGGTTGGACCCAACGGTTTCACCTCTTCTTCACGCGAAGTTGACGCAATCCCATTGAGTACAAGCCCAGGCACTTACACGTTTGTGGCAACTTGCACGGTCAGCAGCGTCGCGACCTCACAGTTGTTTACCATCACGGTAACCGGCAGCAATGAAATCACGCCCTTGCTCCAGGTAAATGGAGGAGATTGGCAACAAATCAACGCCGCAAACGTAGCTCCCGGCACCGCGATAAGCCTTGGCCCCTTGGCAGTCAGCGGGGGAACATGGAGTTGGACCGGTCCCAACGGCTTCACTGCCTCAACGAGTGAGATTGACAACATTCCATTGAGCACGGGAGCCAATGTGTTTGTGGCAACTTACACCGATCTTAACGGCGTAACGAGCATGCAGCCGTTCGTCATCACGGTACCCGGCACGAACGCAATCACTCCCTATATCGCTGTGAATGGCGTCTGGAACGCAACGCCTGAAAACACCGTAAGCGTGTCTGCCGGAGCCGCGGTGAACCTTGGGCCGCGGCCTACCACAGGTGGAAGTTGGAGATGGACCGGCCCCAACGGATTCTCCTCCAACGCGCGCGAAATCGATGCCATTCCGTTGAGCCCAGGCGTCAATTCATTCGTTGCGACTTACATCTCCGGCGGTAGCGCGGGCACGGATCCGACTGCCAGCATGGAGGCGTTTGTCATTACGGAAGCTGCCGGCAGCGGCCCCATCACGCCCTATATCGCCCTGAACGGCGTTTGGAACACAACGCCTGCAAGTACGCAAACTGTAACTGCCGGCACAGCGGTAAGCCTTGGACCGAAGCCGGCCAGCGGCGGCACATGGAGTTGGACCGGTCCCAACGGATTCACCTCCACCTCGCGCGAAATTGACAACATTCCGTTGGTCGTGGGAGCCAACGCCTTTGTGGCATCGTACACCCTCAACGGAGTCACTAACACAGAGACGTTTGTCATCACGTTAACCGCCGGCAGCGGCCCCATCACGCCCTATATCGCCCTGAACGGCAAATGGGACTCAACGCCTGAAAGCGCGAAAACCGTACCCGCCGGCGCCGCGGTAAGCCTTGGCCCGTGGCCGGTCATCGATGGTTCATGGAGCTGGACCGGACCCAACGGATTCACCTCCACGCTGCGCCAAATCGATAACATCCCGCTGCCATCGACGACCAACGCTTATACGGCAACTTACACCCTCAACGGAACCAGTTATACGCAGACCTTTGTCGTCACGGTAACCCCGGTCGCCAGCCCCATCACGCCCTATATCTACGTGAGCGCCTGGGCGCAGGGAAGCACGGCCTCCGTAGCTCCCGGCGCCTATGTGGCCCTCGGTCCTCAGCCGGTCGCCGGTGGCTCCTGGAGCTGGACCGGTCCCAACGGCTTCACCTCCACCTCGCGCGAAATCGACGGAATTCCGTTGGCCACGGGCGCCAACACCTTCGTGGGAACGTACATCGCCGGCGGAGTCGCATACACGCAGCCCTTTGTCATTACGGTAACCGGCGGCGCATCCAGTGAGATCGTCCCCTATCTTCAAGTGAACGGCGGCGACTTCCAGCAGTCCGCCGCGGCAACTGTGGCTTACGGTTCCACGGTAAACATTGCCCCGTTGCCGGCCACCGGCGGAACCTGGAGCTGGACCGGCCCCAACGGCTTCGTCTCCACCGCCGCCGAGTTAGCCGGCATTCCGTTGACCGTTGGCGCCAATACGTTTCTTGCCACCTACACCGATCCCAGCGGCGTCACGAGCGCGCAGTCGTTTGTCATTGCGGTAACCGCCACCACGCCGGTCATCGCATGGCCCACGCCGGCTGACATCACCGACGCCACGCCAATCGGCCCCACCCAACTCAATGCCGTAGCCACCCTCAACAATGTAACCAAGATCGCTGGCGGCACATACGCTTATTCGCCCGCCTCCGGCACCCTCAAGCCCGGACTCCAGCCCCTCACCGTGACCTTCACTCCCCCTTCCAACGCACCCGGACTTACCACCGCCACGGCAACCGTCTACATCACCGTCAACGGCGCCACTAAGTTCGACGCCGGCACGGTCACCCTCACCGTCGGCAACGTCAAAGCCGCCACCGCCGCCTACGGCCAGGGAGCGACGCCCAGCTCCCTCGCCGCCGGACTGGCCGCCGGAATCGCCTCGGGCTCGCCGGTATCCATCACCGCCGTCGACGATACCCTCTATCTGCAAGCCAACTCCGCCGGCGCAGCCGACGACTACGCTTATAGCCTGCAAGTTTCCAACGTCGATACCGCCGACTTTCCCCAACCCTCCTTCTCCGCGTCGCCCATGACCGGCGCGCTCTCGGGCGGGGTTAACGCACAAACCGCCGCCGCCCCGGTATACAGTTACACCGTCCCTCCGGGCGGATACGATCCGGCCGGCAACCTGATAAGCTATTCCGATAACGTGATGGGCGCGTGGACCTTCCAATACGACTCTCTCAACCGGCTCGCCGCCGCCGCTTACACGCCGCCCCCCGCCAATCCCCCG
>Ga0181520_10003669_pt1 | contig 26699 bp, 18 predicted proteins | sample PEATcosm2014_Bin_29_FD_132451 | JGI IMG/M metagenome (GOLD analysis project Ga0181520, IMG submission 132451) | Peatland microbial communities from MTU Mesocosm Facility, Houghton, MI, USA - PEATcosm2014_Bin02_30_metaG | ecosystem: Environmental > Terrestrial > Soil > Wetlands > Peat | place...
CGCACCTACCTCCGCGTGTACTCAATACAACAACAATACCAATCCGACCGATGACGCTCAGGACTGCACGTTATCTGTGACCTACACTCCCTCGGCGACCGGTTTGCAAACGGGAACTTTGGGAGCGAACGGCGCCAGCCTGCCGGTGGATGGTTACGGAGCGAACGCCGCTCCGCCGTCCCTCACCGCGAGCGTGAGCTGCAACGACAAGGAGTATGACACTACCACCGCGACCAACGGCTGCGTTTGCTCACTGGCTCCCAGCGAACTCAACGTAAGCTGCGGCTTGACCCCGCCCATGACGTGTACCTTTGCCTCGGCCAATGTGGGTACGGGCATTGTGGAGACGTGTACGGGTATTGCCCTGAGTGGTTCGGCGGCCAGCGGTTATACGTTGTCGAACTCGACGGCCACTACCGCCAACAACATTTACAAGGCCAGCCCAGCGTTCTCGGCAACCTGTACCGAGGTGAGCTATGACGGCAATCCGCATGGCTGCACCGGCACGGCAACGGGCGTAGGCGGAGCGACGGTAGCCGGTTCGTTCGCCTTCGTTCCCGGCAGTGAAACCAACGCCGGAAGCTATCCGGAAACGGGCACCTTCACCAGTGCCGATCCCAACTACAACAATGGGGCGATCCTGCCAACGCTGATCATCGACCAAGCCACGCCGGTCCTCAATGTAACCTGCGTGGGCGGTCCATACACGGGCACGGCGTATTCCTGCACCGGTACGGCAACCGGCGTGGGCGGAGTGACCGTAGCCGGTTCGTTCGCCTTCGCACCGGGCAGCGAAACCAATGCGGGGAGCTATCCGGAGATGGGTACGTTCACCAGCACGGATCCCAACTATGCCAGCGGCGGAACCGCCGGCGCCACGCTGACCATCGCCCAGGCGCCTCCCACCCTGACGGTGATCTGTCCCGAGGTCACCTACGATGGCAATGCGCACTCCTGCATTGGCACGGCAACCGGTGTGGGCGGAGCAACGGTAGCCGGTTCGTTCAGCTTCAACCCGGCTAGCGAAACCAATGCGGGCAACTATGCGGAAACCGGCACCTTCACCAGCACCGATCCCAACTACGCCAGCGGCGGAACCGGTGGTGGCACGCTGGTAATTGGCCAGGCGACACCAGTGCTGGCGATTTCCTGCCCGGTGACTGATTATGACGGGACCGCGCATGCCTGCACGGCCACGGCAACCGGTGTATCCGGAGCGGGAGCCCAGCAGAAATCGCAGCTCCATATGCTGGTTCAACTCGCGCAAGGAGCCGTGGTCAGCGGTTCGTTTGTTTGCCTCCCGGCAAGTGAAACCAACGCCGGTACCTATCCGGTGACTTGCACCTTCACCAGCGCCGATTCCAACTACGTAAGTGGCGGAACGATCGGCGGTTCGTTGGTGATTAACGCGGTAGGGCCGAAAAATTTGTCGGCGACGTGCGTGGGCGGCGTCTACAACGCCACGCCGTACTCTTGCACGGGAACGGCCACGGGCGTGGGCGGAGCGGCGGTAGCCGGTTCGTTCAACTTCGTTCCAGGCAGCGAAACCAACGCCGGGACTTACTCGGAAATTGGTGTCTTCACCAGTACCGATCCGAACTATTTGAGCGGCAATACGGCGAGCGGCACGCTGGTCATCACCCAGGCGACGCCGATCATCGTGATTGATAGCCCCATGACCTTTGTCTATGACGGGACGACGCATGCGTTGACCTGCCATGCCACAGGGGTCGGAGGAGTTATCGTTGCCGGCGCTTGCTCGGTAAGCGGAGCGAGCAGCAATGCCGGTTCCTATTCGGTCGTTGCTACCTTCGTCAGCGCCGATCCGAACTACAACAATGGGGCCGCGCAAAGTGGCACGCTGATCGTCAGCCAGGCGACTCCGAACTTGTCGGCCACCTGCGCGGGCGGCGTGTACAACGGTACGGCCTACTCCTGCACGGGCACGGCGACGGGCGCGGGCGGAGCGACGGTAGCCGGTTCGTTCGCCTTCGCACCGGGCGGCGAAACCAATGTGGGGAGCTATCCGGAAACGGGTACGTTCACCAGCACCAACCCGAACTATATGAGCGGCGGGACAGCCAGCGCCACGCTGGTTATCACCGCGGCGACCCCGACGCTGTCGGCGACCTGCGCCGGTGGCGTTTATAACGGTACCGCGTACTCTTGCACGGGCACGGCGACGGGCGTGGGCGGAGCGGCGGTAGCCGGTTCGTTCGCCTTCGCACCGGGCACCGAAACCAATGCGGGGAGCTACCCGGAGACGGGCACGTTCACCAGCACCAACCCGAATTATGTGAGCGGCGGGACGGCCAGCGCCACGCTGAATATCGCCTTAGTGACGCAGTCGCCCAGCGTATTGTGTCCCGGTCCGTTGACCTACGACGGCAATGCTCATAGCTGCACGATTACGGGCGGATTTGGCACTTGCACTTCGGCTTCGGTCACCAATGTTCCGGGCAGCGGCGCGCTGGCTCTGAGCTGCGCGGGCGATAGCAATCATAGCGCGTGGAGCGGCGCCGGATCGATCACCATCAACCCGGCCGCGCCGACGCTGTCGGTTTCCTGTGGATCGGTAACCGCGAATGGCAGCGCGCAGCCCTGCTTGCCTGGTGGCACAGCCACGGGCATCGGCGGCGTTTCGGTTGCCGGCACTTGGATTTACACCTATAACGAAAACACGACCGCCCCAACCCTTGCCGGGAATTACATCGTCGTTGGGACGTTCACCAGCGGCAATGTCGATTACAGCAATGGCCAGGCCACCGGCTCGTTTGTCATCAACCCGCAGGGAGTGGTGTCGGTAACGCTATCTTGTCCGGTGGCAACCTACGATAAGTCGGCGCAGGGATGCACGGCGACGCCCACTCCGGCGACGGCGGCTTGCAGCGGTCTGGTATCTGAGACCAATGCCGGCAGTTATCCGGAAAGCGTAACTTGCACGAACGCCGGCTACACGGCGGGTTCGGCGACAGGCACGTTGGTCATTAACCCGACCAACCCGTCGTTGAGCGCGACCTGTACGGGTGGCGTTTACAACGGCACGGCGTACTCCTGCACCGGCTCGGCAACGGGCGTGGGGGGAGAGGCGGTAGCCAGTTCGTTCGTGTTCGCTCCGGGCAGCGAAACGAATGCGGGGAGCTATCCGGAAACCGGTACTTTCAGCACCAGCAACGCCAACTATGTGAGCGGCGGGACGACCAGCGCTTTGCTGATCATCACCCCGGCCACGCCAACCTTGACGTTGAATTGCAATCCGGTCACCGCTAACGGCAGCCCGCAGGCCTGCCTGCCCGGTGGCTCCGCCACTGGAATCGGCGGCGTAGCGGTTGCCGGTACGTGGACTTGCACCTATAACGGCGGTCCCATACCGATGCTTGCCGGGACCTACGCTGTAGTTTGCACGTTCACCAGCAGCGACCCGAACTATGCGAGCGGCGGAACGGCCAGCGCTTCGTTCGTCATTAATCCCGAGCCGGTGGTTCAGGTAACACTGACTTGTGCGCCGGTAATCTTTGACGGAAGCGCGCATGGCTGCACCGCAACTCCCACCCCGAGCACGGCCTCGTGCAGCGGGCTGGTATCGGAGACCAACGCGGGCAGCTATCCGGAGAGCGTATCCTGCAGCGATGCCGGATTCCTGTCGGGTACGGCTTCAGGCACGCTGGTCATCAGCCAGGCGGCGTCTAGCACGACTGTAACCTGCAATGAGGTTACCTACAACGGCGGGGCGCAGAGTTGCACGGCGGCGGTGATCCCGGCGGGAAGCTGCACCGGTCTGGTGCCGGAGACCAACACCGGTATCTACACCGAGACGGCGACTTGCACTCCATCCAATACCAACTATGCGGCGAGTTCGGGAAGCGCGGCCTTTAAGATCGATGCCGCAACTCCGACGGTCACCGTAAATTGCCCGACGGTTACCTTCGACAGCAATGCGCACTCCTGCACGGCGACGGCCACGGGCGTGGGCGGAGCTACCGTAAGCGGTACGTTCGCTTTCGTTCCCGGCGCCGAAACCGCGGTTGGCAGCTATCCGGAGACGGCTACCTTCACCAGCGCGAACTCGAACTACACCAATGGTTCGGGTACGGGCACTCTGGTGATCAATCCGGTTTCGGCAGGAACGCCGGCGCTTACGCTCAGCGCGACCTCGGTGACGTTTGCCAGTCCGATCATGCTGGGCCAGTCTGCGGCAGCGCAGTATGTGCTGATCACCAGTACGGGATCGGCATCGCTGCAGGTGAGCGGAGTAACGATGGGTGGAACGAATCCGGGCGACTTCCTCGTGACCAACCAAGCCGGGACGTGCACGACCGGTGCCACCTTGGCTTATCGCGCGGGATGCAACCTCCGGGTAGTGTTTGCTCCGACGGGAGTCGGTGCGCGCTCGGCTATTCTGTACATCAACGACAACGCATCGGGGTCACCGCAACAGGTGTTGGTGAGTGGAACGGCGGTCCCGGGAGCCCAGTACACAATCAGCGCTACTACGCTTACCTTTGCTCCTACAACGGTCGGCGCCACGGCGGCCACGCAGTACATCACGATCAAGAGCACGGGGTATCAGCCTTTGGTTATTTCCCAGGTGGTACTGAGCTCTGGCGACTTCGACCTGAGCGACCAAGCGGGCACGTGTACGACGGCGGCCACGACCAGCTTAGTCCCGGGAGCGGATTGCAACATCAGAGTAAAGTTCCATCCCACAGCCACCGGGCCTCTGACGGCGAGCGTGGTAATCAATAACAATTCCGCTACATCGCCGGTCACGGTGACGTTAAACGGAACGGGCAAATAGTTGGACACCGGGGTAGGGCGGGATTCCGCCTTACCCCAAAGGTAGAAACACAGCAACGGCGCGGTCCCGCTATGCGGGATCGCGCCGTTGCTGTGTGTACCGGTTTGGTCCTGCGTACGCGGGCGTCCTGCCCGCACTGGGATGCGGGCAGGACGCCCATGCCACTTAGTTTTGAGGCTTGCTGCTTGATTCTTTCAGGAGCGAAACGTGTCAGGGCACGACTATAGTCGTGCCGTAAGCAGTTCATTATGAAGGGCGACTTTAGCCGCTGCGGTTCGGCAATTTCTTTACGGATGTACAAACAGCGGCGAAAGCCGGCAATTTTCTTGCATCGAACGGCACGGCTAAAGTCGTGCCCTGACACTCCTGTCTCTTGCATGCAAATAGCGGTTTCATAACATTGGCCTACCGGAGGACGCGTCCGCGGATCGCCGATGGGGAAGCAGGAGGGGGAGGAGAAGCACCAACTGCATGACGACGGCGCCAGTCGTATCCAGCAGGACGTCGCGGACAGAACCGGTGCGCGACGGGATAAACGACTGATGCCATTCGTCCGCAGCGGCGACCAGGGCGGTGAGAGCGACGGACGAAAACCATAGGTACATTTGATTGCTTGTTACGGTGTTCCGCAAGGCGCGAAAAAAGAGAAAAGAAAGAATGCCGTAGCCCGCAAAATGGCCGGTCTTGCGGAGCAGGTGATGAATCAGTTCGAAGTGGTTCGGGTCAATCTCTCCGAAGGCCGCGGTCAAGAGCGCATATAGGAAGCCGCCCGTATGCTGGGACGAAAAAAGATCGGTGGATTCCAGCGCGATGCCGCCGACCCCGAACGCGGCCGGAATCCATTGTCTGATGATATAGCCGAGCCGTTTTTCGCCCACGTTTACTCCACCCGGTAATTGGGCGCTTCGCGAGTGATGATCACGTCATGCACGTGGCTCTCGCGCAGGCCGGCGCCGCTGATGCGGGTAAAGCGGGCTTTCTGCTGCAGTTCGGCAATGGTGCCACAGCCGCAATACCCCATGCCGGAACGCAAGCCGCCTACCAATTGATGGATGACCATGGCTAACGTGCCGCGATAAGGCACGCGGCCCTCGATGCCTTCCGGGACCAGTTTGGCCAGACGGTTTTGATCCCCATCTTCGATGACGCTGGTGCAGGAGTCGCTCTCGTCAAGAGACTGGAAGTAGCGCTCGCTGGAACCCGCGGCCATCGCGGAAAGCGAACCCATGCCGCGATACGACTTGAACGAGCGGCCTTGGTAAAGAATCATTTCGCCCGGGCTCTCGTCGGTGCCGGCGAACAGGGAGCCGATCATCACCACACTGGCGCCCGCCGCCAAGGCCTTGGTCACGTCGCCCGAGTACTTGATGCCGCCGTCGGCGATCACGGGAATGCCCGCGTCTTTGGTGGCCCGGTAGGCTTCCGCGATGGCGGTGATTTGCGGTACCCCGACCCCGGTGACGATGCGGGTAGTACAAATCGAGCCTGGCCCAATGCCGACTTTTATGGCATCCACGCCACAGCGCGTCAGTTCACAGGCGGCTTCATAGGTGGCGACATTGCCGGCAATCAGCGCCACTTCCGGCAGTTTCGCTTTGACCAGCTGAATGGCCTGCAATACGCCGGTAGAATGCCCATGGGCGCTGTCGATGGCCAGCAGATCCACCTTGGCCTTAACCAGTTCCTGTGCCCGTTCCAGAAAGTCGCCGGTAGCGCCGATGGCGGCGCCCACGCGCAGCCGTCCCTGCGCATCCTTGGCGGCGTTGGGATATTTCAATTTCTTCTGAATATCTTTGACCGTGATCAGGCCTTTAAGTTCGTACTTGTCGTTGACCACCAGCAGTTTCTCGACCCGGTGCTGGTGCAGAATCTTTTCCGCTTCTTGCAGGGTGGTGCCCACCGGGACGGTGATCAGGTTTTCCTTGGTCATCACGTCGCGGATGGGAATATCGGTGCGCGTCTCAAAGCGTAGATCGCGATTGGTCAGGATGCCGACCAGTTTGCCGTTCTTAGTTACCGGGACGCCGGAAATGCGATAGCGCCGCATCATATCGACCGCCTCGGCCACCTTGGCATCCGGCGACATGGTGATGGGGTCGACGATCATGCCGCTTTCCGATCGCTTTACCTTGTCCACCTCCCCGGCCTGCTGCTCGATGGTCAGGTTCCGGTGCACGATGCCCAGTCCGCCATGCTGGGCCAGGGCAATGGCCATGCGCGCCTCGGTCACCGTATCCATGGCGGCCCCGACGATGGGTATGTTCAGTTCGATGTTCTTGGTCAGGTGGGTGCTGGTGTTGACCGTGGTCGGGACCACGTCGCTGCGTAAGGGAACCAGCAGTACGTCGTCGAAGGTAAGCGCTTCCGGAACCGGAAAATGAATCATGAATCCTTCTCGCGTGGAATCTAACAAGCATTTTAGAGAGCGACGAGACATTGAGCAAACCGTTTTCCGCGTTCCCCGTCTCCCGTCTCCCGTCTCCCGTTTCCCGCCCGGCAAAGCATCTCGCGCTGAGACGCGGAGGCGCAGAGGGGAAACACAAGGTTTCAAGGTTCTAAGGGTTTCACCGCTGCTCTTCGGGACGACCAATATTATCTGGACTCACACCGCCGCCGAAACCTTTGAAACCTCCGAAACCTTTGAAACCTGGCTTGGCTGAACGCCTCTGCGCGAGTTTGCGGGCGGGGAACGGGGGACGGGAGACGGGGAACGCCCGCGGGTGCTATCATATTAGTGCTGGCGAACTTACGGGCTTTGCTGGCCCGCAAGCTCGGGTTGTGTTTCCTCCGAGGGGTCCGTATACTGTTTGCTGGGAGCTGTTTGTGTCATATCGGCGAAGCACACCGGTGGGCGCGAGCCCACTTTTTATTTGAAGTTCGCCGCGAACGTTAGCCGAAGGCGGCAACCGTCGGAGACGGCGGGATAGAGCGGCCGAAGATGCCAGCGAATCTGGAGAAAATCCGAGAAATCGTGCAGCGGGTCGCCGAATCGCACGGTGCCGAAGTTCTGGAAGTAGAGCTGTGCGGTGGCGGCAAGGCTCGACGATTGCGGATTTTCCTCGATAAGCCGGAAGGGGTGACCCACTCCGACTGCGAAGGGGTGAGTCGCGAGGTGGGAACCATCCTGGATGTGGAAGAGGTAATCCCGGGTGGGCAATACACGCTGGAAGTATCGTCCCCAGGTTTGGACCGTAAGCTGTTCAAAGCGGCCGATTACGAAAGATTTACTGGTAGTTTGATTAAACTGCAAACTCGCGAATTGGTGAACGGCACGCGAAATTTTCAGGGACGCCTGGAGGGTTTGCAGGATGGCCGAGTTGCCTTGGAGTTGAAGGCCGGCAAGAAGGCCCCGGCGGTACGTCTGGAAATTGAGTTGGCTAACATCGAAAAGGCCAACCTGGTCCCCGAGTTCTGATCCCATTTTGTTGATGGGCGGCTCCGCAAGTTGAGTCGCCTCATCGCTGAACCGTCGCCCACAGGGGGCGGAAGCGTAGAAAGAGCACGTTAATGCCGAGCGATCTGTACAACACGATTGATGCTCTGAGCCGCGAGCGCGGCATTGATCCGCAGATTGTAGTCAGCGCGGTGGAAGATGCCATGGTTGTGGCCACGCGCAAATCTTTGAAGACGCAGGAGAATCTGCGGGCGGCGCTCAACAAGGAAACGGGCGAGATCAATGTCTATGCGGTAAAGAACGTGGTCGAACAGATTGAGGATGCGGTCAATCAGATTACGTTGGAAGAGGCGCAGGCTATCCAGCCCGGCGCCGAAATTGGCGCCGAGGTGCTGGTGCAACGCGCGCATCACGAAATGAAGAACCCCACCGGGCTGGGACGCATTTCCGCGCAACTGGCCAAGCAGGTGCTCTTCCAGAAGGTTCGCGAGGCCGAGCGCGACACGGTGTACAACGAGTACATCGGGCGCGTTGGGGAAATCGTTAATGCCACCGTGAAGCGGGTGGAAGGTCCCGATGTCATCTACGATATCGGCAAAGCGGAAGCCCGCATGCCGCGCAAAGAGCAGTCGCGTTTGGAATCGTTCGCCGTCGGCGAGCGCGTGCGGGTGGTGATTTTGCGGGTGGAGAAGGCAGCCAAAGGGCCGCAAGTGATCGTTTCGCGGGCAGGTCCGGAATTGGTGCAGCATCTGTTTCAGACCGAGGTGCCGGAGATCTACGACGGTACCGTGCAGATCCGAGCGATCGCGCGCGAAGCCGGCGAGCGCACTAAGATTGCCGTGTACTCCAAGGATAAGGACGTGGATGCCGTAGGCGCCTGCGTCGGGATGAAGGGAATGCGCGTGCAGTCGATCATCCGCGAGCTGCGCGGCGAAAAGATCGACATCATCGAATTTCACGACGATGCGGTTACGTTTGCGGAAAAGGCGCTGCAACCGGCCAAAGTCAGCCGTGTGGCGGTGGTAGATGCTTCCGATAAGCATCTGGAAGTGATTGTCGACGACACGCAACTCTCGCTGGCCATCGGCAAGAAGGGCCAGAACGTAAGGCTGGCCGCCAAGCTCTTGGGCTGGAAGATCGACATCAAGAGCGAAGAAGAGAAGCGCCAGGAAGTCGAACAGCAGATGCAGGCCCTGGTGGGCCAACCGTCTACGCCGCTGGAGCGGGTGCCGGAGCTGGGCGAGTCCATTATTGAGAAGCTGCAAAGCTCGGGCGTGGGTAGTGTGGAAGCCTTGGCCGATATGACTCCGGAACAGCTCGAGGCCATTCCGGGCATCGGTCCCAAGACGATCGAAAAGATCAGTATTGCGGTCAGTAACTATTTTTCCAGCTTGGAAGCGCCCGATGCTGGGGAAACTCCGGCTGTGGCCGAAGCGGTGGAAGGCGAAGTTGAGCCGGAGGGCGCCGAGCTGGCCGCCAGCCCTGAAGCGACCGAGGGCGAAGCCGAGGATTTAGGTGATTCTTCCACGATAGCTCCCGAAGAAGAAGCGGTGGCCGAGGGGCCATCGGACGAGGGGAGTGAAGAGGTGGATGAGGCCCAAGGGGCGGAATCCGAAGCCCTTCCGGAAGAGCCGGAGAAGCCGTAAGACGGAAACGAGAAATGCGGGCCCAACGATAGAGTGCGATTGCCGCTACCCGAAAGGGCAGCGAAAACCAGGGAAAGCTTAAAGGTTTTTCCGTGAGGTTGAGACATGAACGCGTAACGGAAATTCGGAGGCACGGAACGGCGGATGCAGCAGCAGAAGATTCGAATCAACGACTTGGCCCGGGAATTGGAAGTCAAGAGTAAGGCCATCTTGGACGTACTGCCCAAGATTGGCGTTACCGAGAAGAAGACCCACTCGAGTTCGCTGGAAGCCGACGAAGCAGCGAAGGTGAGGGCTGCTCTTCAAAGCTCCCAAGAATCCGGTCAAGAGAGTTCACGTGCCGCCCGCGTTGCCCGCGGGGAAGACGAGATCAGGACCAAGATTGATCTGTCTCATATCTCCAAGCCGGGCGATGTGCTTCGAGCGATCACGCAACGCGCGCAACAGGCCGCCACCCAGACGCCATCGCGTCCCGGGGCGCTTCCGGTCAAGCCCGTCCCGGTTGCTCCCCCGGTAGCTACGCCTCCAGGCAATCCGCCTGCGCTGGCTACGCCGGAAGCCGAACCCGAAGCAGAGCAGCCGAGAGCGCCGCGCATCATTATGCCGCAGCCGCGTCAGGCTTCGGCGGTAATCATTCCTCCCATAGTGGAAGAAAAGCCGACACCCCCGCCCGCGGAAGAACCGCCGGCTGAGGTTGCCGCTCAGGTCCCTTCCATCGAGACAACGGCGTCAGAGCCGGAATCCGCGGCTGTACCGCCGCCGGCGCGTGCGCCAGAGAAGGCTGATTTGTCCTTGGAAGCGGTTGTGGAAAGACCCGAGATTTCCGAAATGCCGGTTGTGGCGTCCATGCCCGCAGCCCAGTCGCCGGTGATTGCGCCAACTGTCCCCAAGAAGATGGTGGCGCCCGTGAATCCCGCAGTGGTTAAGCCCTCCGCCCCACCCCCGGGAACCCCGGTGATGGGAATCGGTGCGAAACCGGCGGGTCCGCCGCCGCGCCGTGTGATTATGCCGCAGACCGGTCCGCGCCCGGTGTACAAGGCGCCGATACCGCCGCCGGCTCCGCCGGCCAGTGCCGCGGGACCGCGTCCGATTCCAGGGCGTCCGATACCTGGCCAACCGATTTTCCAGAGGCGTCCCGTTCTCGGCGCCGGTGGGGCCAGACCGGCTCCCGGTGCTCCTGGGAGTATGGTGCGACGTGGATTGCACCCAACGCGAACGGCTCCCACCGGTCCGCCACGCCCGCTGGGCGTGGGTCCGGGGGCTCCGCCGCCTGGCGCTCCAGCTCGTCCGGGGGCGCGTGCCGGTGCGCCGGCTCGCCGGCCCGGCCAGCGCTATGTTCCGCGTGGGGTGAAGGAAGGCCCCATGAAGGGCTTTGTTCCGCCGCCACGCATGCAGGTTTCCAATGAGCCGCTGCCGATCACGCGGACCATTACCATTACGGAAGGCATCAGCGTTAAGGATCTGGCGGAATTGCTTAGCGTGCGCGCCAAAGACGTCATCGCCCGCTTGTTGGCGCGAGGTGTCTTCGCCACCATCAATCAGACCCTGGATGCCGAGCTGGCGCAAGATCTCGCCCGTCAATTTGGCGCCGATACTACCGTTATTACCTTCGAGGAACAGGCAGCTAACGAAGCGGCCGCCGAGGCGGGAACCACTGCCGGAGCCGAAGAGAATCTGCGGGTTCGCCCGCCCGTGGTCACCATCATGGGCCACGTCGATCACGGTAAGACGACGCTGCTGGATAACATTCGCCACACGGATGTGGCCGGCGGCGAAGCCGGCGGCATCACGCAGCATATCGGCGCTTACGAGGTGCGGATTTCGGATCCCAACTCGCCGGCTTTTGGCCGCGAGATTGTGTTCCTGGATACCCCGGGTCACGAAGCGTTTACCCGCATGCGTTCCCGCGGCGCCAAGGTCACCGATATCGTGGTGCTGGTAGTGGCGGCCGATGACGGCGTCATGCCCCAGACCCTGGAAGCCATCGATCACGCCAAGGCGGCCAACGTACCTTTGATCGTGGCGGTGAACAAGATCGATAAGCCCGACGCCCTGCCTGACCGGGTCAAAAAGCAACTGGCCGACCGCGGCTTGATGCCCGAAGCCTGGGGCGGCAGCACCGTATTTGTCGACGTCTCCGCCAAGCAGAAGACCAATCTGAACTTGCTGATGGAAATGATCTGCCTGGTGGCCGACCTGCAGGAGATCAAGGCCAATCCCGAGCGCCCCGCTACCGGCGTGGTGCTGGAAGCCAAACTGGATCGCGGTCGCGGTCCGGTGGCCACCGTGCTGGTGCAGAATGGCACCTTGCGCAACAGCGATTACTTTGTCGTCGGTAACGTCTTTGGCCGCGTTCGCGCCATGTTTAACGATCGTGGCGGACAGCTCGACGAAGCGGGCCCGTCTACTCCCGTCGAAATTCTGGGATTGGAAGGTCTTCCTCAGGCCGGCGATCAGTTTGTAGTGGCTGCCGATCGTGATAAGGCTCGCGGCGTTGCCGAATACCGGGAACAGAAGGCGCGCGAGGCCACGCTGGCTAAGAGCTCGCGTGTTTCTCTGGAAGGCTTGGCGGATCAGCTCAAGAAGGACGGCGCCAAGGAACTGAACATCATCCTGAAGGGCGATGTGCAAGGCTCGGTGGAAGTGTTGGGCGACCTGTTGGGCAAGTTGTCCAACGAGAAGGTCAAGATCCGGCTTCTGCACAGCGGCGTGGGCGCCATCACCGAAACCGACGTGCTGTTGGCTTCGGCCTCCAACGCGATCATTATCGGCTTCAATGTCCGCCCGGAGCGCAAAGCGCAGGAGTTGGCGGATCAGGAGAAGGTCGATGTCCGCCTGCATTCGATCATTTACGAGCTGCAGGATGAGATGAAGCGCGCCATGCATGGCATGTTGGATCCCGTATTCAAGGAATCCTACCTGGGCCGGGCGGAGGTGCGCGATACCTTCCGCGTTCCCAAGATCGGTACCGTGGCTGGATGCTATGTGCAAGACGGCTTGCTCAAACGCGATTCCGATATCCGTCTGCTGCGCGACAATGTCGTGGTCTTCAAAGGCAAGGTTGCTTCGCTGCGCCGCTTTAAGGATGATGTCAGCGAAGTGCGCAACGGCATGGAGTGCGGCATCGTGATTGCCGGCTATGGAGATATCAAGAAGGGCGACGTAATCGAAGCCTTCTTTTCCGAGCGGGTCAACGTGGAAGTACCCGCGTAGAGTCGCGAGTGGCGAGTTGCGAGTTTGCGCCGGCTCCTCGCAACTCGCAACTCGCAACTCGCAACTGACATTGCCGTGATAGCCTTTCTCACCCTTGAGGTTCGCATCGAAAGCGCGCATTCGCTCAAGGACAAGCGCCATGTGACGCGTAGTTTGAAGGACCGTCTGCGCGCCGGCTTTAATGTGGCCGTTGCCGAACTGGAGCACAATGATTTGTGGCAGCGCGCCACTCTTGGCATTGTCAGCATTTCGGATTCGCGCGACTACCTGGAAGGCCTCATGGCCAAAGTGGAGCGGGAGGCAAACCGCATCTGTAATAATCAGGGCGGGGAAGTGGTGGATGCATTCACCGAATTCCTGTAGCTAACGATTTTAAGATTATGAGATAGAGTTTCGGAAGGTGCCAAAGAAGAGGTTTCGGAAGTTTCGGATGTTTCGGAGGTTTGGTTGCTCGGATCTCTGAGTTTTTCCAGCTCTGTCGCAGGCAACATGCGCGAGGCATGTGGTTCTCAAGATTTTCGAGGGTAGCAGGGATCTTCGAAGCTGATGGAAACCTGAACCTCCGAAACCTATGAAACCTCCGAACCCTGGGTTTTAACATGGATCATCCTGGAGCAAGACATCATCGGGAGCGTATGGGATCGTCCATGCGCGAGGAAATCGGGGCCATCATCGAGGGAGAACTCGGTGATCCGCGCATCGGTTTAGTTGCCGTCAGCGAAGTGCAACTCGCTCCCGACGGCCGTTCGGCGCGCGTGTACGTCAATGTGGATGGCGACGACGAAGAGGCGGAGCGCAGCCTGCAGGGCCTCAATAACGCTCGCGTTTGGATCCGCCGCGAATTGACCGAACGCATGCAAGTGCGGCAGGCGCCGGAGTTGTTCTTCTCGCTGGATCGCTCCGATCAATACGGCAGCCGCATAGACCAATTGCTGGATCGTGTCAAGAAAAGAAAGCGATAGTCTGCATTCAAAAAACCGTGAATAGTTTAGGTTGGCGAGCGGCGCGGACACTGGTAACGTAGTCCGTTCCGTCTCAGCCGAATGATCGCCTCCCCCGCGGCCGGCTTGGGCGGACTTGTGGACACCCGGCCATGCTACGAGAAGTGCTCAATCAGATCGAACGCCGCGAGCGTTTTGTATTGACCTCCCACAGTCGACCCGATGGAGACGCCATAGGCTCGGTGCTGGCTTGCGGGGCGGTCTTGCGGCAAATGGGGAAGCACGTGGACGTGGTCCTGCGCGACCCGGTTCCCAGCATGTACCGCGCTTTGCCCTTCGCCGGCGCTGTGATTCAGGCGCCCCACGCGCCGCATGACTGCGAAGCCGCCATCATCCTGGAATGCGATAGCCTGCAGCGCACGGCGTTGGCCGGGTTGGATGGCCATTTCCTGATCAATATCGACCATCATTTTACCGGCCGCCCTTTTGCCAATGTGAATTGGATCGACCCCAGCGCCTGCTCGACCGCCGAATTGATTTTTCGCCTGACGCGCGAAGCCGGCGTGCCCATTTCTCCCGAAATTGCCACTTGTCTGTATACCGCCGTAGTTACCGATACCGGCGCCTTCGGCTATGTCGGTACCAATGCCACAACCTTCGCGCTGGCTCGCGAATTGGTGTTGGCCGGAGCCGACCCGGTGCGGGTGGCGCAGGAAGTCTATTTCTCCAATTCGGCGGCCAAGATGCGGTTGCTGGGCGCCGCGCTCTCCAACTTGCACCACGAAGGATCGCTGGCCTGGATGTATATCACGCGCGACGATATGGAACGCTGCGGCGCCATTGACGAGGACTGCGAAGGCTTGGCGAATTGGGCGCTGGGGATGGCCGGTGTCGAAGTAGCGGTCTTTTTTCGCGAACTCGCCGACCGGCAGCGCTGGCGGGCCAGTCTGCGCAGTAAGGGTGTGGTGAATGTCGCCGAGATTGCCGAACGTTTTGGTGGTGGCGGCCACATCTGCGCCAGTGGATGCTCCTTGCCGGGGCCGCTCTCGATGGCCGCCGAACGTATCTTGGCCCAGCTGCGTATCGGCCATGCTCGTTTTCTGATGTAAATCCGGGGACGTCATTCTCATTTCCAGTCGGCCAGCGGCTGGAGGGCGGGCGGACTCAGCCGCGGCCATTTATCGCCGAGGGGCGTCAGCAATACCGCCAGACGTGTGACGCCCCCGCCGGCTTCCGGGCTCAGGTCGATGGCGAGCATGGCAGTGCCATCGTTCTGATTTTCGGCGGCCGTGGGCGGGCGAGTGGAGCCGAGGCTCAGTCGTGCCGTGGCTGGCTCCAGAAGTTCCACGCGCAGCGAGCGGCCTTGGCTGGTCAGGATGGCCGAGCGGCCGTCGGCGGCCACATCGATCTTGGCCCAGGTCACCATTGTCCAGCGTAAGGGCATGCCGGGTTGTGCCGGCCGGTACTCATCCTGCACGAGGACGCGGGCGCGATCCAGCAGCGCAATCCCCCGGCGCAGGCTGGCGGCCTCATCCGGATAGGCGGGTGTCAGGTCGGCAACGGCAAACCCCCGCTCGGGCGCGCTGCCAAAGGCGATGATCGGAGCCACGGCATGTTGGCGTTGCAACGCATCGCCCGGTGTCACCGTATTGTGGCTGCGATTGTTGACCCGGAAATATGGCCACCGCAGCTTGGCAGTATTGAAGTACCCGGGAAGGCTATAGTCGTCCGGTCCAAGGTCCATGGCCCAGCGCTGCCCATCGGCGTCCAGCACGAAGGAGCCGAGGTCGAGATGGCCATGATGATCGGAATTTTCACCCGCCTTAAAGCCAACGAAAATTGCGCGGGGATCGTTCCAGGCGCTGCGCAATAACGCGATATCGGCGACGCCCCGGAAATGGAGATCGAGAGGAAGGCCGGGTGCGGTGATTCCCTCGGCTGGTTCGCGCGGAAACCAAATCGCGTGCAGCGCGAAAAAGCGGTTGACGACTTGTCGCTGAATGGTGGGGTCGAACTTCGTGACCTTCTCCTGGTAAAGAGAATCCTCCAGCAGGGTGCGAGTACTATGCATGGCGGTAGGCAGGCGAAAGCGTTCGGCCAGCCAGGCGCAGGCCGGGGAATTCTGCAGATCGTCGGTGGAGTCGGCGTAGTTGAAGACCAGGCCGAAGGGACCCTGCACCGCCAGATGATAGTTGAGCGTGTGGTCGAAACCCGGCGACGCCGCCAGGCCAAGATCGGCGCCCAGTGCGCTCTCCAATTCCGCGAGGGCGATGACCGTGTAGGTGGTGCCGAAGGTCCAGTAGCCCGGTCCTTCGGGATATTCGCCATCCGGATCGTAGTTGGCCATGCCGTGAATCAGGGAGGCACGCGCCCCGGTAATCACCTTGCGGGCCACCTCCGGTTCCTCATCGGCCAGGACCAGCGCCGCACTGAGCATGCCGCTATTGGCGACCTGATTCCAATTGCCTATCTGGACGGTCCAGTTATAGCGCTTGTCGAGGGACCCGACAGGGAAGTAGGCCACATCGGCGAAACTGAGTGCTTTTTCCATGAGCGCCCGCTTGAGCGTGGCCCGCTCCGCCGGCTGGAGTTGCGGGTATAGCCAGTCATAGCCGATGGCGACGGCGAAACTTAGCTCTCCGACATCGAGAAAATGCGCCGGATTCCAGTCCGAAAAGGCCGCAATGTTGAAAAGCTCATTTTTCGCGCGCGTCGCGAAGCGCTTATCGCCGGTGAGCCGATACGCCAGGGCGCAGGTGAGGATGTAGTGGACCGCATATCGCGCCTGATCCAGCGAGGTGTTGCCGGCGGGGATATGCCGGGCGGGGGGCGCGTTGAGGACCTCTTCCGCGGTTGCGATGATGCGCGCATGCAGAGCGGCGCGCAGGGGATCGGACTTCGCCGCTGCCATTGCCGCGGCCAGCCCTTCGTCGGTCAGCAACAGCCGCGGATGGCCGGGACGCAGGTGGACGAGCGGATCTTCGGCCGTGCCGGCCCAAAGCCCGGTCGAGCCAATCAGCAGCAATAGCAATAAGGCGACGAAACCGCGCGCACGAACGATCGGCTCGATCACAGTGCGGAAAGTTTGAGAGGCGCGGGTGGGTGGCATGCTTTGTGGGGCCATCCGTCGGATTTTATGCGGATCGCCGCGGGAAAGTCACGCAGTTCAGGCCTCATTTACCACGGACAGCACAGAAGACACGGGATAGAGATCAATTGGCGCGGGCATTGCCTTCGCGATTGGTATCCTCACTTCTGCTGCAGCGATGCGAGGTACTTCGTCAGATTGCGAATACGCAATTGCGACATGCCATCGCTCGCGGTTCCCATGGCTCCAAAGATCGGACCCCAAACCGGCATTTCCTTCGAGCCGTGACCAGACGCGGCGGAGTCGCCCTTGATTGTCTGGATTACGTATTTCTCAGGAAACTGGCCGCCATGCCGGGCCGTGAGCTGGGTCAAATCCGCAGGGGCGAATTTCAGGGCGGAGGCCGCAGGGCCATTTCCTTTGCCGTCTTTGCCGTGACAAGAAGCACAGTAGGCGATATACATATTCTGGCCGGAGGATGGGCGAGTATAGGGCACGGGTGTTTTCTTTACTCGGGTTGAAGAATCCGCTGAAGTTGCCGGTTCCTGGCCCGAACTCCCGCCCGCGAGAATGACTACCGGAGCTGCGATCAGAAGAGCTGCGGCCAGGCAAAACCATCGTCGGGGCATAATCGGTCTCCTCACTGGAAAATCTCGCTAAGCTCGTAAAAACGGAGCGAAAACAAGACGCTGGTTGTTCTTTAAACGCGTTCTCATCTCTAGAATTCCAACTTGGCTTGCAACGCGACCATGCGCGGACTGTTGTCGCCCCCTAAGCCCACTCCCAGCAGTCCCGTAGGCGGAGAAGTCGTGGACGTGAGCGCTCCGAATCCGGTTTGCGTCGAAGGCTTTCCCGGAACACCGGCAAGTACCATGCCGGGAAGTGCAAAATTCGGATGGTTGAAGACGTTGAAAAACTGGGCATCGATCCGGAGTTTGACCTTCTCGGTGACCTTAAACCATTTTGTCACGTAGAAATCGCTCCAGAAGAATCCCGGGCCGCGAAACTGATTCCGGCCGGAGTCGCCAAATTGGCAGTTCGCCGCATTGTCTCCGCCAAGACAAGCGCCGGTACTCGGGTCAACCGTTGATACAAAAGCATTCGGATTTAGCCATTGAATTGTTCCCGGCTGAGTAACCCCAGGGAGGCTGCAGTGGCGACAGTAAGGGTCCGCTTCTGGCGCCAGATTTGCGAACTGCGGCCCACTGCCTTGAACGATGCCATCGCCATTCGCCGAGTATGGAGTGCTGAGTACGGAAAAAGGAACACCGCTGTGCCAAAATCCGCACCCATTCGCTGTCGAAAAAAAAGAACAGTTTATCGTGCACAATCGGGCCGCCCAGGCTGCCGCCGAAGTGGTTTACGTTCGAGCGTGGTTTGACATTGCCGGGCGTCGCATTCGTGAAGTAATCCGCCGCATTCAGGATGGACCCGTTCCATAGCTCATAGAGGTTGCCGTGAAACTGATTGGCGCCGGACTTGGTGACGTAGTTGACCTGGGCGGCGCCGTACCGTCCTTGATCCACGGAATAAGACAGCGTGTTGACCGTCACCTCCGAAATTGAGTTCATACCCAACACCAGGTTGGTGGCGAGGCCGCTGTTGAGATTGGTTAGCGGATCGTTGGTTTCCAGGCCGTCAACGATATAGCCGTTCGAAAGCGCGGGTAGTCCATTGAACTCCACGTTGCCATACCCGTTCGTTCCTCCCACGAAATCATTGCTACTGCCAGCCGTGTTAATGAGAGCTCCGGCCGCAAACTGCAGGGGATAGGTCAGATCGCCGCCGGGATTGGGCAGGTTCTCCAGGGCTGGTGCACTTAAAGTTGTGGAGGTATTGGCATCCTCCGGGTTGATCAAAGGAGACTCGCCGCTGACCTCCACGGTCTGGCTGGACTGAGCCACCCTCAGGGTAAAGTCCACAGTCTGCTTCTGGCCCAACCCGGAAACGACATTGTCGTTCAGTTGCGGCTCGAATCCTGGTGCTTCCACTTTAACCAAGTAAGCGCCCGGTTTAAGCTGCGAGAAGTTGAACCGGCCCGCGGCGTCGCTTTTCCCGCTGCGCGTGAAACCGGTTTCCAGACTGATGATCGTCACCGTGGCATTTGGCACGAAGGCGCCAGTGGAATCCCTCACCTGCCCCACGACGGCGCTGGTGGTTTCGCCCTGAGCTGGGGCTTGCGCAGGGAAAAGGAACGCGGCGGCTATGATTGCCAGAACGAAGACAATGATTGGCGACAGGAGAAGGGAAGGTGGCCCGGGGCGGGACGCGGATGCGAGCTGTTTCATGGTTTGCTCCAGTTCTCCGAGGGCAAGCACAAAGAAATCCCAACCCAGTGAGACGCGATACACTGTTAGATGTTAACTGAATGCGGCCGTCGCTCTTAACCGTAACCATGCCGTCTTTACTTTTGGCGCTTCAAGGCGGCGGTCACCACGGGTCTTGGAGCGGGCGGGGCAGACGGGCCGTATCTCGACTTTCCTAGAGTTCGGTTGCCGTTCGATTTCCGTTGAGGAGTAGAATGGGCTCTCTCACGGTGCCTGGGGGATAGTTTTTCAAGCGTTCGATGAAGCTCGAGGTTACCGTATACCCTCTGGGAACGAGGAGGATGCCAGCATGAGTGCGCACGTCCTCCGCAATGACCATCCCAGGTTTGAGCGCGAGAATCGGAAGCTCCCGCACATCCGCTCCCTTGCTCGTTGCCCCGCGGGTCGCGGCAAACGCTTCCAACAGATCCGGATCGTAGCTTTTCCGCCCGCGCATGGCGTCCAATGCCGCGGCCGGTTCGAAACCTTGTGTTTCGAGGTCCTCGAAATCGGAAGCGATCCGAAGGATGGCGATTCCGATGCCGATAGGATCCTTTTCGTTCGCGGGCTCCCCGGAATACGGCGCCCCTGTCCTTTGGCCGGCTAGAATGGCTCGAACGCCGTCCAAACGTGGGATGTTGACCAGGATCTGCTCGGTGATCGCCGGCATTCTGGCCACCATCGCTTGTTCTTTATCCGTCAACTTCTGGGCGTAGTAGACTTTTTCGACAGTCTCGGGGGGCAAGGCCATGCACCCAAGTTGGGAGACCATGGCCGCCACTTCGACCTGCCAGTGCCCGCGAAGGCCGCGTTTTTCCGCCAACTCGGCCACGTGAGTCCGGATGCGCTCGGTTCGCCCAAAGGCAGCGGGGCTGGTGAGAGCCATAACGTCCAGCAGAGCCTTGATGCTGCCGCGGAGCGTTTGCTCAAGCAGTACGCGTTCGCTGATGATGAGCTCATACTGTTCCACGGCGGCACGGAAGGAAGCAACCAGTTGGAAGGGAGGGCACGGCTTCGTGAGGAACCGGAAGAGCTGGCCCTCGTTCACGGCGGCGATCGCCGCCTGCAGATCGGCATGCCCCGTCAGCAACATGCGGACCGTGTCAGGAGCCAGCTTTCGGACCTGACCCAGGAACGCAGCGCCATCCATGATGGGCATGCGCATATCGGACAGGACGGCGGCGAAAGGGCCCTGCTTGGCCAGAGCTTCCAGACCACTCCGTCCGTTCGTTGCCGTTACCATCTGGTACGTACGACCAAGGTGGAGAGCCATGCCCTCCAGCACCTGCGGTTCATCGTCAACGCACAGAATTTTTGTTTTTTCGGGAGTGGGCATATCTCAGAAGCACCTTTCCAATGGATTCGTCATGGAAGCCTCGCCAGTCCGGATTGAGCGAGGCTCTTGGCTATTTCACGCCAGCCCGGCAGTTTTGCCGGGCCTCCTAATTTCTCCAAACAAGCCGGATCAATCTCCCACTTGCGTTCTGTGGCGCCGGCCGTCATTTCCGCCTGCTCGTTGGCGAGTACGTCCGCGACGTGGACCGCTGCCACCAACTCAAGGTCCTCTTGTCTAATGCGCCCGGGAGTATGGTGGTCGGCGACTGCCTCAACAATGGGGAAGGGGAGTTGCCAGAGCCCAAGCAAGTACGCGCCGATCTCGGCGTGCGTGGCGCCAAACAACCTTTTTTCCGTATCGTGCATGGAGCTGCCGGAGGATTTCATCTCGGACATGACCTGCCGCACGCGATCCGGCAATTCGGTGACCAAAAGGAGCTTCCCGATGTCGTGAAGCAGCGCGGCGACGAAGGCCGCTTCCCGTTGCGCAGGGGTGGTGAAAAGCGCGGATGCGATTCCTCCGGCGAGCAGAGCATGGTTTTGCAAAATGTCCAGCGGCATTTCCGGGATGGCCGGTTTGGCGTTGGCTTGACGAAACACATCCGCGACCATTGCCAGTTGCCGCACCGTGCCCAGCCCCAAGTAGACGACGGCATCCTCGATGTTGATGATGGGGCGCGCCAGTCGGAAGTAGGCCGAGTTTACGACATGGAGAAGCTGGGCGCACAGCGCACCATCCTGCTTCAAAATGTGAGCCACGCTCTGCGGGTCGCTGTGCTCATTCGCCAGTGCCGCGAGCAACTGCGAATATACCGCCGGCCGCGCCGGGAGACAGGCGATTTTTCCAACCGCTTTCTTGACGCCCTCCTCGTTGAGAAGATCCTGCAGGCCGCAGACCCGGTCCACAAGGCCCTCCAGGACGCCAGGGTCGCAGGGTTTGAGCAGGTACTGATGGGCGGTGGCCACCGCCCGCAGCATGGCCCCCTCATTTGCATGGCCGGAGAGCACGATGCGGGTGACCGCCGGATAAGTTTCCCGAACCTGTTGGAGCAACGCGTTGCCATCCATTCCAGGCATTCGCATGTCGGAGACGATTACGTCGAAAGGCTCGCGCGCCAGCGCTGCGAGAGCCTCGCTCCCGCTCTCGACAAAGCTCATCTCCCACTTCTGGCGGTGGTGACGCAGGCGATTGCGCAACCCCTCAAGGATGTCTCGCTCATCATCAACGAACAGGATATGTTTCTTCATGGGATGCTCCGATTATTCCTCTTCCTGTTCGATCTCCCGGATCAGATCCTCGACATCCTGTGCATCTTCTTCGAGAAGAATCGCGCCCTGGTTGTCCACCTTCAGTTCGCTAATTCCCGGGTACCGCTGCTCGATTTCCCGCAGGACCAGGCGCTGCCGGCGCACCTTAAGCAATAGGCGTGAGCTCTCCCGCGCCAGATCTCGCAAATGAAGCCCATGCTGAATCGTGAATGCAAGGTCGGTCGGATGGCACGGTTTGGTCAGAAAGCGGAAGATCTCTCCTTCGTTGATGGCGCGAATCGCCCCCTCGATACTGGCCTGGCCCGTGAGAACGATGCGAACGGTATGGGGATACTTCTGGCGGACGATACTCAGTAACCTCGAACCCGTCATATTTGGCATTTGCTCGTCGGAAACCACGACGTCTACGCGTCTCTCCGCCAGGAGGCTCAACGCTTGTTCGCCGGAAGTAGCCGTCAGAATCTTATAGGGCTTCTTGCGCAAGGCGTCTCGCAGACCGGCGAGAACGTGCGGCTCGTCATCTACAAATAACACCGTAGGGCGCGAAGACTCAGGCCCCTTCAATCCCGCCGGTAAATTAGTCAGGCTCATGCGCGGACCTCTTCGGACGGGGTGCCAGCGGCAAGGCCCGCCATTTTTCCATTCAGGGGAAGTCGAATCGTGAAGGTTGTGCCTTGGCCCATCTCGGTATCGAAGGTGAGCGAACCGCCGTGCTTGTCCACAACGATGGAGCGGGCAATGGCCAAGCCCTGGCCACTGCCGCGGCCCACCTCCTTTGTGGTGAAGAACGGTTCAAACACGCGTTCCCGGACATCTTCCGGGATTCCGCATCCCGTATCGGCAATTTCGACCCGCACATGGTCGTCCTCTTGCATGGTCCGCACCCGGATGCGCCCCCGATTACCGCTGGTGGCGACTACGTCGAAAATGGCATGCGCCGCGTTAACAATCAGGTTCAGCAACACTTGATTCATATCGCCTATGTGGCATATCACAGGCGGCAGCTCGCCGAACTCGGTCTCGACGTCCGCGACGTACTTGTACTCGTTCCTGGCGATGGTTAACGTCGCCTGAATTGCCTGGTTCAGGTCCGCCGGGCTCTTCTCCCGTTGGTCGGGATGGGCGAAGTTCTTCATGGCGCTCACGATAGTGGAGATGCGTGCGATCCCGTCCAGGGAACGGGTGAAGGCCGCGGGTGCGTTCTCTTCCAGATAGGGCAGGTCGACGGTATCCTCGGCCTCCTTGAGTTGTTCGATGAGTCGTTCATGTCCGGGTATGGCGGCCAGCACGTTGATCGTTTGCCGGTACTTGTCGATCAGTTGTTGCATTTCCTTGAAGCCATCCGCAAGAAAACTAATACTGTCACCGACAAACTGCGCCGGCGTATTGATTTCGTGGGCAATCCCGGCGGCAAGTTGTCCTACGGCTTCCAGTTTTCGCGCATGCCCTAGCTCGACTTCCAGGCGTTGCTGGGCCGTGACATCGCGAATCGTGGCCTGCAGTATCGTGCTCCCACCCAGCTCTATTCGCGATAACAAGATAGTGGCGGAGAAGTCGCTTCCGTCGATTCTCTTGTGCGTCCACGGAAAAAAGTTAACCCCGTCCCGCAGCGCCTTCGCGATGGCCTGTTTGGCCAGTTCGTCAGACCGTTGTCCGCCGGGCTGCAACGCCGATGAGACATCCCAGGGACCAAGCGAGGTTAACTCGGCCGCACTCGAAGCCCCAAACATGGCGATCGCCGCCGAGTTGCATGAGGTGAATCTCCAGGAGGGAGGCGCCAGGGTCATGATTGCGTCTCTGGAGTTTTCGAACAGCACGCGAAAACGCTCCTCGCTTTCCCGCAACTCTTCGCGGCGATGGAAGTCCTCCGTCACGTCCCGGGACACCAACACCGCGCCCAGAATCTGCCGCTCCACATCACGGATGGGAGCACAACTGTTGGTAATATGCCGCTCCGTGCCGTCCCGCGCGACCACTAAAACATCGCTCGCGGGAGCGACACTGGCGCCCTCCCGAATGGCGCTGTGAATCGGGTTTTCCGCTTGGCTTCGGGTTCGGGCGTCGATGATGTGCAGAATCTCGGAGATGGGCCGGCCCACCGCATCTTTGGCGCACCACCCGGTGAACTGCTCAGCCACCGCATTCATAATTTGTACGTGGCCCTGTAGGTCGGTTTTGATAAGACTGTCACCGATGCTTTCAAGTGTTGTGCGGTAGCGGGCCTCTTTGGTGCGCAAGTTTTCTTTCGCTTCTTCCAACTCCCACATTGCGGTTTGCAGCAACGCCAGTGCGGATTCCTTCGAGGAGAGCTCGCCGATCAGGCGATCGATGAGCTCCAACATACCCGGCACGAGGGCGGCTACCTGCGTATTCTCTGGAAGCTCGATACTACAGACAAGGTCATGCGCGTCGCTAAAAGAACCCTGAAGCATCAAGGTGATTGCCGACATCACGCTTTCGAGGGTGTTGCTTTCGTTCGAGTTCAATCTCATACTCCAGGTTGGTCTTCGCATCTGCCCGAGGCGGCGCAGCCTAGCCCTGCCCGACCGCGGACTTCTCCGCGGGAAAAACGCGCGAACTCGAGCACCGCGAAATGAGCAGCCCCCTTATCTCATTTATGAGGGGCACAAACGCCCGAGCCGTGCGCTGCTCGATGGAATCCTTCGCAAAAAAAATGAAAGCCAGCAAGGCGCCGCCGAAAACGGAGCCCCCGACCGCAAACACCGAACGAACCGAGTGGCCGATCACGAAGTCCTGAGCGGGTATGATCTTGCGTCCCAAATCGTCAGTTGCATTGGCGGGATCGGCCACGAAAAAGATTCCCACATCAGAGCCGATTATCCGTTTTTCTGATCCTGCCCCGGGTTCCTGAATCAAGGTGAGCGGTAGGCCGAGCTCTTTGTGAAGGTAGGACATCATGGGAATCGAAGAGACGAAATCGTCTGACAGGAGAGGAATCGCCACATGGCCGCGAGATTCGCGTGGGTTGTTCCACGCCGCGACCTTGCCTCGCGTGGCAATCAGGGAATGCACCGGAGTCTGAGGGGTCAAGAGATGTTCAAGACGGGCGGACCGCGCCAAGTCGGTAGCGAAACGTTGCTGCTGTTCCGGCAATACCCGGTAGGGAACCGCGAGAAACGCGCGCACCAAGACGAGCGATTCTTCATAGGTTGCGTAAATATGGTCGACAACGGCCCCCGCGACTTCGGCGATGCAGGGACGCTTTGGAATCAAAAAGCCAAGCTCGTTCCACGCGTCGATTAGGTTGGCCGGGGCTGCCTGGGAAAGTTTCAGGGTGCCACTCTCAATTCCGCATGTCGCCGCAGTCCGCATCGCGTGGTTCGTGAATTTCCGGCGAGAAAAACACACTCATAGCCTAGTCTGCCTTGAGCTGGCGTGCAAACGGCGTTCAAGAGGATTTATCGACCGACCGATTAAAAACTTTATTCCGTCCGAGCGGTATGGGGTGGAATCGAGCCCATCGCGGCCGTTCTTCACCAGGTGTCGAAGTTGTTTGTTCTCCGCGCCTTAGCTTAGAGGCGAGGAGTGGACTCGCAACGCCCGGCGACGCCGCGGAGTACCTGGAGGTGGGTGGCGGAGGCCCCTCAGTTACTTGCGTTGGAATGGAGGTTTGATAGGATAATTGCCGGTTCAGTGTGATGAAACGGCTCAGCCTCCTGCTTTCCCTCAATACGGACGAGAACGACTACCAGCGTCAACAGGCGACTGCGGCAGAAGAAGCAGCGCAACAGGCAGGTGTGGATCTTCAAGTAGTCTTCGCCGGCAACGATGACATCAACCAAAGCAAACAATTGCTGAGCGTAATCCAGTCGGGGCCGCGTCCGGCGGGAATTATCTGCCAGCCGGTGGGGACGGGGTTGGCGCACGTAGCTATGGCCGCGGTCACCGCGGGCATCGGCTGGGCCGTGCTGAATCGCGAGGTCGACTATCTTCCGCAACTCCGCAAGCGGTTTCAAGTTCCAGTTTTCGGCGTCAGCGTAGATCAGGAAGAAATTGGCAAGATTCAAGGCTTGCAGGTCGGGGCTATGCTTCCGCAAGGAGGCATGATTCTGTACATCCAGGGTCCGGCCATCAATCCCGCCGTGCAGGTACGGTCCTTGGGGATGTACTCCGCCAAGCCGAAGAGTGTGCAGGTACGGGCCTTGCGCGGACTTTGGACTCAGGATAGCGGCCGGGATGCGGTGGCGTCCTGGCTGCGCTTGTCCGCTTCCTGCCAGACACCGATCAGTTTAATAGTCTCGCAGAATGATGCCATGGCCCTGGGAGCGCGCCAAGCGTTCGAGCAGAATACCACCGGCACAGAACGGGACAGGTGGACTCAACTGCCGTTTCTCGGTTGCGATGCCTGTGCGGAAAAGGGGCAGGCCTGGGTGCGCAAGGGGATATTGCAGGCATCTGTCATGATTCCGCCCACCTCGGGTGTCGCGGTGGAGATGTTCGCAAGTCACCTGCAGTCCGGCGAACAGCCGCCCGAAACCACACTGATCCTTCCCTGTTCCTTTCCGCCCATTGAGGAACTACTCCCGGTCCCTCGGGACCATTAAATTCCACTGTTCAGCATTTGGCTTCCGGTTTGCCCGTGATCCGGGAGTAAGGGACGGCGGCGGGGTTTGCGCCGCGACGGCCGACTTATGGAGATCAATCTGGGCCGCGGGGAGCCACATTTTGGCAAAGCTCCATTTTGCGCC
>Ga0181520_10003671_pt1 | contig 26683 bp, 16 predicted proteins | sample PEATcosm2014_Bin_29_FD_132451 | JGI IMG/M metagenome (GOLD analysis project Ga0181520, IMG submission 132451) | Peatland microbial communities from MTU Mesocosm Facility, Houghton, MI, USA - PEATcosm2014_Bin02_30_metaG | ecosystem: Environmental > Terrestrial > Soil > Wetlands > Peat | place...
GCTCCAATTCCTCTTCGGCTGATGCCGCTCCCGTGGTGTTAAGCATTCGCCTAAAGCCCCGCCGTTCCGCCCCCACTGGCCAAAACCCTTAGGCGAATGCTAGACTGTGGGAATCCAGGCTAGGAGCGATACCACCAACACGCCCCCCTTCCTCCAACCCAATCAAAACCTCGATGAACTTCTTTCGACCGATCCTCAGTGCCGTTCTGCTCTTGCTGGCCAGCCAGCTTCTTCCCGCCGTGCAGGCGGCGGATGCCGTCAAGGAACTCCTGGATTTCCACGGCGATATCCAGAAACGCCTCGTGCCGCAATTCGGGGCCGACGACCAGGTGAGCGCGGCGGCCAGTAAGGACACGGCGGCGCCGGGCCTGGTGATCGCCATCCAGCCGGGCAAGGCAGACTACCCCGGCATTGCTCTCAAGCCCCAGGGAAAGGCATGGGACCTCTCGGCCTTCGGGCACGTCGAGGCCCGCGTGGTCAATACCGGCTCGAAGCGGGCGGGCTTCGCCCTGCGCGTGGATAATGCTGGCGATTGGCACGAAAGTCCCTGGAACTCGGAACAGATCACCCTGGAACCGGGCCAACGCGGCACGGTCAAGGTGATCTTCGGGCATTCCTATGGCCAACAGCCCAGCTTCAACCTGAATCCCAAGGAAGTGGTGCAAATCCTCATGTTCACCGGCAAGGTCGATTCGCTGACGACGTTCCGCGTCGAGTCGATTGTCGCGGCCGGCCCGGCGGGGGAAAAGCCGCCGGTGGATCCCGCGTCCGTGCGAGCCAAACCGGCGGGCGGCATCCTTTTAGGCACCGGCGTAACGATCGACGCGAAGAGCCAGATCGAGACCAACGGCGCGAAGGTGGCGGTGGCCGCCGACGGCCAATTGCTGGCGGTCATCCTTCCGGCCGGCGACGGCGAGCACTCGGTGGCCCTGAAGCCCGCGATCGGCCGCTGGAATCTGTGCGACGCCACCGAGGTCCGCGTCAAGCTGACCAACGAAGGCCGCACGCCGGTTCTTCCCAGCGTCCAGGTGATCAGCAACGGCGGCGCGACGGACGTGGCCAAGACGGCCGCTCCACTGGCTGCGGGCGAGACGGCCAAGATCGTCGCCTCCTTCATTCCCGCCGTGCCCGGCAAGGGCGCGGCTGTGCCCAAGGCGGGTTACTACGGCAACCTGCCGGGCACGGGAACGAGCTTCGGCAGCGATGCGGTCGCCGCCGTGAAGATCATGGTCAAACATGCCGGCGAAGGCAAGTTGCGGATCGAATCGATCACGGCTGCCGCGCCCCCGGCAGAGCTGCCGGCGTGGCTGGGAAAGCGGCCGCCCGTGAAGGGCGATTGGGTGAAGACGTTCGACGAAGAGTTCGACCGCCCGACGATCGACGGGAAGAAGTGGAACATCTACGGCCCCAACTATTGGGACAGGGCAAGCCATTGGAGCAAGGACAACCTGATCCTCGAAAACGGGCTGGCTAAATTCCACTTCGAGAAGAAACGCGGCTTCCACAACGACAACTCGGACCCCAACGTCGATCCACAGAACCTGACCGGCAAGAAGGAATCGGACTACGCCTGCGGGTACCTCGACAGCTACGGCAAATGGGTGCAGCGTTACGGCTACTTCGAAGCGCGGCTGAAGCTTCCCCGCGTGCCGGGGCTGTGGCCGACGTTTTGGATGATGCCCGACCGCGGCGCGGCGGCCGGCCCGCAGGGCGTTCGCGGCGACACGGGCAACGGCGCGATGGAACTGGACATCATGGAGCACCTCACCCGCTGGGGACCGTACCGCTACAACATCGCCCTGCACTTCGACGGCTACGGCGCGGAGCACAAGTCGGTCGGCTCAACGTGCAATTACGTGCAGGCCGACAAGGACGGTTTCATCACGCCGGGACTGCTCTGGACGCCCGGCTTGACAGTCTTCTACTGCAACGGCAAGGAGCTTTGGCGCTGGGAAGGCCCGCGGGTTTCCCACGTGGCGTCGCATTTCATCTTCGAGGTGACCACGGGCGGCTGGGACAACAACGCTGTGGACGACCAGCAATTGCCGGCCGACTACGTGGTGGATTATGTGCGCGTTTGGCAGCGCAAGGATCTGGCGTCCAAAGCGGACGGATACAAGCCGTAGGGTGGGACCAAGTCCGGGACACCGCGCGGCACGTAACCGCTTCGTCGCGTAGCGACGCTATGATGGTAGCCGTGGTTTCAACCCACGTTGTTCCACACAAGTCGGAACGCGATCCCGTCCTGGAGGGACGTTTGAGAATAGCCCAGCAGTTCACTGCTGGGTAGGTAGGCAAGATAGATATGATTCCAGTCCCGGAGGGACGATTGAGGCGATGCGCCGAACATTCATGTCAGTCGTCCCTACGGGACTATGGACAACGTAGGTTAATTGGCTACCCAGCGATAAATCGCTGGGCTATTGTCAGTTGCCCCTCCGGGGCATAAGACCGGCGGACTTGTGTGTAACAACGTGGGTTGAAACCCACGCTACCATCAGCGGTCGCTACGCGACCAAGAGCCATCAGTTGCCGACCATCACGTCCCGCGGTGCGACCAGCGCCTTGAGCGTAGAGATATCAAACCGCTCCAGCAGGCCGAAGCAGAATAGCTCCGGCTTTTGTTCGACCGTCGAGTTCCGTTCGATCACCTCCTTGAGGCTGCCCAGCGCCTGCCGCAGATCGACCTGGCCGATGGCCTTCTCTTCCAGCGCCGCCGCCACCAGCGCGGCGGTGCTGGCGCGCGGCCCAATCGCGACCAGCGTCACCGGCCTCGTCTTCGCCTGCGCCGCTTGCCAGCGAGCGGCGGCCGCAAGCTGGCTGGCCTGGATGCCCAAGGGCCGATCACCGAGACTGGCTACCAAGAGCATCCATAGGTAGCCGTCCTTGGCGATCCGCGATTCGCCCAGGTAAAACGGATCGATGGCCAGCACGCGGTAGCCGTCGGCCAGCAACCGCTCCGCAACCGGGGCCGTAGCGGCGCGGCCCTCATCGGCTACCATCAGGGCCGTCTTGCCGCCAGCGCCGCGGGCCATCTCCACCGCGGGCACGGTCCACTCCGGCCCGATCTGCAGCCGCCAGAACGTGTAGCGGACGCCCTCCTTCTCCTCGCGACCCGACTCGACCGCCTTGACCGTGTAGTCCTTGGCCTTCACCAGCCCGCGGAGTTGCAGCCGCCGCTCCTGCCGCCAGGTCTTCAAGCCGGCCTCGTCGCGCGGCGGACCGGGCTGGCGGGGCAGGTCCTTGGCCAACGTCAATGCCAGGCTATGGAAATCCTCGTTCACGGCCGGCAGCGGAACGTCCAGGTCTTTTTGCGATTTGACTTCAGACTTGGATTCAATCTCTTTGGCGTCAAACTGCCTGCTCTGGGGATAGAAGAAATCGCCCAGCATGCGGTAGAACGCCTGGCGGTTATCCAATTCGTAGTTGTGCGTGCCCGGGTTGTCGTTGACATGCGACCGCAGCGCGTCTGGGCAGCCGTATAGGGCGAAGATCGGCCGGGCCGCTTCCAGCAGCGGGGCCAGTGAATGGCCCGCGGCAAAACAGCAATTGTCCTTGGAGTTCTTGGTCAACAACGTCGGCCGTGGCGCCCGCATCGCGGTCAGGTGCGTATAGTCGGCCAGCACCGCCAGGTCGCAAGGGGCCTGCTCGGGATCGCCCAGGTCCTCCGAGTGCCGCGTGCGGGTGAGAAGAGCGGAATAGCCGGCCACCGGATTGGCCAGCGTCACGCGCGTATCCAGGGCGCTGATAAAGATCGTCTGCCAGCCGCCGCCGGAAAGGCCGGTCACGGCTACGCGGCTCGGATCGGAGTTGGGTAGGCTCAATAGCAGGTCGAGGCTCCGCTTCATGGAAAGGTAGAAGGGGGCAATGCCGCTGGTGCCACACAGGTCGAGTTGATTCGAGCGGTCGTGGTGGAAGCCCGGGCTACCCAGTTGTCCCATGCCCAGCCACTCGACATTCAGGGCCAGCATGCCGCGCTTGGCCTGATTGATACAGCGGATCTGTTTGTAGTCGACCGATTTTCCTGGCGCGCCCACGTGGCCATTGACGTTAAGGATCACGGGCACTTTGCCGGAGAGTTTCTCGGGCACATAGAGCAGCGCGGGGATCCACATGCCCGGCACGGCCTCGAAGCGGAGTTTTTGAATGTGGTAGCCCGGACCGCCGGGCAAGGTTTCCAGCCACTGGACTTTTGCTGGGCCGTCGCGCCAGTGGGCGGCCTCGCCGCGGAAGACCACGCGATCGAGGATCGCGGCCCGCAGGCGATTCGCCTCGGCATCCCACTGGGCGGCCGTCTTGACCGCCGGCATGGGCGGCACGCGGACTTCGCAGTAATGCTGCACTTCCAACAGCGGCAAGGCTGCTCCAAGGATCGGCCGCTTGAGCATGGATTCAAGGGTGGACGTGTCTGCGGCGCAAAGCGGAGACACGAAGAGGATGAACAATACAAAGACCGTCGGGACGGTTGCGCGAGGCATGAGCGAGGCTCCTGCAGGCGAACTGGGAAACAAGTTGTAGGGTGGGCCGAGTAACACAAGTCCCACCAGCTTCGATACGGAATTTGGTGGGACTCGTGTTACTCGGCCGACCCTACGATTTGGCCCACGCAACACCTACATCTCCACCACGGCGATCTCATAAGTACGGACCTCGGGCACGGTGAAGATCACCTCCCCGTCGGCCTGCCGGAAGGACACGGGAATGTCTTTCTCATGCTCCGGACTCGCCAGGCGGACGGAACGAACTTGTCGGTCCGCGGCAATCCGCAGACGGACCTCGACGCCCCGTACCGGCTCACCCTCACGGTAGTTTACCAAGTGGACCATGCGCCGCTGGCCCTGCTTGGCTAACTCGGCACACAGGCCGTGCGGACCTTGAACGCTCAGTGACGACGCTCCGCAGGCCCGCTGCACGGCCGCCAGGACATCGTCCCGAATCTCCGCGCGGACCACGGCCGAGCCGGGCAGGTCGTCCAATGCGGGTTCCGTCCTGGGCTCATTCCATTCGTCGCGTGTGGCCGTCGGTCCGACAAGGCAGAGCCGCCCTCCCGCCTGCATATAGCGGTGGAGTTGCTCGACCTGCCGATCCGACATGGCGGTACAACCGGCCAGGACCACGGCCTTGTAACGACTCAGGTCGTTCAGTTGTCCGTCGTAGACAATCTGAAAGGGGACGCGGTTCTCGATCAACGACTGCTCCACCTGCCAAGTGACGGGAACTTCGTTTGCCGCGCCGAAGGCCAGCGACGGAAAGCTGCGCAGCACGGCCACATCGGCCACGACGGCCGCATCGCGGAACAATTCGCGCCACTGGTGAAAGAAACGCACAAAGGCTTGCAACGACGGGTCGCCGGGGTCTTTCCCGCCGGGATTGTTGGCGGCGATGCGGCCGTACTCGAACCAGCAGATGTCGCCCAGACATTCGAGATTGAAGGCCATCGATTCGGCCATTTCCAACGGAGTGGTGACGTAGGTGAAGGCCGAATTGCCCATCCGCCGTGCGATCTTGTAGGTGCGAATCCGCGTTTGCAACTTCTTATCGTGGTAGCTGGGTCGCACGTCCTCGTCCCAAAAGGCGTCGCCGCCGGGGATCAAGCGGCCATGGTCGATGGGCGGCTCGATCCGCGGCCCGATCCCACCTGGGTTGCACTCCATGAGGATGTCCGGCCGTAGCGTTCGGGCGTAGCGGGTCATACGACAGTAGGACTCGGCCAGTGATGCGCAGCAGAAGTCGCGCCAGGCACACTGCAGCATCCCTTGCGTGCCGGGCTTTGGCGGCAGAATGTGGTCCAGGTCGGCCGCGCCCATGACTGTCCGCTGCGGCGGCGTGAATGTTTCGCGCAGGTAGCGGCGGAAGCGGTCCACCGAGCAGGCGTCCCAACCGGGGCCGATGCCGTAGTTATCGAAGTGCAAGAGGTCTGCATGGATCTCCTCGACGGCGTAGCGGACGATCTTCTGGTGGTAGGCCTCGGCGTCCGGATGGTTGCGGTTCCAGAAGTAGCGAAATTCGCCCCTGCCCCAACGGTACGTTATCGGTTTGCCGTCGGCGGTGAGCACGGCCCAGTCCTTGGCCTCGGGCTTCTCCTTGTAGAAGAGTTCCCAGAGCATGGTGCCGCTGGTCACGTAGACGCCCACGTGGAGGCCCGCCGTGCGGCAGCGGCCGGCAAATTCGGCGGCGTCGGCCATGCTCTGCCGCTCGGCGTTGATGCCCGCGCCCTTGTAGCAGTGGATCATTACGAAGTTCACACCTAGGGCCTTCAAGCGGGCGATCATTTCCGGGCTGTGCTCGCGGCGGTAAGCGGCCAGTTGTTCGGGCGTGGGCGTGTAGCCCGGTGCGCCGTCGCGGCGCACGCGGAAGAGCAACGGTTCCCAATCGCCGGCCATCACGATGCCCTCGCGGCGCAGCCACTCGGGGCGGCGCTCGGGCGGCAGCGTGAGCGTCTCGGCGGCGAGGGATGCAACGGCGACACAGATCAGAAAAGCCGCGGAGGTGACTTGTGCAAGCGTGCTCATAATATGAGTATCAGTTCGTTACACGGTAATGACAATCCCAAACCGACAAGCTCTCGGCAGGCGCGACAGTAGGTCCTTACTGCCGGAAAGGACCAATGTGCGCCGACCAAGATACGAGGTTTCTTAGCAGCTTCAAGCACAATTGTCCCTCTCGGCAAGAGGGACCTACTTCGCCCCCCTGCCCTTTCTTTCGCCCCGGGCTGGGCGGTCGGCATTGTTGGCAATCTGCACGCTGCCCTTGCTGGCGTTGGCGATCTGCACCGGGCCGCCGAAGACGTTGTCGGTAATCACCGCCCGGTCCACGCCTTCGCCAAGCTGGACCTGCGGTCCGGTAGCGCGGAACTCACAGCCCCGTACCAGCACCGTGCCGCTTTCTACCTGTATGGCGTGGCGCCCTTGGTTCTTGGAGTCCCACTGCACAAAGCTGCAATCGCTGAAACCGACAGTCCCCTGCCCTGCCACTTTGGCGATCTGCTGGCACGGTCCCCAGAATGCGCAATTCACGAACCGCACGCTGCCCGTGTGCCCCTTGGCAACCTCGACCATCGTGGGGTCCGGCCCGTGGAAGGAGACGAATTCGCCGTTGGTGATCAGCAGCCCGAAGGGTGCGCTCTGTTCGACCACCACGGCCCGCCAGCAATCGTCGGCGCCCAGGCCGAGGAAGTTGCCATTGCACTCGCCCGTGCGGCTCTTGACGAACTTGTATCCCACGTTGTAGCCGAAACAGAACGTGTTGAGCATGTACTGCCAGTCACTGCGGGCCAGGATGAAGGCCTCGCCGTGCGCCATCTGCCAGGCCATGAGCTTGGGCGCGTTGCTCCACCAGGGATTGAAGTGGACGTTCTCGATGCGGCCGATGTCATAGATCGCGTCGACGAACACGCCCCGCCGCAACGGCTGGCCCTGCACATTGCGGACCAGGTGACGTTCGTTGCGCGACGCGTCGATCCCCGAGTAGGGATTGAGCAATTCCACGTCGAGCACCGCCGGATTCTTGCCGCGCATGGCGATGGCGTAGGGGTAAGGGCTGGGCACATCGTCGCGCTTCTGCTTGGGATAGTAGAGCACCACGCCCTTGAGCGTGCTATTCGTGTTGAGCGTGATAAAGGCCGGTCCATCCTCGCTGCCGGCACCCTCGGTGACCAGGAAGGTCGTGCCGTCGTCCGTGGGCTTGGGCAAGCCCCGGTCGCGCAGGCCGTTGTGGGCGGGTACCGATTGCCAGATGCCGGCGAGCGTGACGGCCGCCGGCACGTTCAAGTGTCCGGCGAAGAAGTACGTGCCGCGGGGCGCCATGACCGTGCCACCGCCATCCTTGCCGGCAGCGTCCATCGCCTTCTGGAAAGCAGCCGTGTCGTCGCTCTGCCCGTCGCCCTTGGCCCCAAACTCCCGCACGTTGAGCGTGCCGGGAATGGTCTGTCCCCAGGCCGGGGAAGCGAGCAGGGATAAAGCCAGAAGAAGCACAATTGAACTGAGCGATCGCATGAAGTTAGTTTCCTTTCACCGTGGAAAAGCGATAGATACACGTTTGCCGGTAAGTCTCGCCCGGCCGCAGGATGATCGAGGGGAATTCAGGGCGATTGACCGAGTCGGGCAGATGGGCCGTTTCCAGGCAGACGCCGGCATGCTTGCCATAGACCGCCCGCTGCTTGCCGTGGAGCGTGCCGTCCAGGTAGTTGCCGGTGTAGAGTATCAGCGCCAGCTCGGTGGAAAGAACCTCCAGCCGCCGGCCGGTGGCAGGGGCCGTAAGTGTGGCCATCAGCACGGGCTTGGGACCGGAGCGATAAAACACATAACAGCCGTCATAGCCGCCGGCGACTTCGCTGCCGGGCTGCATGCGGGCGCCGATGGCCGTGGGCGTGCGGAAATCACGCGGCGTGCCGGCCACCGTGGCGATGCGGCCGGTGGGGATGCCCTTGTCGTCCGTGGGCGCGTAACGGTCGCCGTGGACCTGGTGGATCTGGAGCACGTGGTCCAGGATCGTACCGCTGCCCGCGCCGTTGAGATTGAAGTACGTGTGGTGGGTCAAGTTGACCGGCGTGGGCCGGTCCGTCTCCGCGGCATACTCGATCTTCAGTTCGTTCTCATCGGTGAGCGTATAGATCACGGTCACGTCGAGATTGCCCGGGTAGCCTTGGTCGCCGTCGGGGCTGCGGTACGTACACTTGACGGCGGGGGCAGCCGAGGCGATCAGCGGCTCGGCGTGCCACACCACCTTGCTCAGTCCCTTGGTTCCGCCGTGCAGATGGTGCGGGGCGGCATTGATCGTCAAGCTATAGGGCTTGCCCTCCAGCGTGAACTTGCCCTGGTTGATGCGAAAGGCCACGCGGCCGGCGGTGCAGCCGAAATAGGGGCTTTGGGTCTCATACTGAGGCAAGTTGTCGAAACCCAGGGCCACGTCGGCCGGCTTCCCTTGGCGGTCGGGCACGAGCAGTTCGGTCACCGTCGCCCCATAGGTAATGAGCCGCACGGTCATCCCGTGGGAATTGTGCAGCGTGTAGCGGTCAACGGCCGTTCCGTCGGCGGTCGTGCCGAAGCGGTCCTTCTCGATACGGTGCGTGTTCATAGGCTTCCTTTCTGGCCGCTGGGCCGAGGCCGACGCCGGTAGGCAGCAAATCGCCGACACGGCAAGCAGGCCGGCCAGCATGATCGGCGAGCGTTCACGCCGCAATTCGGGCATTGTATCGTAACAGGTTCTCATTTGGTGCTTGTTCTGCCGTACTCAAAATCTTGCAAACATTTGCTTCGTCCCGCACCGACAGTATAATCGATACGTTCCCCTTCATCCAGGAGCAATGACCATGAAAGCACACATTCCGTCCAACGGGCCGCAGCGGCCGGGTTTCCGAAGCACACACCAAGTCACCACGCGTCGCGAGTTTTTGCAGCGCACCGCGGCGCTCGCGGGAACTTCGATCGTCGCGCCCGGCCTCCTTGCGGGTGCGGAAACGGCGCCCGTTCGCACCGCCATCGACCAAGTGACACTGGGCAAGACAGGCATCAAACTCAGCCGCCTGGGGTTCGGCGCCGGCAGCAACAGCGGCAACGTGCAGCGGGCTCTGGGCCAGCGGGCCTTCAACGACCTGATCCACTACGCCTACGATCGCGGCATCACCTCGATCGACTGTTCCCAGAGCTACGCCACGTTCGAGTGGATCGCCGGGGCGATCAAAGGGCTGCCACGGGAGAAGCTCTTCCTGCAGTCGAAAGTCCCCGGCCAACCGCAGGATGTATTGAAGACGATCGACAGGCACCGCCAGGTCTTCAAGACCGACTACATCGACAGCCTCCTGATCCACTGCATGGTCAACAACCATTGGACCGACGCCTGGAAGCGGATCATGGACGCCTTCAACGAGGCCCAAGACAAGAAGTGGATCCGAGCCAAGGGCGTCTCCTGCCACAGCCTGCCAGCCCTGCGAACGGCGGCCGACTCTGATTGGCCGGAGGTACATCTCGTGCGGGTCAACCCGCAGGCTAAGCACATCGACGGTCCCGAGGAGGACTGGAACAAGCCTGGGCACGACATCGCGCCGGTCTTGGCGCAACTCAAGGCGATGCATGCCAAGGGCCGTGGCGTGATCGGCATGAAACTTGTTGGCGACGGCGACTTTCAGGACCCCGCGGACCGCGAGAAGGCCGTTCGTTTCGCCATGGCCCGGCCGGAGATCAGCGCGGTGATTATCGGTTTCAAGAGCGCGAAGGAAGTGGATGAATCCATCCAGCGCATCAACCGCGCTTTGGCCGGCTAACGAGCACGAGAAATGAAAGAAAAGTACTTCTTTGCGGGCCTCGTTTTGCTCGGCCTCGGGCTGCTGCCGTCGGCCGGACTTGGGGCCGCAGCGACCGGCGATGCGTCAGGCTATCTCCGTGAGGACATCTACGACGAGGCAGTCCATGCCGATGAGGCACTGGTCAACGTGCAAGTGGCGGCTAGCCGCTGGCCCGACTGCACGACCCTGGAATCGGCCATCACCGACATCTTCCGCCTGGAGGGCGTGGCGAACAAGTCCGATCAGGACAAGGCGCTGGCTCTCTGGAAATGGTTTCGCATCCTGGTCAGCGCCACGGGCGGCAGCTACGCCTACGAAGGCCCGCGCGGCCAAGAGAGCGTTTGCTTCGACCCGCAGAAGATTTTCACAGTCTACGGCCACCACCAGTGCGACGGGCAAAGTTGGGCCATGGTCGCGCTGTGGCGGGCTGCCGGCTATATGGCCTTGGACGAGTGTACCTTGGGCCACACCACCGCCGCGCTGCGCTACCGCGATGCCGACGGAAACCTTCGCTACCACACTTTCGACCCGCAACACCGCTACTACCATTGGGACGAGCAAAACCAGCGCGTGGCCACGCGTTCTATTCCGGTCATGCGTGGCATGGTGTACCGCCACCTCACCGCGCCGCGGGAATTACACAGCCTGCGGACCTCCTTACGCGCGGGTGAAAGCCTGCGCCGCCAATGGCAGAACGAGGGACACGTGGTCCCCAGCGGCAAAGACAAGCTGGCTGCCGCCGCAGAGGATTACTACGCCTACGCGCCCGGCAAGACCAAGGGCGTTTACGCCGCCGTGGGCGAGGAAATCCAGAGCTTCGCACCCGAAATCCGCTCAGGGACCTTCGCCCGCAGCTTGTACGACGGCTCGCGGAACACGGCCTGCTCGGCGTCGCAAGACGGCAAGGCCATGCTCCACCCCAAGAAGCTCGGCGAAGTGGCCGAGTTCATATATCGGCTCGCGCCGCCTTACGTCGTGGCCGACGCTAGCTGCGAGGCTACCGTGGAGAAAGCCGATCCGGCCGACGTCTGCCGGCTGCTGGTCTCCGCCGACGGCGCCCGTTGGACGCCCGCCTTCAGCATGGAGAAGACCGGGCAAGAGCACATGGTTATCGATCTGGGCACGCAGGCCTGGCGCAACGGCCTGCCCAACGTCTACACGGCCTACAACGTCTTGCTGAAATTCGAGTTGAGCAGTTCGCGCCAAGTGCAAAACGTGGGTATCAGGGACCTGCGTTTCGTTGCCCACCGCATGCTAAATAAGCGGGCGCTGCCCAACCTCCGACCGGGAGAAAACGTGCTGAAGATCACCGCCGACCGCATGGCCCCCGGAATGGGATTGGACGTTTCCATCGAATACCGCGTCGACGGCTGGTTGCGCCGCTCGACGCGTTTCATCCGCCGCTTTCCCTGCTATTTCCGTATCGACGCGTCCAACGTGCCGGAGGAGGTCCACGACAACTTCGATCAGCGATTCAACGAGGGGCGGTTGCAGATGGTGGCAATCAACATGCAACTTCGCCCGCTGCAAGGCCCCGTCGCGGCCAAGCAAGACGCTTCGCTCGACGAGCGCGCTGCGATAGACGCGTTCGCGCGAAGTTACCCGCACCCGGCCGACTTCACCCACCGCCAGCCGGCCGAGCGCCCGGAGCGCGACGTCCGCGAGACCTCGGGATTCTTCCCGCAAGGAGATGAGATCCGCAACGACGAGCCAGCCATGCAGGCCCTCCTGGGCCAACTGCGCAGCGGCGGCACCGAGCGGCGGTGGATCGCGGCGGAAGACCTCAGCGGCTATCCCCAGGCCCTCGACGTCCTGCTCGGGCAACTGCCCCAAGCCGACGGCGACCTGACGATCTTCCTCTGCAAGGCGCTGGCGCGGATCAAAGACAAGCGGGCGATAGCGACGCTCATGGCGAAGTGGAAACGAGCGCCGGGCGGAGCGCCAGGCGGCCGCTATATCCCTGACGTACTGGCGGCCATCGGCGATCGCAGCGTGGTGCCGGCGCTGATCGCGCCTCTGAAACAATGCCGCTTCGACTACCGCTTCCACGTCGCCCATGCCTTGGGCATTCTGGGCGGAGCGGAGGCCGAAGGCGCATTGCAAGACCTTGCCCAAAACGATCCTCTCTTGGCAGGCCGCGAACAGGCCGCGGAGGCCCTGCGCGCGCTTCGCGGGCAAAGGCATTGATCGTAACCTTGCCGATCACTGATTGTCATAAGATACTGTCATAAGATGCTTGCGAACGCGGCCGTCCTAAACTAAGATAGCGGTGTCTTCCGCCCGTGCATTCGGGCCGGTCGGAGATAATCATTCTCGTTCGAAAGGAGCTAAGCATCATGTCCAAAGGTTTTTCACGACGCAAGTTTCTCCAAGGCTCTGCCGCAGCGGCCGGCGCCGCCGCCCTGGCAAGCCTCTCCAGCGGTCCCTTCGTGCTGGCCCAGCCGCCGCAGGCCGACAAGCTGCGTGTGGCCGTAATCGGCGCGGCGGGCATGGGCGGCTACAGCGTGGGCTGCGCGCTGAATGAGCAGCTTGTCGCGCTGGTAGACGTGGACGAGAAGAACATCGCCACGGTCATGAACAACAGCGTCAAGAACTCAGCCAATCCCAAGATCTTTTACGACTATCGCAAGATGTTGGACGAGTGCCACAAGGACGTGGACGTGGTCTTGATCGCCACGCCCGATCATCACCATGCCCCGGCGGCCATCCGCGCCATCCGCTACGGCAAGCACGTCTTCTGCCAGAAGCCGCTGGCGCACAACATTGCCGAGTGCTACGCCCTGGCCAAGGCCGCTTTTGAGCACAAGGTCCTGACGCAGATGGGCAACCAAGGGTACTGCGGCGAGGGCATCCGCCGCGTGGCCGAGTACGTCGCCGCCGGGGCCATCGGCCAGGTGACCGAGAGCCACACCTTGCTGGGCCGCAATTTCGGCGGCAGCGGCGGCCGACCGGCATCCAAACCCGTCCCCGCCGGCTTGCACTGGGACGAGTGGATCGGCCCCGCGCCCTATCGCGACTATCACGACGGCCTGCACCCCTTCTCCTGGCGCGATTGGAAGGCCTTCGGCACGGGCACCATCGGCGACATGGCCTGCCACCACGTGGCGTTTCCCTTCATGGCCCTGCGGCTCTGGGAGGTCAAGAAGTTCACCGTCGAGTGCATCCAGACCAAGAACGGCAGCGACGAGAAGTATCCCCAGGACAACATCGTCTGCTACCATATCCCCGCGCGCGACAAATTCCCGGCCTGCAAGTGCTACGTCTACGACCACCAGGCCCTCCGCCCCCAAGTGATGAAGGAGCTGGAAAAGAAATACTCGATCAACTGGGGCGAGGACACGCTCTTCGTCGGTACCAAGGGCTACCTCAGCAGTCATTCGCGGATCATTCCCGAATCGGAGCACCAGAAATTCCCGGTGCCCCCCAAGACACTGGCCCGCGCCAAGGCCGGCGGCCCCATCGAAGACCTCTACGCCTGCATTCGCACAGGCGGCGCACCGGTTTCCAATTTCATCGACGCGGCCGGCCCGCTCACGGCATTGGCCCTTACCGGACACCTCGCCCAGTACGCCGGCACGGGCAGCAAGATCGACTGGGATGTCGCGGCCATGCAATGCACCAATAAGCCGGAAATCAACAAGTTCGTGCGCCGCGAATATCGCAAGGGATGGGAAGTGTAGCGGGCCATAGCCATGTCACAAGTGCTTTGAAAAACACCTGCAGCAAATGGCATATTTCACCCCTACAACACGATACTACTCATTGCTTCGCCAGTCCTTGACGGGCTTTCACCTCAAGTCCCCATCGCTGCAAGCCGGGCCATAGCAGCGGGGCATTCTCGCGCAGATACTGCCAGCGGAAGTAATACCGCCGAAAGCACTTGGCCAACAGCCACTCGATGCGCTCCGGCGCGAGGTGATCGTACTTCAACAGCGGCGTATAGACGTTGAAGCGGCTGTAGTCGATCGCTCCCAGGCGGCCGCGCAACTGCTCGAAGAACTCCGTGCCCGGATAAGGCGTGACCACGTTGAAATTGGCGAACGTGGGACCCAGGGCGATGGCGTAGTCGCGGACGCGGCGGATCGATTGCTCGGTGTCCTCGGGGAAACCGATGAGAAAGCCGGCCACAGTGCGGACGCCCAACTCGCGGCAGTGGGCGATGAACGCCTGCTGCCGGTCCTTGTCGATCGGCTGCCGGCGGTAGTTCTGCAAGGTCGGATCGCTGGGTGTCTCGATGCCCACGGTCACGCTGGTCAAACCGGCGCTCTTCATCGCCCGCAGCGTTTCCGGCGGCAGCAGCTCGATGCGGCTTTCGATCGAAAACTGGATCTTCTGCGGCAGCCGGCCGATCTGCTCGATGAGCCGGGCAGTCCGGTCGCGGCTGAGACCGAAAAGCGGGTCGCGAAACTTGAACGAGCGAAAGCCCCAACGGCGAATGCCCTGCCGAATTTCCTCCACGATCGCCTCCGGTTCGCGAAAGCGCGTGGTCTTATCGAGCACCAGGTAGGGACAGTAGTTGCACTGAAAGCGGCAACCGCGGCTGGCCTGGATCAAGCCCGTAGGGAATCGCCAGAAGTCGTAGCCGATGCGGAACCGCGCAGGCCCCAGGAGCGACCAATCGGGCAGCGGCAGGCGATCAAGATCTTCGATCACCCCCAGCGACACCCTGGCCCCCGGCTGGGCAAGCGCCTCGTCCAAGCGCCAGAGCAACTGCTCGGCCTCGCCCTGCACTACGGTCACGCCTGGTCGCTCGAACTCCTGCGGCAGGATGCTCGCCGCCGTGCCGACCACGAGCACGCGGGCCTGTGGCTCTTCGACCAGCAGCCGGGCGATGACCTGGCGTTCCAGGTCGAGCGTGATCAGCGAGGGGTTGAAGACGTAGAGGTCGGCCCCGCGCGGTGGCCGATCGACGACATACTGCACACGATGCCCCAGGCGGGCAAAGATCGCCGCCAGGTGCGCGAACAACAAGGCCACTGGCCGGCGGTCGCGGCGGTAGAACCAACGGACGAGCGCGTCCCGCGGGCCGCCCTGGCCACGGTACATGCCCACGCCGAAGCCTCCGGCAAAATCCTTGGAAACGTCGAGTTGGCGCGTGTCCCAAAGAAGAATGTTCATCGCGTCGCCACCACCCGCTGCGAGAGCACGCGCCCATCGGCCCCAATGCGGTAGTCGATCGCTCGCCACGTCACGCGGTTGCCGAAGGCCGAGGTGACCAAGCCGATCCATTGCACGAGAGCCACGGCGGGATTGGCCCAGACGTGCCAGCGGCGCACGCCCCGCAGCGCGGGCAGATGCTCGGGCGAGTAGACCGCAGCCAGGCCCTGCATGGCCCAGCCGCGATAGAGTCCCAGGCCGTAGAGCGCTCCCAGCGCCGTCGCCGGCAACCAGGCCAGCGAGCGCTGCACACACACCGCCCACGCCAACAGCCCCAGTGAGACCAGCCAGGCCAGATTGGCGACGGTCGCGGCGGCCAAGGCCAACAGCCACCAGCGGAAGGCATAATGCCGCGTGATACGATATTGCCGCCGCACGAAATCGAGCATTTCGGCCCAGTCGAAATCGACCGGCGATGTCAAGACGCACGCCGGGTCGAAGCGCACCTCCAGCCCACTGCCGCGCAACTGCTTCGAGGCCACCAGGTCGTCGCTGAGCGTCCCTTCCCAATTGTCGCGGATCTTCAGTTGCTCGAACGTCTCGCGACGGATGGCCCAGGAACCGCCCCAGACCATGTGGTGCGAGTCGCGGCCCAGCACGGCCATCACGTTGCAATTGATGGCGCAGACCAGGTGGTTCGCGATGCTCGGCTTCTGGGGGATGAGCCAGCGGTAGCCCGTGGTCGCGCCGATTTTCGGCAGGTAATGCTTGTAGATCGCCGCGCGGACGAAGTAGGGTTTCGGCCGGCTGTCGGAATCGAAGAACGCCAGGTGGCGGATTTCCGGCAGCAGGTCGGCCGTCGCCGTGCGGAGATTATGGACCTTCTGTCCGCAGCATTCGGCACGCCCGGCCACCAGCAGCCGTGCCGGCGTCTGCGGGCAGTCGGCCATCGCCCGGCAAATCACCGGGCAAGCCGCATCGCCGGCATCTTCGACAATGAACGCAACTTCATAGTCGGGATAATCCTGGGTCAAAAGCGCCCGCAGGTTTTCTTCCAGGTGCGCGTCGTGTCCTTTGCAGGGCGAGACGACAAGCACCCGGCCGCTGGGCGGATAATACGATAGCTTCTTCAGCCGCACGAGGGCACGGCGGCGGTGTTCGTAGGCGTTGATCGCCACCAGCGCCGCCTGCACGACGGCCGCGCCGGCGAGAAGAACATAAACCGTCAGCCAAAGCCACTCCATGCCTGCCGTTATCCCGTGGTTATCTCGCGAGAATCCCCGCATCCGTTGCCAGGTTTCCGACAATCACAAGATAGTCAACCCAAGAGCTTTAGTCAATGGCAGATGGCAGCAGGCGTTTACCTTGCCACCGGGGTGTTCATCATCGGTAAAATGGCGTCATGGGCGAACTCAGCCAGCGCGGTCGGCGTGGTCGTTTCCGCCGAGCGCGGCTGGATGGGGAACAACCTCCCCGTCTCGACCGCGTCGTACATCTCCAACATCAGGTCGGCCGCGTTCTCGCTGATGGCGTTGTCCAGCAGGACATGCCGCATTTCCTGCGGCTCGCACTTGACGTAAACGATCTTGCGGTCGAGGACCTTCGAGAGGATTTCAGCCGCCTCGTCGAATGACAAGTCGGCCGGTCCATGTATTTCGCGCACGCAGTGCCCGCTCCATTTGCGGTCCATCAGCCGGCGGACCGCCATGCGGGCGATGTCCTGCGTGGCGACCATCGGGAATCGCTGCGCGCCAGAAAGCGGCGCGGAGATCTTGCCCAATTTTCGCATCGAATCCACCTGCCACAAGAGGTTCTCGAAGAAGAAACCGGGCCGGAGGTGCGTGATGTTACCGGTCGCGTCGTTCAGCCATTTCTCGACGTCGTGCAAACCGTTGATCGGCCCGACACCCGAAGAGAACTGGGCCCCGATGGACGACAAATTGACGACCCGGGCAATGTGGTTGCTGCGGACGGCGGTTGCGGCGGCCTTGCCCAGGCGATTCTGGAAGGCCCGCACGTCGTCGGAACCGTAGCCTGGCGGCGTCACCCAAAAGAGGGCATCGACGTCCTGTGTCGCCCTGCTCAAGAACGCGGCATCGTCCAGGGAGCCAATCTGCATTTGGCCTCCCCTTTCGGTAAACCTGCGGAGTCCCTCGGGACGCCGGGCCAGTAAGATAACATTGAAATCGTCGCCAAAATCCAAAAGGAAGTCGGCCACGGCACTACCCACGTGCCCCGTGGGTGTTGTAATGGCGATCTTCATATCTTTTTCCTTTCACGAAGCGGCTCGAAGAGACGAGGATGTTGAGGAGGGGAGGAAAGCGGGCAACGGCTGCCCGCTTTCGCCGGGAACCTCGCGTGAGCCTTTGAAGGAATTCTATACAGCCGAAACGCCATAGCCAGCCTCCAAGATCATTTCCGGGGCGGGCAGAGACAAGGACAAGCCGTTCAAGTTCTCCTATTCGACTTTCAGCAATTCCACCAGGAAATGGAGCGTGGCGCCGCCAGGAATCGTGTCTGGAATGCCGTCCTCGCCATACCCAAGCGCGGCGGGGATTTCCAGTTCGATCATGCCCCCTTCACCCACCAATTGCATCCCTTCGGTCCAGCCTTTGATGACGCGATTCAGGGGGAACGAGATCGGGCTCTTGCGCTCGTACGAGCTGTCGAAAACCTTGCCGCCCTCAAGCCAGCCGTGGTAATTCACCTTCACCTTGTCCGTAGCCTTGGGCATCTGGCCTTTGCCCTCGCGCAGGATTCGATAGCGCAGCCCCGAGGTAGTCTTGGTGAACTGTTTCGGGGCATCTTTGGCAATCTTGCCCGCGCCGGCCGGCAGGGTCGGAAAGGCAACTTCCTTGGTTTGAGCGGAACTCATCTTCACCTCTAAGAGCAATACAATCGCGACACAACACAATACGCGGCACCAAGCGGCTGCGGACATAACAAACCTCCATCGAATCGAAATTCAGCCGGGCATCGGCTGGGTTAATTGACACAAATGTATTTTCATGGATATCGCCGCCGAAGGCAATACCTCTGGGTAAATGATCGCTCACTCCTTGAATTCCAATAAACCCCAGTTACGCGGCTCCATCTTCAACTCGAAGACCGCGTCGTCGACGATACCCGTATGCTGGTTGTTCCAGTACGCGCGTAATCGCGTGCGGCCGCCGTCCGGGCCGCCGTAGGTGACGCCGAAATCGGCCGGCAGGACCAGGCCCGCATGCGGCGCGAGGCCCAGTACGGCAAGCGGAATCGCCGCTTCCACGAGGTAGCCGTCCTGGGGACGAACGCTCACCTTGATCTTGGCCTGCGGCACGATATCGACATATTCCATGCGATAGGTCTTGATCACACCCGAAGAAAAGTCTTTGGGCCGCTTCGCCTCCGACAGGCGGCGATAGATCACGGCGGTCGGATGCCCCTGGAAATTGCCGATCGACAGTCGCAGGTCGCCATGCGCCGCCTCGTCCCGCTTCTTGTCGGCGGCCGTGTCGACGCCAAGCTGGAAGTCGACCGTGTCGCCGGCGACGTACATCTGCTCCGCCATGGTGGCCTTGTTGATCCACGGTGTCCGGTCGCGAACGTCCCAGGCCAGGTACAGGTTGTCGTCGTCCCAGGCGGCTGCCGCGCGGATTGGTGCGTCCTCTTGCTTTTGGAAGCGGATCACGTCCGCGCCGGAACAATCCTGATCGAAGTTGCCGCTGAGCGCCAGGGCCTTTCGCCGCACGGCCATGCGCTTCGTGCCGACTGCCGCCTGGAGCTGTTTGACGCGGATCTCCTCGGCCTTGACGACGTCGCTGGGCGAAACGGAGACCTGCCCCGCACCCAGGTTCTTGACCGTGTCCAATCCCGTCACTTCGATATTCCAAAAACCGGTCTTGCCGGCCTGCAGGTAGAGTTTGCCGTTGGCGGCCAGGCAGCATGAGCCGCCGAAATCTTCACCGCCCAGCCCCGGCGGGCAATCGTCCAACACGGCACCCGGCAGGGCCTTCTCCGGCCAGACAACCTTCATCGGATCGCCCTGGAAGAGACGCGTCAGGTAGAACCCATCCTCGGTCAAGAGGTGCCATTCGCCCACGTTGGTGGGAATCACCCAGACGCCGCCGATGGGCGATGGCAGCCCGGCTACACCGCACGGCCCGAACGAACCGCGGATCATGCCCACGACCGGCGGGCAGGCCTGGTGCGAACCATGCACGCCGACGAAGTTGTCCGGATAACTCCAGAGTTTCTTGCCGCTGGCTACGTCGAAGCAATCGAACCAGCTTTCCGAAACGCCGTAGTCACCGATCCTCAGCACGCAGCACCCGTCGGGCGAGCCCATGCCCTTGGCTGGCATCGTCAGCGGCTTGCGAAGATCGTACTTTGGCGCTCCGCAGGGGGTGAAGCCCACGACCTTGTACTGATGATCGTCGGCATAGATCGTCATGTCCGGCGCGAAGTTCATGTACCAGCCGCTGAAACGCGCGTGGCCGCTCATGCTAGTGACTTCGCCGGCCTGCTGCCGGCCGTCGCCGTTCTCATCGGCCCAGAAGATGGTCTTGCCGTCCTTGTCTTTCCCCTCGTACGTGAAACTGGACCGCAGCTTGTATTGGGCATCGCCCAGGCGCTCGAAGATCTGTACGGGCGAGTTGTCGTAGGCCCAGCCGGAGGCGACGGCCAGATAGAGCCGCCCATTAGCCCCGACACCGAACCGCGCGTTGGATACGCCACCGCGGACGAAACAACCGAGGCATGCCGCGCGGCCCGTCTGCCGGTCGATGCGCCATTCACAGCCATGGCCGACCATCAGACAGGGATCGAGCGGATTGATCGCGCCGCCCAGGGCGCCGTAGGCCGTCGCGCCGAAGTACTCCTGCACGAACTTGCCGGTCTCCAAGTCCCATGTGCTCACGCGTTTCGGCGCGGCGTCGGCCTCGGTCACCCAGAGCTTGCCGTCGCGGTCCACGGCAATGCCGGCGATGAACGCCATGCCCTCCGGCTGCCACGGGCCAATCAGCCGGCGGCCTCCTGGTCGGCCTATCGCGCGGAGGAACTTGCCCTCGGGGGTGAAAATCTTGACCTGGTTGTCCGGGTCGCCCACGCCCACGTAGATCCGGCCTTGTTTGTCGACGGTGATCCCCGTGGCGTTGTGCAGGTTGGCAATGACCGTCCGCGTCGTGCCGTTGCTGGCGTCCAGGGCCAACACGGTCGTGCTCGCAGAGACGACGTACACGAGTTTCTCATTGACCGCGTAGAGATGCCGGGGCGAGGCCACTTTCCAGGTGCGGAGCAATTGGCGGGTCTGGGCGTCGACCACGGCGACCAGGTTTGGCTTATCGGCCTGCTGGCGCAGATAACAGGCGGAATTGACGCTCAAGTAGAGCTTGCCGTCGCGGGCGGCCAGGCCCTCGATCCGCTGGGGCGGCGCGGCGGCCTTGCTGAAAACTTGCGGGAGAAAGATGTCCGGCGAATTGTCGCTGTAGCTGGCATACGCGCCGCTGGCGATGTGCAGGCGATAGATATAGTTGGAACTCTCCGGTCCCCAGTTTACGGCATACAGGAGATCGCCGTCGACCGCGACCAACTCGGCGCCGGCCATGCCCTGGCGGCTGTTCTTCCAGAGGACGTTGCCCGCCAGATCGCAGGCCAACAGGGCGGAGCCTGCTTCGGCCCCATTCCAGCCCAGGAAGACCTGGCCGCCAGCCGTCGCCGCGGCGCAAGGCACGCCATGGTCGCCGCCCCAGTTGCTTGCCGGGCCGCTGTCCCACGGCGCGCTGCCGCTATTACAGGCCCAGCCGCAAAGGCGGAGCCCGATCCCCTTGTGCCAAATGGCCTGCCAGGTGTAATTGCCCGGCGGCACGGCCTGGCCCGGCGTCTGATAGTTCTTCGTCGTCAGGGCGTCCCATTGCACGTCGTGCTGGCCCTTGATCTTCCAGGCCTGGTTCAAGAGTTGGCAAACGACCTGACGCTGGTCGTTGAGGATGTGCAACGAGACGTAGCCGTCTTCGGGTATGCTGAACTTGATCGGTTTGAAACCGCCCGCCGCTTCGGCCCTGACCAGGGCCGACCAATCGGCCACCGGCACACCGCCGGCCATGTGGACCTTGATCTCGCGAGCATCGGCCAAACGGACCGGGCGCGGCTGGATATTCCCCCGCCGCTCGAGCGTAGCCGGCCCCCAGCAAGGCCACGACATGAACGTGAAGACGCGATCCGGCTTGACGGCCGGCTGGAAGATGTCCTTGAGCGTCAAGCGCCCCGACTGGCCGATGGTGAAGTTCGGTTCGACCGTCAATCGGATGGTCTCGCCCGCCGCCGGCGCGCGGCCGTCTTTGGCCAACAGTTTCCAGGGCAACGATATTTCCTGGATATAGCCTTTGCCGTCGGCGTTCTTGGTGAGGGCCTGTTTTGCGCCCCGCGTCTTGGCGTCTTTGAGCGTACCGCCCTTGAACTCTTTGCCGACCTCGACGAAGATCACGTCCTCGCGGTTGCGGTCCTGCCAGCAGGTGAAGTGGTTGCCCAGTTCCTGCGGCTTGTCGGGGGCCGTCACGATCCGCACCTGCAGGCAATCGCCCTGGAAACCGTAAGATCCGGCGATCTGCCCGGGATTGTTCAAGGGCGTCTCGTCGGTCCAGCGGGCCAGAAGATAAAGATTGTCGGCGTCGTACATGGCATGCAGCCATAGGGCGAACCGGTCGCGCATGTGCTCCACGTCGCCGCAGACGAATACGCCGCCGGAAAGGTCCCAATCGCCGGTCTTGCCGTCGACGACAACCTTGCCGGGAGCCGGCAACACGGAGATGCCCAGGTTCTCGGTCTCCGTGGCGCGCGCGGAAGCCGCCAGCAGCAAGCAACACAAAACGGTAAACACCTGATATTTCATGGAAGTGACGCTTACCTTTGTCCTTTCAACTTTAACGCGACCTCCGCCACGCGGCGGCCGAGGTTCTTGACGGTGGCGATACCCATCTCGTCGCGCGACACGTCGGGCGTCGGACCGCTGCCGACTGCCGGATTGCCCGCCCAGAGCGTCCCGCCCCAATGACCGGTGGGCGGGGCATCGCCGACCACGATCATCTGCTGCGACATCAGCGACACCTGCACCGAGCGGACCGTCAGTTCCAGACCGCAGTTTCGCCCGCCGCCCACGGCCAGCACGCCGCCCACCTTATTGCCCAGCAATTTCTCTTTGTGGAACACAATCCAACGATCCAGCAGCGCCTTGCAGAGGAAGGACATGTTGCCGAAGTAGACAGGCGTGCCGAGGATGATCCCCGCGACCGCTGGGTCGGATATTTTCGACGCCAGCGCGGGAAAATCATCGCGCTCGCCCGGTTCCAACGCAACTCCGGCCGCCACCTCGCCGGGGATTCGCAGCCCAGCCAGTTCGATCAGCTCGACCTCGATCCGCTTGTCTGTGGCCTTGGCCGCGTCGAGACAGATCCGCAGCGCGGCGGCCGTGGTCTTGCCCTTTCGCGGGCTGCAGCAGATGCCCAGAATCTTAACCGGCGAAAGGGCCGCAACCTTGGCCTCTTCGGGACCGGCCGCAACGACGGTCCCGGCACCGAGCAGGGCGGCAGTACCCGTGCTCCCGAGAAATCGACGACGAGAAACTTTGGATGGCATTGTGAAACTCCTTGGGAATGAAAATGTCAATCGATTCTACCATGCCGCAGACCTCTTTGCCATGCGGTACGGCTCGGGTGTGTGGCAAGTCCGTGGCACGGGCTTCCAGCCCGTGGAATGCTACACGGGCAGGATGCCCGTGCCCCGTCAGGTCATAGGTGTACGGTGCAGTGCGGTCGTAAACCGGCAAACCACTTCGCCCCTTCGGCGGTAATATCGGTATTCACAGCGTACACGTCCTCTAGGCAATCCAGCACGTCCAGACGCAACAACCCGGCGTCAGAAACCTTGCTGCCTCCAAGATACAATGTTGTCAGGCTCAGCAGGCCGCGAAGACAGTCGATGCCTTTGTCGCTGATGCCCGTGAGCGACAGATCGAGGATCTCCAAACCGGTGAGCCCTCGAATATGTTCCAGTCCGGCATCCGTGATCCCCGAGCCGCCAAGCCGGAGTTCTTTGATTTCGGCATTGCCCGCCAAGCAAGCCAGGTCTTCATCTGTGACATCGGTTCCGTCCATCTCGACCACCTCGCCCAGAACAGCGGAACCGCGGCGCAACTCCGACACGCATAATTCCGGCGAACCCGGAGTGGGGTCATCGCCATATCGATTGCGACCCGGCGTGCCGCGCAGACATCCAACCTCTACAAAGACGACTATCGGCCCAAGCACGGGAACCATACCCATCAGAATCCACCAGGCCGACTTATCGCGGTCGTGCCACCTTTTGGCCTGGAGCGCGAGATTAACCCAAACGTAGGCGACATAGGGCGGAATGAACAAAAGTCCAACGACGGCGCCAGTATCCGCATCGAGCGCAGGGAACAGCACGGAAGCAATCACAGCGACCGCAATTAGCGCAAGCCAGGCAACGATCACCGCCGCCCAATACACGCTTCGCGGAATGCGCCCGTGAAATGAGAACAAGAGCCAAGCCAGATTGCGGTCTTCAGGGGCTTGCCGCGGCGAATAGCCCGGTTCAAGGTCCCGCGGCGACTCGTATGGATTTTGAGTTGACATGGCGCATCTCTCCAAGAGAAACCACGCGGCGGCGTGAACAGTCCGTAGGGTGGGACCGGCCTGCGCAAAATCGATCTGGCAGAGGCCGTGTAGTCTATCCCATTTTTGTTCCACTCGCCATTGCGCAGACTTGGTCCGGGCACCGTCGGGCACCATACCGGGCACCATGTACTCGTGGTCGTGGTCGGCACGGTCGGCGGCGGTCGTTTTCTTCACTGGCGACAATATGGTATGAGTCAGAAAAAAGTGCTTCCTGCGGCATTTTCCCGGCCTTCGGCCGGCGGCCCAACCGCCGTTTCGGGTCAGGCAGTCGTGTGCCCTGGTCACAAAAAAAGGGCTGTTTCGCGCTTCTGCGTCGCTTTTCTACTTCCATGTGTGTGTTCTGCTTTCACTAAAGATATTATTCACACGGAGAAAACTGCGGGAAAAAAATGCTTGACACTCTAACGATAGTCTTGCTGCAACCGAAATACCTAGACAATACCTAGCCACTTTGGCCCATTTCCTAGCCACTTTTGTAGCCAACCTAGCCACTTCCTGGCCACTTTTTTGGTAACATGGTCATGCGTACAGTATATAGGGGTCGGGCACACGCCATTTTCCTTTAGCTATTTAAGTGCAGTGTCATGAAAATAATTAATTGCTGCCGAGGCTAGTGAGGCCGTTCGCGACCGTTGACTGGGGTCGAGGCACGAGACCCACGCACCACAGTTTCGGCGCAGCCGCCGGCGCGGACGCCGACTCGGGCAGGTCGGCGCCGCGCATTACTAATGGCCCCCGGTTCGCTACGCCGGGGGCTGGTTCAATTGTCAAAGAACAAATGCACGCGCAGGGTATTCAAGCGTAGCCTGAATCTGCTTCAGCGCGCTCTATACCCATATAATACGCAAGGAATCTCCGCCCCATTGCGCGCGGGACGCGAACTTGCGTCGCAACTCCAATCGCTCGTTGCACTTTCGGCATCTGTTGTCCGGCCTGTTTCCAACACGCGCTCTCCCTTCTCCCCTTCTCCCCTTCTCCCCTGCTCCCCGTTTCCTGTCGCTGAAAAAAACCGCACGTCCCGACAAATAATCTTCGGAGTGGAGACGTAATGTTCTTATATGACGCGCAAAAACAGGAACATTCACCAACCACTATCAGAAAGCCATGAAAGAAGCAGATCACGATTCGACCAGTACCCGGCAACGGAAGAAGAAATCGCTTCCAAAAATTTCCAAACTCGCGGAGGAGGGGCTCGGCGCCTGGAAGATCGCTGAAGAGCTAAAACTACCCGTGAGGTCCGTCACGCGCTGGCTGCGCGAGATTCGCGACAAGTCGCACGAGCAGGAGCCGCCGGACCCCGCCAAGAGGATCGCCGGGAAGATCAAGCGCTACCGCTCGATCTATCGCAAGTTGATTGCCGCCTGGCGCCGCTCGGAGGGCGACAAGCAAGTGCGCGTGATTGAGAAGACCGGCCCCACCGACGAGCCGGCCGCCGCCAAGAAAAAACGCTCCCTCCGCACGGAAACACAGACGGGCAACGCCGCCTACCTGGCCAAGGCCCTGGACGTCCAGCGGCGCATCGACCAACTCGAGGACCGCCTGGCTGCCCTGCACGATAGCGGGGCTGAAAGCCCGAACGGCGACCGCTCGCCGCTGGCGGACCTCACCGATGAAGACCTGGAAAGGTTCACAAACGACGACCTGGACACGCTGACCGACGACGAGCTTGATACCGTCTCCGCCCGGCTGCGGACCAAATACGAACGCGAGGGCGCGAAGAATCTGCGGCCCTCGGTGACCAGCGAGGAACTCCGCGCCATGACCGATGAACAGCTTGACGCCTTGGCCAATGAATTGCGGGAGGAAATCGCCCGTAGCGAGCAAGCTGCCGGCAATTGATCGCAACCGCTCGGGGGACTATCAAGTAGGTCCTTTCTGCCGGAAAGGACTATTGTGCGCGGCCCCGGGCAAAGCCTCGACGTTTTCCCGCGGCCCGGAGCACATTGGTCTCTCTCGGCAAGAGAGACCTACGGTAGTGTCTCACGCAGATTGGTATTTATGGCAATCGCTGGAGTCCCGCCTTTAGGCGGCATTTACCGGCTAAAGCCGGGACTCCAACAAACACGGCAATTCAGATACACGACATCCCGTCCACCAACCTTTTTCGACGATCATGACCAGAATGTTTTCCCAGACCGATTTTCGACACACGTGCCGAGAACAAGCCCGGCGCCACCTCCTGCAGTTCACCACTTACACCAAGCCGGACTACGCGACCAACTGGCACCACGTGGAACTGGCCCGCAAGCTGGACGAGGTGGCCGCCGGCTGCTGCCGGCGGCTGATGATTTTCATGCCCCCGCAGCACGGCAAGAGCGAGCTGGTTTCGCGCCGCTTTCCCGCCTACATGCTGGGCCAAAACCCCGATCTGCGGCTGATCTGCGCCACGCACACCGCGGACCTGGCCGCGAGTATGAACCGCGACGTGCAGCGGATTATGGCCAGCGACGCTTACGGGCGGATCTTCCTTCAGCCCCGCATCGGCGAGAAGCCCGGCCGCGCGTCGGCCGCCCCGTTGGCCCGCCGCACCATGGACCTCTTCGAGATCCCCGGCCGCCGCGGCTTCCTGCGTTCGGCCGGGGTGGGCAACGCCATCGCCGGCAACGCGGCCGACGGCGCGATCATCGACGAC
>Ga0181520_10003672_pt1 | contig 26682 bp, 16 predicted proteins | sample PEATcosm2014_Bin_29_FD_132451 | JGI IMG/M metagenome (GOLD analysis project Ga0181520, IMG submission 132451) | Peatland microbial communities from MTU Mesocosm Facility, Houghton, MI, USA - PEATcosm2014_Bin02_30_metaG | ecosystem: Environmental > Terrestrial > Soil > Wetlands > Peat | place...
GGACGCAAGCAGGATGGCGAACCGGGCTGGCAAACCATCTGGCGCGGCTGGCAGCGCCTGATGTGGATGCGCGAAGGAGTAGAAACCCTCCAACAAACATGAAAAAATGTGGGTAAGGACAAGGACGGAAAGGCGCAGGGATTGCTGCGCGAGGTGCCGATGGGCTAGACCCGGCGGAGTCGCCCGGATGCTGGCCAACGCCGAGGGACGATGGCGTGCTTCGTCACGATGCCCGGCAGTTTCATCCTAGGTTTCAGGTCTTCCAGCTTCTTGACCCCGCTTTGGAATGAGAACTCTTCAAATTTCTGGCGCGGGTCGCGACCGGGTTTCGCCAGTTCGCCGAGAATGTCAGTCAGTTCACCAGATGTTATCAAGGCTGCGCTTGAGCGCGGCTTGATCCACTTCATGCTGATACTGGCCGACGCCGATGGATTTCGGGTCGAGCTTCACGAGTTCCGCCAGCAGATCCGTCAGCCGGCGCCGATGGAAACCTCACCGTGGATGGTGAGGTCTTGCGTCGGAAACTCCTCGCGCGCGACTTCGGACGCCGAGTAAATGTAAGCGCCGCTTTCGTTTGCCATCACGCCGGCAATCGTGGGGGCAGCTTCAGCGCCTTGACGAAGGTTTCCGTTTCGCGGCCTGCCGTGCCGTTGCCGTTGCCGAACAACGGTTCGAGCATGGGCAGCACGGATTCCTCCGGCGGCTTGATGCGCATCATCAAAAACCCTTCCGTCTCGCCACACCGGATCGCCAGCAGCCGTGGCCAGCACCTGACGCGGCTGAACTTTGAGTTCGCCGGCAGTTTTCTGGATGTAGGCTTCGTTCATTTCAAAAACTGGCGCATGGTGTAACGAAGCGGGAGCGCCGTGTAAAATGGAAACTGGGAAAATGAAGTGCCGGCCGATGGCGTTTACAGGTTTTTCTCAACGATGTTTTACAAATACTTTTTAGCGCTCTTACGTCAGGTTTTGGGGGCTCTATGGGAATTGTGCTTTCAATTTACCCAGTTGCTTTAATGCGTTTTCTTCCTTGCCTGACACAATATTCGTGAAGACTTGATTCAGGGCTAATGCCAGTTCCGCATTGGTGGCAGACTTTTTCCGGAGATTGTAAAACTGGAAGGCGGATGCCAGATCATTGGTAAGCAAGCGACGCTTAGAGGCAAGCTGCTGGCGGCACAAATCTTGAATCAAGTATAAATCACGAAAACCATACTCTTTGGTCGGTTCAATCGTTGTGCCTTCACCGAAGTCGTTCCAAGTGACGATTTGAACCAGCGCGGAGTTGTTGGTCAAGGCACGGTTCAAGGTTTCGCGCAAGGTTTCACCTTTCCGGTCACCAAGGTAGCCCCAGTAATTCCGCACGCCAGCCCGCTGGTAAATGTCGTGAAAGCGGGGGAACGCGCTGCTAACAAAAGCCGGCCAGCCCGCAGACTTTTTTTCGAAGTCAACGAGATAGTTTTTAAGTGAAGCCTCTGATAAAACCCCACCGGTGCCCGGTTGCTGGCTCAACCACATCGGTGGCCAGTTAAAAGCACCTAGTCCGGCGGCCAACGGGTTGTCTTCGGTAAAAAAGGTCGGCCGATTGGAGACGTCAAGCACGAAAAAAATTTCATCCCAATTGGTGCTGGACAAAAAATACTGCGGACCGAAGTTTTCCAGAAACGGTCTGCCATTGAGGCGAAAATAACTGGGGTAGCGAAAAAAATTGGTTTGGAGATAGAGCATTTCCTGCTGCGCGTGATGGCTGGCGTCGGCGGCGGTCAGGCGCCTGCCGTCAATGAGACGCTGGATGGTCTGGTCCTCGTAGCAAATGGCAAATTTCAGCCCGGCCTTGCGGGTGTAGTCAAAAAGCTTGGCAGTGTTCTGGTTGACGGCAGCGTAGTCGAAATAATCCGCCGAGCCATACCAGTCCACAATCACACCGTCAATGCCCGCGAGCTTCATCAACAGGACATGGTATTCGAGCACTGCGGGGTCAGCGGAATCATACGGCCCGATGAGCGGGTAATACCACGAGGCGATTTCATGGTCGCCGGATGCGTTCACCTTGTCGGGATTGAAATGGTTCATGGTCCAGTGCCAACCCCATTCACCGTTGAAGGGTTTGGCAGCATACCAAGGCATATAATAAACCATCACCGGCTTGTCATTAGTCAAAGCGAATGAAGCGCAGGTGCCTAGGTTTAGCAACAACATCATCGTCGAGCGAATTGTCTTTCCAAGCCTCATATTCAAAATTATAGTCAAACTCAAGAAGTGGCGCAATTTCTACGGTGACACCGAGCGATAATACCGCTGCGCTCCGGTGTATGGATTTGTGTCGGTGAATGTTGCCGAGTTTCCTGAAACATTGGTAGTGCTGGCAGGCAAAGCAGTCCAGGCTGGTGGCACGAGGTTGGTCGTCGCCTCGACGTGATAGGAGAAACCAGGCTGAGTGTCAAAGGTCATCACGACACCATTGCTAACATTGACGGACAGTCCGGTTATGGAGTGCGTGGGCGGGAGGAAAACTGCGTTTTCTATGACGGGACCAATCAGAGTAATCATGGCTGGATTGCCTTTTCCGGAATAAGACCCACTGCCTATGCCGCTCCAACAACTGAAGGCAAAGCCGTTGGAAGGCGCCGCGCTGATGCTCAGTGACAGGCCACTATTGGTCCACATGCTGACCGGACTAACGCTGCCACCAAGGCCAGCGTTCAATGTCAGTTGATATTGAGTTGTGAAATTTGCGGTGAAATTCGTGCTTAAGGCCGGACTGACGAGATGGGAAATCGCGCCACCGTCGCTCCATGAACCCCAGATATACTGGGCACCTGTTCCGACACTTTGCAAGCTAACTGCGGCGAGTGAGTGACTAGATCCAGGCGTCCAACTGAATGTATTGGTGTTTGTATAGGTTATGCCATCCACCATGAACGCAGCGCCCGCCATATTGGCATGCACCGTCACCTGCACAATGTTGGACATAAAATTAAAAGTGAATGTGCCGGAATCATTTTGGTATTCGGGCACAACGGAATTGCCGACGGTCAGGCTGCCACTAGGACAACCGTTCAGACATTTGGCCCACCAAGCATGCTCGCCGACAATATTATTGAGATTGTAATCGGGAATGTTCACGCTAGTCGCCGTCGCATTGGACAGTGTCCCGGCAGTACCGAGAATGCTGAAACCGGAGGAGATGCTGTCAATGACATTAAGATTATTGAAGTTGACCCCAGTAATGCCGCTGTAGTTGTCCATGACGATTTGAACCGCAGACCGCCAGCCGTAACCGCTATCATAACCGCCGCAACGAATGACATTGCACTGCTGCGCGACGTTTGTGCCGCTGAACGTGAACGAAACCGGGAAAGTGGTGCTGAACAGGATGCCACAGCCGTATGGTAAATCTGAGAAGAGTGAATCCTCGATGCGGTTATTGGCGCCGCCGTAAATGGCGCCGCCATTGGCCAGAAAAGGCAGCTGTCCGGTGCAATGGGTTATGACGTTGTTACCGGGTGTGTAGTTACCAGAAGACGGAGCCGGCCAGATGGCAAAACAGTCGTCGCCAGTGCCACGGGCGGTGCAGTTGGTCACCATGGTGTTTTGCATGGCAAAGTTGATATTGATGCCGTCCGCGAGTGTGTTGCGGAACCGGCAACTATCCACCACAAGGCCGCTGGAATTGAAGATCCAGGCGGCGGCCTTGGTATGTTCCACCCAGATACGCGAGATGCTGGAACCCGTGCCGTAGCTGCCTCCCAAGCCGTCATTACCCTCCGTGTCGTTCCGGTAATTCAGGCAGCCGACGATGGCGAAATTGGATAACTCGATGTTATTGCCAGCGCCATTTAGATTAACCCGCCGAGACGGAGTTGCGTAAAGTGAAGGACTACCGGTCAGCTTGGAATACCACATGCCCGCCCCACTAATTTGGGTGTTGGAATACAAATTGAGTGTGCCCGTGATCAAATAGGTGCCGGTCGGAATCCAAGCGGACTTGTTTTGGGATCTCGCGGCGTTGATACAATTTTGGAATGAGATGGTGCAATCAGTGACACCATCGCCGACTGCGCCGTAATTGGTCACGGAAATGGAATTAGCCGGCTGCGAGAGAGTCGCCGGAACGTTTTCCGCATCCACCAGGTCAATGACGTAAAAGGCTGCCGTGTCGGTGGTATCTTTTTGCAACCGCACGACTGTTCCGACATTTAGATTCAACCCGTTGGTGCGCACTTCGTCAAAAAAGTTACGCGCGAAACCGGCGGTGGGGTTGTTCGTAAATGGGTAATTTCCATATAGCCAAGAATACTTCGAGGTCACAGGCAGCCTGGCTGCCAGCACTCCATTGGTGTAACAACTGAGCGTATAATCCGCCCCCACGCCATCGGCTGTGTCCGGCACACAATAGCGCACCACCAGAGCAGTGGCGGCGGACTGGTTGGTGAACTGAATATATTGACCGGTGCCGTTCAACTGAACACACATGCGTCCCGACGCCTCGGCAGGAATTCTAATCGGGTCATATTGCGGCCCTAAAACCGTGCCACCGCCCACCAGCATGTCTTCCGCCTCGTAACTCGTCCACGGCACCGCCGCGCCTGGCGTGGCTCCAACTGAGACCGCGAAAACAATCCAAATCAAAAAAAACAGAATAGAATAGGCCGCCGTCTTTGAATATCCATCTTCAATTGAACCCCAGATTGGCAAGGGGGTGAATTTATAAATCATAGACTAGGACGGTTAATCGGGGTTGGGGTTTTGCACTTAGCCAGATTTCTTTTGTTTCTTTCCATGCGCCATAGCCCGGGCCGGCAGTTCTTAACCGACAGACCAGCCAGCTTGACATTTTACATATCCCATTTCAAAAGCAATCCGTCGAGCTTGAAACGGCACAGGCTCGACGGATGCTTGATTTCTAATTTTCTAACGCAATGACGTCCGTTTTATTGGGTAGCCAGCCGATAGAAGCGACGAGCAACAGCGGCGGTTGCGTCAGGCACGACAACATTGATCCCCGTGCCATTGGTGGTGGTCAAGGTGGTCCAAGTGCTGTCCGTCAGATTTGTCTTGTATTGCACGGTGTAACTATGATTAATCACTGTCGGAAAATTCAGGTTGAGATTGGCTCCGGAACGGTTGATCGCACTGATAGGCGAATATACCTTGACTTCCACTGCGCCATGCGTGATGGGGTTGGTGGCTGAGTTGTCAGGACCCCACAAGCCGAACCCATACTGAATGTGGTCGCCCGCAGTCGTTGCCACCGTGACGTTGAAAGGCTGGCCAGCCGTAAGCGGAGCATCGTAGCGATGTTCCACGCTCCAGTCCGGTGAACCATCCTTGATCCAAGCCCGGGCGGTGTATTGCGAATTCAGACTGTTGCTCGAGCAATAGCCTGAGAACGTAACGACATCACCCGCCAAGCTGTCGTTCTGGATGTAGTAGTCCTGCTCCAAGTAAGCCGCCGGGGAGCCGTCAAGATTGACGTAAGCCGAATTTATTGGATTGGTGGCACCATCATAAACACTGGTGTTGGGTTGGAGCGTGATCACGTCGTTGGCTGTATCCACAGTGGCTCGCAGCACGGCGGGCGAAGTAGTGCCAGGGCCGGTGTTTGATTTAGGACTAGTGCCAGCCGCGCCGCTCGCCGGTGGAGCCGAAATGAGGCTGGCACCGTTCCAACCGTTGATATAGCCATTAAAGGGTGCCAAAGCGCGGTCAAAGTAGAGCCATCCCGGATTGCAAACGACCAGGGAAACCGTGCTCGTAGCCGAGAGCAAACTCGAGTCAGTAACCACCAGCTTGTAAGTTCCTTCCTGCGAGGGCTGCACGCCGGTCAGGCTCAAAGTGCTGGTTGCAGAACCAGAGATGCCGCCACCATCGGTCAGATTTGCTCCGTTTTTCGACCAATGATAAGTCAGACCATTGCCGGTGGCGTTCGCCGTAAAGGTCGCGTTCGATCCCAGAAGAGTGTTGGCTGTGCCAGGCGTGATGGAAAGGATCTGCGGCCCAGCAGAAACCACGTTGTTGCTGGAAAATATAACGTAGCCAAATTGGCCCACGTAGTTGGCCGCGGCCGGATTGGTCCGGCAGGGTGTCCCCTGCCACTCAAAACCCCATTGAACGTGATCCCCGCTGGTGTTGATCACATCAGTAATGGTAAAAGTCTGGCCATTGGTCAGGCTGCTAAGCGCGACTGTCTGCTCCCCATAGTATGTCCAGCCAGAACTAAAATCTTTGATAAACGCCACCAAGGAACTGGCCATGCCCGCGTCGGTCAAGGCGTTGGTGACCAAGGTGCCGGAGAATACCACTGTGTCGCCACCTCTGGCCCCGGTTGATGTGCTGTCAACATAGAACGTATTGTCGTAAGTTGCCACCGCCGCGCTGGTGCCGGATGCATCCGCCCAAATGTTGAGATCCGTTTGAAAATTAATATCAAGACTGATGTCTGGTGCGCATTGCACCACTCCTTGGCTGCTGATCGTCCCTTGCAATTGCGGAGTTTGTCCACCGACACCGAGGTAGCCGCTGGCGGGGGCATAATTTGCACCTAATTGATCCACCACATTCCGGTAGCCCGCCCAGGCTTGGGACGGATCAATATAAACGTAAACATTCGTCGGCGGTGGCGGTGGCGTCACCACCCCGCCATTGGTGCTGATTATGGCCATGCCGTAGCTGGCAACATTGGCGGAACGCACTGGAGGTCCGGACCACTCCAGACCATATTGAACATTATCATTGTTTCCATAGGCCGCAGGGAGGGTCAGCATAAAGCCCTGACCATTGGTAAGCGTGTTTATGTTCAAGGTAATGACGCCATGCAAACCCCAACCCGTGTCATAGTCTTTGATGAAGAGAATCGCGTTGCCACCATAGGGCGAAGCCAATGTGTTGGTAACGAGGCTGCCAGAGAAAGTCACCGTGTCGCCAGCGTTGGCGCTGTTGTTTTGGCAGTAAATATCGCTAATCGACTCACAAATGGCAGCACTGGTCCCCGAAGCATCGGCCCAGATCAGGGTGTCTGTGTTGTAGGGACTGGTGACGTCCGGCCAATCATCGGCTCCAATTGTGACATTACCCAAAGTGTCAACGCTGGAATTGTTGGGGAAAGCAGCGCCCAAACCAAAACCGGCTTCGCCGAGATATACCGATTGATAAGCTGGCCAGGTGGTGGCAGTAAGCCCGTTGGTATAAACATTCTCGTATCCATAGAACGCATTATTTGGGTCTGTGACGACATTGACGTCGGCAGCTTGAGCTCCAAAATTTCCAAGCCCGGCTGCCAGAGCCGTCACACCGACGGCAAACATGTTCCTCGCTGGCTTGGTTATCATTTTTATACTGGAATTTCGCATAATTTAGAGGTGGATACTTTTTGGATTTATTGTGCTTTCGACACGGTTTCTCGGTGTTTCATAGTAATTGGAAAAATCTGTTTATATCATAAGCCGGCTTGCCTGCACGTCGCATGAAGTGGTGACACCTGCCAGATTGCCGTCATAAAAACGTGTCATCGCCTTCGAGAGGATTTGATATTTGAAGTCAGCTTGGAAAGGACGGACTCCTCGGCGGTCAATGATTGGCGGAGAGCCTGGCCTGTAACCACGCAAGATGTTTCTGTGCGCGGAGGTTGCCGGGTTCCAGCCGTAGGACCGCCTCAAACTCACGTTGCGCCTCCGGCCATAGCTGTTTTCTGAGCAGCCAGGCGCCGTAATCGAATCGCACCGCGAGGTTGTCCTGAATAAGCTGCGCGGCCTGGCGGAATTCCGGACCGGCAGCGTCCACCTGGCCCGCCGCGACCAGCTCCAAGGCCAATTCATGATGGGTTAATCCATCCGCCGGGTTCAGTGCCAGCCCGGCACGATAGCTCGCCAACGCCTCCTCATGCCGGTTCAGATGCGCTAACACTTTGCCGCGCCGTAGAAAAGTCTGTGGGTCGCGAGGGTCCTGTTTCAGCGCGGTGGCAAAACAATCAAGTGCCTCGGTGTATTTTTGTTGCAACGCCAGCGCATTGCCCAGTTCAATCCAGCCATCGGTGCGGCTTGGCCGAATGGCCAAGGTCTGCCGCAACAAGGTTTCAGCCTCCGCACAGTGCTGTTGGCGAACCAGCAGCCGACCGGCTTCAAAATATCCGAGCGGATCCTGGGGCAGCAAATCCCGGAAATGCTCCCATTGCGCCGTCGCCGCCGGGACATCGCCGGACAGTTCTAAAAATACCGCGTAATTTTCGCGCAGGAAGAAATCGTCCGGGCGCTGCGCCAGAAGTTGTTCGAAATTTTGCCGCGTCCGTCCGGCCTGATCGCGATTCGCTTGTATAAGCTCGGACTTGATGCGCGATTCCAACGCGCCTTGGCGTTCCTCGTTGTTCACCTGACTGCTCAATGGCGGAACTTGCATTCGTTCCACCATGAAGTGGATGACCTGCGAGCGGTTCCACGGCGAAAGACCAAGTCGTTGCTCGCATTCCGCCTGCGAAATCCAGCCGTTGGTCGTGCGCGGGAACATCGGTTCGATTTGCTCCGCCCAGACACGGGCCAGCCGGTAGCGGGCATCGAAATCGAAGTGAACGTGTTCAAAAAATGTTTCATCGCCGCAAATGCCAGTGGCAGTGCTGTCGGCCAGCACCTTCGCCGCGTCGCAAACGATCAGGCGGTCATTTTTCATCTTCTGCGGTTCGGTCCGAATGGCGGCATTGATCCGCGAATCCGCGCGAAAAGGCAGCGCGTCGTCGTCGCAGGCCAATTGAAAATGCGTCCTGGCCTCTGCCAGATTGGTTTGCGCGAGCAAACACTCGGCCCACTGATATTGGAGTTCAGCCCACTGGTCGTCGAGCCGGGCGGCCTGGGCAAAGCGCCCCCCGGCGGCGTCCCATTGCCGCTGTGCAATGGCTTGCAGACAGTTGGTGTAAAGCGCCTCGAAATCGGCGTGCTCGGCCGGGGCCAGCGTGCGTCCCGGCAAAGAGGCGAAGGGGGGACAATCCCGCAAATTTACCCCGACCGTGTCCAGCAAAACCGTCGCGCCCGAATTGATTCCGGCGCGAACGATGTCATCCAAGTTTTTCTGAAAATTTTGATAGACCGTTTCCCGCATGGGACTGCCGGGCGGTATTTGGTTGCTGAGAAACATTTCCATGCCGCCCCAAGCCGTCCCTGCTTGATCGCGCCCGGCAAATCTCCGTCCCCATTCCGTGAACCATTGACCAAGACGTAATTTCTGCGCCGCCGTCACCAACCTGGCATAGGACAACATTGGTGCCTGCCGGCCAAACACCGTTGCCGCCCCGAACGGGCCGACCATCTCATTGTTGCCCATGTAAATGATCCACAGATCACCCTCGCGGGCGGCGCATTCCCGCGCTATGGGCAGGATGACATGGGAGTCGATGGCGGTAATCGCGGTGTTGATGACCTCAAACTTCCGCCCCGGATATTTTTCCCGCAGCAGCGTTTCGAGATAGCGGTCCGGTGCAAAACTCTCGGCGGGATCCCCCATTGCCGCCGACTCACCCAAGATGAAAACGCGAAAAGTTCCGGGAGCTTTGTGGGCTGGAAATCGCAGCGGACCGGGATTGCGCACCATGTTTTTGGGGAAAAATCGGAAACTGAAATCCTCGTTTTGGACAAAGAAATCCGCACCGCCAATCGTGATGCGTTTGAAAAAATCCGGGTTGTAACCATAGCCGGCCAGCCGCAGGCAAATCTCAGCCGCCGCCAGCAGGAAAAAAGGCAGCAGCAACAGCACGCCGCGAAACATCCGGCGCCAACCACTCGAAAGCGGCTTGCGGATTGTTTGCGCATCGGCCGGAGCCGAACGGTTGTTCTTTTTGCCGGCTTTCAAGCTGGATTACTGGACTGCAATTCCCACCGAAAGCCAAGCCAAGACTTCATGGTCATCTGGCTTGATGCAGCTTTGTCCCGTCTAAGTTTGCAAACCTCATGACACCACTCTATTTAATTTTGGGGCGTATGACTTGCCAACCAGACCATGTCCACATCCGTTACCGCACAGGGAACCTGCTGGGTCAAACCGACCGTGGTTTGATAAATTACTGTTCGGTGGGCGTTCATAACCGGCCCTTTCCAAACATGGATTTCAGCATGTCCATCGGCGAAGGTCAAGCCGCACCCTCCGCCATGCTGGTTTCCAGGGAGTTCAGTAAAACTGGTGACCGCATACGAGGCCGTGTAAAGGATGGTGTCGTCGATACTATCGGGGTGCTCGTCGGTGAAAACCCAGCAGTCGGAAGGGCCTGGAAAATGAAAATCAGAGGATTTTCTCGCCACATACCATTGTTTCCAACCGAAAGGCTTGGGCGAGTCATATTTGTTTCCGTCACCCACGGCGGCATTCATGGCGATGCTCCGCACCCGATGATCCCAGCCTAGGACCCGCTGGGGCGAACTTGCATAATTGGCCGCCGGGCAGGCAAAGATTTTGGCGGCCTTGGAAACATAAGGGGCGAGCGAAGCATATGTATCGCTGGTGATCAAAGTCTCATTGGTATTATACAGGCCGGCAGTCCAGTCAACCTTGCCGCCTGCCCATGAAGGCTGACCGTTGAAAGTAGTCGAACCACTGAACAAGAAGTCGTTGTTGTAGGGAAGCAGCTCGTTGTTGTCCCCGGAGAACATGAACCACGCAAGTGCGAGTTGTTTTTTGTCGCTCATGCAGGATGTGGCCAGGGCTTTTTGCTTGGCCAGACTTAAGGCGGGCAACAGCATGGCAGCGAGGATGGCGATAATCGCGATCACCACGAGAAGTTCAATCAGTGTGAAGGCTCGCTTGGGAAACAGAGATGCGAGGCCGTTGACGTTGGTTTGACGGGATTGTATTTTCATGGTTGAGAACTTTGGGGATGTCTCAGATAAAGTGATCTGCTACCCTCAAGGTTTTATAATTAGGGCGTTTGTTTCTAAAGGCACCGGTTCATGCAGCAGTTCATTACAGAGTAATGCGGATTATTTAACTGGAATTTAGCGCGGAATCAATTTGCCGACAGTCGCATGAAGTGGCGACAAGCTTACCCTTGCAGCAACCGCCAGATGAACCATTTTTTTATCGTCTCCATGAAAGTCTTTTGCCATTGTTCAACTTGAAGCCAGTGAAGCGCATCGCAAAAATTTTCAGCATAACCGCCGTATTGATTCCGGCATTGATCTCTACGTTCCAGGCCCATGCGGTCGTTTTGTGGAGTGACTTTGACCCCATAACCGTTAACACCAACGGCCCAGGCACCGACCTGCTTGGCGGTGCAGTGAAACGGGATGACGCGGCGAACGACACGTTGTATTTCAAGTTCCGCGTTGAACCCATTTCCGATGAAACCACCGAGCCTTACTTTGCCGCGCTGGAACTTTTCGAAGATGATGCCGAACGGCTCGGTGTGGGCAACGCGCTGGACGCCTGGGCTTATAGTGTGTTTTTCCCGGGGGCGCAAAGCAGCGGTGTGCCGCCGGCAGGATACCTCGACCTGCGCTCGGCCCATCCCGACCCCAATGCTCTCGCGCACCTTGCCAACTACCAATGTCCCCACCGTGGCGAGACCACCACCATAGTTTTTAAAGTCCAATATGTTCCCAACGGTGAAGGCCTCGTGACCGTCTGGCTCAATCCCGACCTCGGCCCCGGCGCGAACGAAATGAATCAACCCGAAACTCTGACCACGCGCTTTAATGCGAATGCTTCTTTTGACGAACTTCGTCTCCGCCACGGCGGCAACGGTGGTGGCTGGATATTCAGTGACCTGGCGATTGCCACCGCTTTCAATGATTTTGTGGATTCGAGCAGCGCTCAGCCCGGCGGTGGCGAAGCCAATCTGGCCCGAAGCGAAGACTCGCTGCAATTTCAATCCTGGCTCAAGAACCAGGGATTGCCTCGCGTGCCGGTGGACGCCATCCAGCAAACGCGCGACGGCTATCTTTGGATTGCCGCCGGCGGAGCCATTGCGCGCTTTGATGGGTTGCGATTTGTTCCGTTAAACGGGCAGAACGCTGAAACGAATTTTCCCACGCAGACCATTTTCGGCGACAGTCAGGGCGCGCTGTGGGTGGCTGTGTCCAGCGGTTTGCAACGCTGGCAAAATGAGCATGCAACCATGTTGACAATAAACGATGGCTTGCCCGACGCCAACATCACGGCCTTGAACGAGGACGCGCAGGGCAATGTTTGGATTGGCACCACGGCGGGGCTGGCAATCTGGAACAATGGCCGGTTGGTGCCGCTGGCTGCTGCGAGAAGGATTCGCGGCCGCGCCATCACCGCCATCTTCAAGGACCGGCAAGGCTCGATGTGGCTGGCCGTCCAAGGCGCGGAAGTTTTTCAATTCAACCACGGCCACTTCATCTCTCTCACCGATGACTCAGCCAAAGATTGGATGACGGGCGTCCATGCTTTACTCGTGGATGCCTCGGGCAGGGTCTGGCTGGCCGCCGGCGAGGACGCCGTGCTGTGCCACGACAAGGATGGCTGGCACCATTACCGGATCCCGAAACGAGTCACCGGCTCACGAGTGAACGCCCTCGCAGATGAACCTGACGGCACGATTTGGGCCGGTGGCGCGGGCGGGTTGTTTTTATTTTCAAATGGAAGATTTTTCGCCGTCCCGGCCGGCAGCAGGCTGGCCGGGAACACGGTTGAATCCTTGTTCGTGGATCACGACGGCGCGCTGTGGGCCGGGACGGACGAAGGCTTGAACCGGTTGCAGCACAAAAGTCTTTTCACACTCGGCCAGGGCGAGGGCCTCGGTTTCGGTCCGGTGCAGGGGCTGGCGCAGGTTTCACCCGGCGTGGTCTGGGCGGCACGAACCGGCGACGGCATCTATCGTTGGGACGGCCGCAGCTTCAGCCGGTTGAGAGCCGCCGGACTTTCGTCGCATAATTCGCAGGCCAACGCGTTGCTCCTGGGCAGCGACGGCGTGTGTTGGGTCGCCAGCACGGGCGGCTTGCTGCGCTACAAGGATCCCGTCGCCGCCGCCGACGAAGTTCGTTGGTTTGAACTGCCGGGCGAGGACATTGTCGCCCTCGCCGAGGGCCAAGACGGCTCTTTGTGGGCTGGCACGCACGCTGGAAAACTCTGGCAATTGCGCGAAGGGAAGTGGATAGCGCAAAATTCGATTTCAATTTCCAATTCAATCAATGCCATTCTACCGGCCCCCAATGGCACGGTCTGGATTGGCACCGAGGGAAACGGATTGATTTGCATAGATCACAAAGTCGCAACATTTTTTGGCAAGAACGCAGGACTGTCGAGCGAGCTTGTCAAGGCGCTTTACTTGGATGCTCAGGATGTCCTGTGGGTTGGAACCGCGGCCGGCTTGTGTTGCAAGCGGGGCGATAAAATTTCCAATTTCACTGCCCGCAACGGTCTGCCCAACAACTCGGCGTTGCAGATTTTGGAAGACTCCGCCGGCAGGCTCTGGTTGGGCACCGCCCAGGGCATCGCCTGCGTGCATAAAGACCAGCTGGCAGATTTTGCAGCTGGCAAAATTGCCGCGCTGCATCCAAAAATTTTTAATCACGCTGACGGCATGCCGTCCGAGGAATGCACCGGCGGTTTTTGCCCCGCCGCCTTGAAAAGCCAGTCAGGGCTTCTCTGGTTTCCCACGACGAAAGGCCTGGCGGTCATCGCGCCACAGAATTGGCCGGTGGAAAAGCCGTTGCCCGGCACCGTGATTGAAGAAATCCTGCTTGATGGCGTTCGAGCAAGCGCGGATTCCGATTCTGCCGGGTTCCGGATTCCGCCCGGCAAGCACCGGCTGGAATTGCGTTACACTGGCCTTCGCTTTGATGCGCCGGAAACCATTCGGTTCCGTTACAAGCTCGAAGACTGGGACGCGGATTGGATCGAAGCGGGAACCAGCCGCAGCGCGGTTTATAGCCTCGTGCCGCCCGGCCAGTATAATTTCCGGGTCATCGCCTGCAACAGCGACGGCAACTGGGCCACCAGCGGAGCGGAGATCCGATTGGTTTTCGCCAGACATTTCTGGCAGTCTTGGTGGTTTCTCGGCCTCGCCGGCGTCGTATTGCTGACCACCGTTGGCAGCGCGGTGCGCCTGATCGAGCGGCAGAAAGCCCGGGCGCGGCTGAAACGGCTGGAACAAGAGCGGGCGCTGGAACGGGAGCGCACGCGGATCGCCCAGGATTTGCACGATGAAATGGGGGCGAAGTTGTGCCGCATTTCCTTCCTGAGCGAACATGCGCGGCGCGACAGCGTCAACCCGGCGGAAATGCAGGAGCAGATCAAATCCATCTCCGACGACTCGCGGGAAGTCTTGCACTCGCTGGACGAAATCGTCTGGGCCGTCAATCCGCAGAACGACACGCTGGAACACGCGGCCTCCTATTTGGCTCAATTTGCCCAGGATTATTTTTCCATGACCGGCGTGGAATGCGAGTTGATGGTGCCCGCGCAAATGCCTGCGTATCCGGTTTCTTCGCAGGTGCGGCATCATCTTTTTCTTGCCGTGCGCGAGGCGCTCGCGAACATCTTGAAGCATTCCGCCGCCACGCACGCGAAAATTTCCATGGTCTGCCGGAACGGCAGCTTCGAGATCATGGTGAAGGACGACGGCAAAGGTTTTGACTCAAATACACAAATGGCCGACGATGCGCATATCGGCGATGCGCGAGACGGATTGCGGAACATGACCAAACGATTTGCGGATGTCGGCGGACAATGTTTTGTCGAATCAACGGTCGGTCAAGGCACGACCATAAAATTTATCTTGCCACTGAAAACTGCCGAAAGGGTTACATGATTTATGATCACGGTTTCCATCGTTGACGACGAAGCCAAGCTGCGAGAATCCATCGCGACCTTTGTGAATGGCTCGGCGGGTTTCAAATGCGTGAGCAGTTACGGTTCGGCCGCAGCCGCGCTGAAAAGCCTGCCCGCCGACAAACCAGACGTGGTGCTCATGGACATCAACCTGGGAGAAATCAGCGGCATTGAGTGCGTGGAAAAATTAAAGGCGCAGTTCCCGGAAATGCAAATCCTGATGCTCACGGTTTATGAGGACACCGAAAAAATTTTCCGCGCGCTCGCGGCGGGCGCCAACGGCTATCTGTTGAAGCGCTCCAGCCCGTCCAAACTGCTGGCCGCCATCCGGGAAGTCCACGCCGGCGGCTCGCCCATGACCAGTTCCATCGCACGCAAAGTGGTCGCGTCCTTTCAAAAGCAAAAACCGGCCGCCGACGCTGCCGGAGAAAAAAACGGGCTTTTATCGCCGCGCGAGCAGGCCGTGCTGGACGGCCTGGCCAAAGGCTGGACCTACAAACAACTGGCGAGCGAACTGGACATCAGCATTGACACCATCCGCACCTACATCCGGCGCATCTACGAAAAACTGCACGTGCAGTCGCGCACCGAAGCCGTCGCCAAATATTTGAAGCCCTAAGGCCCCGGCGGCGGCGCTGAAACTATTCGCTGGTGATGCGGAAGCTGGCCGAGCTGTTTTGCGTGTCCACGATCCTGGAATTTTTCAGACTTAAACCGCCTTTGGCATCGGCGCGAATCGTGAGGCCGTGCCGGCCGGAAGTGGCAAGACCGCAATCCGGAATGGCCACGTTTTCAAGCTGCACATCCGACAGGATGCCCTCGCCGTGCGCGCTGCCCGGAGCCACGACCCCAAAGCCGTCGGACAAACTGTCCGTGATGTTTACGCCGCTGATTTCCACGCCCGAAATGCTGCGCCGGTCCAGACAAAGCTGAACCGCCGCGCGCCAGCTCCAGCCCTGATCGAAACCGCCGCAGCGAACCACGTCGCAGTGGCTCACCACGGTCGTGCCGCTGAAATTATTGTCAATTTTCAGCTTGTCGTCCGAGGTTGGAAACGTCGTGCTCAACAAAATCCCGCTGCCTTGCGAGATGTCCTGGAGCAAACAGTCTTCCACGCGATTGTTTTTCCCGCCATAAACCGCGACGCCATTGGCGAGGAACGGCACTTGGCCGGTGCAGTGGCGAATGACATCAAAGCCGGGCTGGGGCGTTTGCTCGGTGTAGCCTTGATCCGACGCCGTCGGCCAAATGGCAAAGCAATCATCACCCGTCCCGCGCGCGGCGCAATTTTCAATCAAAAACTCGCGACAGCCGAGGCACAGATTAATGCCGTCTGCCAGCGTGTCACGAAACCGGCAGCCATCCACGACCACTTTCGTGCCGTTGTAAAACCACATGCCGACTTTGGTGTGTTCCACCCAGATGCGCGAGATGGTGCAGTTGGTGCAACCGGCGCCGTGAATGCCGTCGTTCGGTTCGTCGTCATTGCGGTAAGTCAGCTTTCCGATGATGGCAAAATCGGCGAGATGAATGTCGCTGCCCTTGAGTTTGAAGCGCACGCGCTTGTCCGCCTGGCTGTAAAGATCGACGTCGCCCACAAATGTCGTGTGCCACATGCCCGCGCCTTGAACGATCGTGTCGGAGCCGCAAATAATGTCGCCAGCCAGCTTGTAAATGCCGGCGGGCACCCAGACGATTTTTTTCTGCTCCCGAGCCGTCGCGAGGCAATGGCGCAACGCCTCGGTGTCATCCGTTTCGCCGGTGCCGCCCGCGCCATAATCCATCAGGGAAAGCGAATTCGCCGGAGCCGTCAACGGCTGGGCGACTTTTTCCAAATCCACCAAATCCACAATGCAGTAAGCCGGGTCATTGTAGGCTTTTTGCAGGCGCAGCACGTCGCCCTTCAGGATCTTCAAACCTTGCACGCGGGCTTCGTTGTAAAAATTGCGCGGCCGGCCGTTCTTCGGCTGGTTGTTGAACGGATAATCGCCGTAAACCCATGAGTAATGTGACGTCAGCGGGATCCGTTTCACAAATTTCCCGTTTTGATAAAGGCTGATGCTGGAGTTCAGCCCGCCGCCATCCGGCGAATCGGGCAGGCTGTAACGCACCACCATCCCGTTCGCCGGCACGCTGGCGGTGAATTCAACGTATTCGCCGATGGAATTCAGCTTCACGCATTTCTCGCCGGAAGATTCGGTCTCGACCAAAAACGGCTCATACTTCGGCCCCAGCACCGTGCCGGTGGTTTTCATGTCCTCGGCCTCATAAGTCGTCCACGGGACATCCGCGCCCGCACCGGCGCGAACGGCGGCGGGACAAATTAAGAGAGAAAACAAAAACGCGAGGCGAAGGATGGTTGAGTTCATAAAATATGGGGAGAACGGGTTTTACCTTCAATACTTCAAGGCCAGGCTGGCACCGGGCGCGACGCATGACGCTTTGCCGGCGACCACAAAGAGGTGTTTCGTTTTGTTGGCGGCCTCGGCGTTGATCGTGACGCGGTGCCGGGTAATTCTGATGCCAAATTGGTCGCCGCGATGAACGAGATTGAATTCAAGCGTGCGCCACTTCTTGTAAAATCGCGGCTGGATGGCGATCTGGTTTTCGCCGGCTTGGACGCCGCCGAAACCCAACACCGCCGTCATCCACGCGCCGCCATTGGCGGCGGGATGCGAGCCGCCCATGAAAATGGTGCCGACATAGACTTTATATTTCGCCTCCAGGTCGATTTTCGCGGTGTTTAAAAAATATTTGTAAGCCCAGTCCACTTTGCCGATGTCGGCGGCGACCATTGCGTAGGCGCAGGCGCTCAAACTGGATCCGTGTTCCGTGCGCGGCTCATAGTATTCCCAGTTCGCCTTTTTGACAGCTTCAGAAAAACGATTCTTAAACAAATTGAGCATCATCACCACGTCCGCCTGCTTGATGACCCGGGTTGGGACGGCCACGCCCTGGCCGCCGCCGAGATATTCATTGGGATGAATCTTGCGCGCTTTCACGGCCGCGACAGTGGCGTCTTCCAGCCGGAAGTAATCATCAAATTGCTCAATCACGCCGGTCTTTTTGTCCGGCTGCGGAACGTAAAGTAACTTTGCCGCCGCGACGAATAGCGGCAGTTCGCCGGCGATTTTGATTTTACGCACCAGCGCCTTCAATGCAGCCGGATGCTTGCGCTGGAGGTGGGCCACCGTCGCGTTGGCGATTTCGAACGTTGCCTTGGCCACCATACTCGTGAAGGCGTTGTTGTTAACGCGTTCGTGATATTCGTCCGGGCCGGTGACATCGAGGATTTCGTAGCGGTTTTTCTCTGGCTTAAAATACGCGTAGGATGAATAAAACCGCGCACATTCCAGAATGACTTCCGCGCCGCCGGCGAGGAGCAGCGAATCGTCGCCAGTGAGCTTGAAGTATTCCCACATTGCGATGGCAATATCGCCGCTGATGTGAACCTGCTTGTCGCGGAAATACGTGCGCAGATCGCGGCCCGTAATCGGGTCGCCGATGTTGAAATACGTGCAGGCCTCGTCGCCGGTTTCCTGGCTCTCCCACGCGTAAAAAGCGCCGCGATAACCGACACTTTCGGTCCGCGCCTTGCGCCGCGCGCCGGCCAGCGTCCGGATGCGATAGCGCAGGAGTTCCGCCGCTTTCGCCGGATCAGTGTGGAGAAAAAACGGAAACATGAACATCTCCGTGTCCCAAAAAATCGCGCCCTTATAGACCTGGCCGGACAACGCCCGGGCGGGAATGGAATTGGCGCTGCCGCTCACCGGCGCGACGATCAGCAACTGGAAAATGCTATAGCGCAGCGCGCGCTGCGCCTCGTCGTCGCCTTCGATCTTCACGTCGCAGCGCGCCCATTTCTTGGCCCACTCGGAGCTGTGACGAGCAAGACAACCGGTGTAACCCAGCGACTTCGCTTCGCGAACACACTTGATGGCGGCTTCACTGGGCGATTTGACGCCATCATTGGCCGTGAAGACGGCAAAGAATTTTTGAAAGGTGTAAGTCTTTCCGGCTTCCAGCGTCAGGTTGATGACGCGGAGATTTTTCTGGCCGCGCGTTGCCTGCGCTTCGTTTCCAAAATTAATTTCAATCGCCTCCGCCACGGCTACGCACCTGACCGCCTCGTTGGTGACGCCATGGACCAGCAGGACGCCGTCTTTTTTGACGGGAGTGAGCTGCAACAAATGCGGGCCGTTCAAGTCCCAGATGTTGAAATCAATTCCGGTTTCAATTTGAACCTTCGCCGCCTGATCGCAGGTGACGCTAAACTGGATGACGCCGAGGTGCGGATTGTCGGCGCTTAAAAAACGCGATGACTTCAGTTGGAGATTTTTTCCGCGCGCGGAAAAAACGGTTTCGCGTTCGAAGACGGCGTTTTCAAGGTTCAGGCTTTGCCGGTGGCTTTTGATTTTGGTCGTGAGCGCGGAGATTTTCACGCCGTCCAGCGTGACTTGCGTGAAGCCGCCGTTGGGTGCATTCACCGGCTCGCGCCAGGCGCTGCCGACCCGATCAAAAATGCCCGCGAGCGTGAGGCCGACCAGTTGCTCCGGCCCGAATTCATCGAGAGTGCCACGATAACCCAGGTAGCCATTCGCAATCTGGTAAACATTACCCGACCGCATGATGGCTTCCTTTTCGTTGATGAACTGGTCAGTGCGAACTTGCCACAGGTTGTTCACGGGAATTCTTTTCGCTCGAGGAATCTTTGACAAACATCATCAGTCCGCCGGAAATAATCATGGTGACGCCGCCGAGCACGATGGCGTCGATGGCTTGTCCGTGAAACAGCGTCCGCACCAGCAGACCCAGAATGGCTGACGCCAGAATCTGCGGGATGACCACAAACAAATTGAACATGCCCATATAGACGCCCATTTTGCGGTGCGGCACGGCGCTGCTCAAAATGGCGTAAGGCATGGTCAGCAAACTGGCCCACGCAATGCCCGATGCGATCATCGAAATGAGCAGCAGTTTTGGCTCCTTGAACAGCACCATCGAAATCAGCCCCAGCCCGCCGATGAACAGGCAAACGACATGCGTGCTGACGCGGCCCAATTTCCGAGCCAGCACCGGCAGGAAAAAAGCGACCACGGCGGCGGTCGCATTCCAGACCGCAAAGAGCACGCCCACCCAGTCGGCACCTTGATTGTAGAGTTCTGATTTTGGATCCGTGCTGCCGAAGTGATAGCTCGTCACCGCCGACGTGGTGTAGATGAACATGGCGAACAGCGCGAACCAGGTGAACACCGTCACGAGCGCGAGCCGCTTCATCGTGGCCGGCATATTTTGCAGGTCATAAATGATCTCGACCATCGCATCCACCTTGCCGAGCGAATAGCGTTTGGCGGCGGCGATTTGCAACGCGCCATAAATAGCCAGCCCAAACGACAAAATATAAAGCCCCTGATACCAACTCAGGCTCTTCACCAGATAAGTCAGAATCAAGCCCGCCACCACCAGCACCGCGCCTTCGGCGTAGTAAGCCTTGGGGTTCATCTGGATCTCAGATCCTTCTTTCGCCGCGGCATCTTTTTCGTGGGCATTGAAAGCGTCCTGTTCCGCCGGCGAATATTCTTTCACGGAAAAAATCGTCCACAGCACTGCGGCGAGAAACACCACGCCGCCGATATAAAAAGACCATTTTACCGACGATGGAATCTGGCCGGCCGGCGCGATATTGGCCATGTGCAGCCAGTTGGTGAACGCATACGGCAGCAGCGACGCGATGACTGAACTGGCACCGATAAAAAATGTCTGCACGGCAAAACCCGTGGTGCGTTGCTCGTCCGGCAACATGTCGCCGATGAACGCGCGGAACGGCTGCATCGTGATGTTGATGGAGCCGTCCATCAGCCACAACGTCCCGGCCGCGATCCACAACGCGGGCGAATTCGGCATGATGAGCAGCGCCAGCGAGGATAAAATGGCGCCGGCGAGAAAATACGGTTTCCGACGGCCCAGCCGGTTCCACGTTTTGTCGCTCATGTGGCCGATGATGGGCTGGACAATCAACCCGGACACCGGCGCGGCGATCCACAAAATCGGAATGTTGTCCACCTTGGCCCCGAGCGTCTCGAAGATGCGGCTGACGTTGGCATTTTGGAGCGCGAAGCCAAACTGGATGCCGACGTAGCCGAAGCTCATGTTCCAGAGCTGCCAAAAACTTAATCGTGGTTTCAGCTTCATATTGGATTTCGTCAAGCCGTTGCCAGAATCGAGGTTGTCTTTTTGGCTGCGACCCATGCATTGATTTTTTCCGGATTGGTTTCCGCGAGGTCTGCCACCACCACGTCGGCGCCATTGGCTTTCAATTCGTGCGCGTTGTTTTCCCGGGCAATGCCGATCACCAAACCAAATTTTCCTTTGGCTCCGGCCTGCACCCCCGAGACAGCGTCTTCGATCACGATAGCCCGACCGGGAGTTGCACCGAGGTCGGCGCACGCAGTAATGAAAATGTCCGGCTCTGGTTTTCCTCTCAGTCCCATCTGGACGGAAACAATGCCGTCCACTCGCGCTTCAAAGAGATGCAGAATGCCAGCTTGTTTTAGAACGTAGTCACCATTCTTGCTGGAAGTGGCCAGACCCACCCTGACACCATGGCCGCGCAATTCCTCGATTAGTTTCAGGGTGGAGTCATACAGATCCACGCCATCTTCTTCGACGATTCGGTTAAAAAATTCATTTTTGCGGTTGCCTAGTCCGCAAATGGTCTCCGTTTGTGACTCATCTTCCGGGGAGCCAAATAGAATATTAATACCTCTTGATTTGAGAAATGCTTCCACGCCCTTGTATCTTGGCCGGCCATCCACATAGGGAAGGTAATCGCTAACATGGGTGAATTCGCGGAACGGTTCCCCATGGTTCCGTTCGCGGTGCCTGAGATACTCGTCGAACATTTTTTTCCACGCAAGCGAATGCACGGAGGCGGTCTTGGTGATCACACCATCCATGTCAAAAATAACTGCGTCAAAATTAAGCATCGGAGAATTTCGGACACATTAAAGATATTGCGCGTTACGCCACAGTCGCATGAAACGGTGACAGCGCAAGGTCACCTTGTTGAAATCCAAAAGAACTAGAGTGCCGTCGTATGGTCCGGAACAGTTTATATCGTGTGCATGGCTAATTGCTGCTCATGCGGTGATTGGGAGATCGAAAAGTCCTTTGCAGTGCGTCTGCCAGGTGTAATTTTTGAAGGTGGTTGGTTGGGGGTGGTGCTTGGGCGTTGGCCGCTTCGCCAGGTGTCTTGCCAGCTAGAGCGGTTCAACAAAATCTGTAGCCTCAAGAGGCAAACCAACCGAGGGCATCTTGGGGCGTCACCTTGGCTGGGGCTTGGCCGATGGCTGAATAATGACGATTAAAATTGCCCGGCCCGTTGCCTATTGGTCAGGATGAAGGCAGCCAGAATTTCGGGCATCTACGGGTTAATCTGCCATATTTACTTGACCGACTTGTGCGTCAACGGTGGCTGAAACTCGAAGACAGCGATTTAACAAGGCTGGTTGAGGTGCCGCAGGCAGTTTTTCCGTGTGTCGTCTCGTCGCAGCCAGCACCACTCCGCGCGCGGGCTTTTGGGGGCTGACATCAACTGCATGTAAATCTGCTATATCGGGGAAATAAGAATTCCGCAAAACAAATCCCCGGCAGAAATCGGAAATTATCAGTGGAAGGCTGGGCAGATCTTATTGCATAATCATCGAAACAATCAAACCAGCGCTGCATGAACGACGATTTTGTCAAAGTGGGAGGTCTTCTGAAGAGCGCCAACCGCGTGTTGTTCATCACCGGGGCGGGAGTCTCGGCCGAGTCGCAAATTCCCACCTTCCGGGGAGCCACGGCCGCATTTGCGGATGGCATGACTGAAGACGGCGTTCCCTTTGAGGAGGTTCTTTCCGCCGAGACCTTCGTGAAGAATCCAAAGTTGGCCTGGAAATATCTTTCCATTTTGGAGTTGAGCATGCGTGGCAAGGTGCCGAACGCTGCGCACCTGGCCATGGCCGCGCTGCAGACGCCACAGCGCAGTATTTATGTTGCGACCCAGAATATCGACGAGCTTCACCAGCGCGCCGGTTCGCAAAATGTATTTGAGCTGCATGGTAACCTGCGGCGGATCAGCTGCACGGAATGCAATTATTCGGTCCACTTGGAAACCTTCGAGGGCATCGCAAAATTACCGCGCTGCCCAAGATGCGATGCCATTCTGCGACCGGACGTAGTGCTTTACGGCGAGAACCTGCCCCTTGGCGTCCTTGACGCATTCAAAGATGAGCAAACGAAAGGTTTCGATCTGGTCTTTTCGGTCGGAACCACAAGCCTTTTTTTCTATGTGGTCGAACCCGTCTTGGCTGCCGCACAACGGGGAATCCCGGTGGTGGAAATCAACCCGGAAACAACTCCCATTTCGGAGGTGGCGGATTTTCGGTTCGCAGGGCCGGCAGGACAGACTCTGCGCAGGCTGGTTCAGACCGCAGCGATAGACTGAGCCGTTTTATAGCTGCCTGACTTCAGGCCTGTCATCATTCTCGTCAGCAGCCTCCATGATCCACGCCATTTTGAGAGGGGGTCCAACAGCTTGGGCAGGCCGTTGTTGCCGGCTCGACCATCAGGTAATGCTGCAGCGACAAGCCCACGCCTAAAACAAAATCGTTCGCGGTCAGAAGCCGGCCGCATCCAACTTCTGCGTGATCGCGCTGATGCTCGAAGCGCTGAACTCATGCCCGCACAACTCCTCTGTGATCGCCGCCGCCGGTAATACCCGCTCCGATACCCAAGCCGTTGTTCGCTCCGCTCGTGTTTGCCCGCCTGCAAGCATTCTTCCATCTCCACTTCCAGAATGGATTGCACCGCCGCCTGCACCACCGGCTGTAGAAAATCCGGCTGCGCCATCAAAACAGACTTCACCTGCGCCACATCCAGGGTTGCTTTCGTTCCGTCGTTCTTTTTCGCTTTCGAGGTCATGGTTCTTGCCTTGCTCTTTACTGGGTTCGCTAACACACCCCAGTGGCTACCATGACCTCATCCCTGTTTGCAGAACTTTTGAAACACTACCCGTTAATGGGTCCTTAACTGGCAGTGAAAGCCGATTTCCGGCAAGGCAAGTGCGGAGCAAGGTTGTGACGGATCGGCCAGGCTTGGCACTGGACAGAAAGAAGCGCCGGTCCTGTCGCCAGGCCGGCGCGGAGAATTGTCGGGACGAACGGCGACGCCGCCCCGTTGAGGATGAAAAATTTTTCAGGCGGTTTGCCGTCGCCGCCGCCAAAAAAATTCCTGGTAAGTCAGCCGCAGATTGGACGCCGCCAGCCGTTCCCCGTTCAATAAAATGCGCCGGGGCAATCTTCACGCATACGTCCAAAACGTCCGGCGCGCTGCCAGCGTAATCGCGGCGTGCAAAAAATCAAGCCGCAGAAAATGAAACCGGCAAATAAAAACACCGACCGTTTTGCCATGGCCGACGCGTGTGCGGTGGTCCTAAATTTGATTTCAACCGCTGCAAAATGCGCACGGCCTTAAGTGTGTTTCGGCGAACTGGCACGAGTTTTTTGACGCCAGGGAATAATCCATCCGCAAACATCGCTCCACCAATCCCCAAAAATTAGAAGGATCAATTTCAGCCCGGCCTCCGCCACAGGAACCAACGAAGTCAGTAAAGCCCAAATTATTACGGCCGTAGCTGATCGTCCAATCCCCCGCCGCCGCCAGCGCCGACGTCAGGAAAGAGGAAAAGAAATCACCGGCCTGAAGGCAAAATCGGGCGGTTCGCCCTTCCTTTGTGAAGTGCATAATCCTGAAATTATTCACACAACATTTAACTTCCATAAAATGTGTCCAATTCTCTAGCAATTTATTGAAAGCGCGGGTTAATCGGAAAACCTGCCGTTCCTTACCATCGCAGGTTGCGAGTCCGAGGCTCGCCACATCCACAGGATTTATGACGCTGGCTTATCCCCCGCCGACATGAAAAGCAACGATTACCGTGACCAGTAGTATTTGTTATCTTTCGATGCGGCGATAGCCGCCTGGATTTCACGGTTTTCTCCCGGCGAAACCGGAGGAATTGATCATGATCTAGGAACTGCCACCAGTGACGGACGCCCAAGACGCGGTTAAAGCAAGGGGTTCTATCAAATCAAAAAACCGACGGGAAAATGATTGCCTCAAACAAATTCAAATCAGAGCACGGCGATGGTCAAAAAAAAGACACTCGAAGGCGGTGCCGGCTAGCTTGCCGCCATCCCGGTGGCCGCCCTTCCAGCCAGGCCACCCGGTTGCCCTTGCCGCGCTCAAAAGCACCGGTGGCCAGGCTATTTGGCCTTCGTGATTGATTTTCCCCCGCTTTTGCCGAACACTGGCCAGTCCTATGGCCGAACCTAAAGAGAATTTGCAGATGGAAAAAATCGTGTCGCTGTGCAAGCGGCGCGGATTTGTGTTTCAATCGTCCGAGATTTACGGCGGCATTAACGGCTTCTGGGATTACGGCCCGCTCGGCGCCGAACTCAAGCGCAACGTCAAGGAACTCTGGTGGAACACCATGACCCGCCAGCGCGATGACGTCGCCGGCCTCGAAGCCACCATCATCATGTCGCCGAAAATTTGGGAGGCGAGCGGCCACGTCGCGACGTTCAGCGATCCGATGATTGACTGCAAGACGTGCAAGGGCCGTTTCCGCGCGGATCAGATTTCCGACATTCCCTGCCCGCAAAAGCCCAGCAAAATGGTGTGCGAATGCCACGGCGAAAAGACCGAGGCGCGCGCGTTCAACCTGATGTTCCAAACCTATGTCGGCCCGGTGCGGGACGATTCCGCCATCGCGTATCTCCGCCCGGAAACCGCACAGGCCATTTTCGCGCAGTTCAAGAATGTGATGGAAACATCGCGCCAGAAGGTGCCGTTCGGCATCGCGCAGGTCGGCAAGGCGTTCCGCAACGAAGTCACGCCGCGCAATTTCACCTTCCGCTCGCGCGAGTTCGAGCAGATGGAGCTGGAATTTTTCATCAAGCCGGACGAAGTCATCGAGGCGATTCACGGCCACGTTGCAACCCCAACTCCCAACTTCCCACTCCCAACTCCCCAGCCCGATTGGGGCTGGCAGGCTTGGCATCAATACTGGGTCGAGGAGCGCGTGCGGTTTTACGAAGGCATCGGGCTGTCGCGCGAGACGCTGGGCTTTCATCATCAAACGCCGGCGGAGCTGGCGCATTACGCCCGCGCCTGCACGGATATTTTGTTCAAGTTCCCGTTCAGCAAAAAGGACGAGCACGGCAACGTGGCCGGCGACGAGCTGGAAGGCATCGCCGCGCGCAGCGATTTTGACTTGAGCCAACACGCACGTTTTTCCGGCAAGCCGATGGGCGTGTTCGACGATGAGCTGCGCGCCGCCTGGACCAAATTGCCCAAGGAAAAACAGGACGAGCTTTGGAAGCGTTACTACGAAAACCGTAAAAATTATCTTTTGAAATCCGGCGTGGAGGCCGAGCCGGCGCAGAAGCAGGCCACCGACGACGCGAACGGCCTGGCGAAGGGACAATACATTCCGCATGTCATCGAGCCGAGCGCCGGCGTGGACCGTTTGATCCTCGCGCTCATCGCCAACGCGTATTCCGAAACGACCCAGACGGACGCGAAAGGCAAGACCGAGACGATTTACACGATGAAGTTTCACCCGCGCGTCGCGCCGATCAAGGCCGGCGTGCTGCCGCTGTTGAAAAACAAACCGGAGCTGGTCAAGAAAGCGCTCGCCGTCCGCGATCTGCTGCGGCCGTGGATGAATGTTTATTACGATGATGGCGGCAGCATCGGCAAACGCTACGCGCGCCAGGACGAGGCCGGCACACCATTCTGCGTGACGATTGATTTCGACACGCTGGGCGAGAAACCGGAGCTGCTCGACACGGTGACGATCCGTTAC